>JAEEGJ010022727.1_pt1 | contig 13275 bp, 13 predicted proteins | sample 8958761 | NCBI WGS metagenome assembly JAEEGJ01 (sample SAMN16246546, study PRJNA631951) | gut metagenome | biome: gut microbiome; feature: rumen; material: RS-attached | host: Bos | place: Iran: Karaj | collected 2018-10
GAGGAAATTAAAATGGCTTATAAGATTAGTGAAGACTGCATCAGCTGTGGTGCTTGTGCAGAGGGTTGTCCCGCAGGTGCTATCGCAGAGGGTGATGGCAAGTACGAGATCAATGCAGACGCTTGTGTAGATTGCGGCGCTTGCGCTGAAACCTGCCCCGTAGGTGCTCCTCAGCAGGCATAAGTACGGTTTTTCATTTAGAAACCAAATCCCCCGGATTTTTCCGGGGGATTTTTCTTTTTTATTTCTGTAAGTTTACAAATCGTGAATACTGCAGCTGTGCGCCCAGCTCTATGGTACCGGTGGGGCCGTTACGCTGTTTTCCTATGATGACTTCGGCTATGCCTTTTTTCTCGGATTCCTTATTATAATATTCATCCCTGTAGATAAACATTACCACGTCGGCATCCTGCTCTATGGCTCCCGACTCTCTAAGGTCCGAAAGCTGGGGTCTCTTGTTGTCTCTCTTTTCTACATCACGTGAGAGCTGTGAAAGTGCAAGTACGGGACAGTTGATCTCACGGGCAAGTGCCTTTAGGGATCTCGATATCTCGGATATCTCCTGCTGCCTAGACTCCGAAGACCTGCCGCCGGCTGTCATCAGCTGAAGGTAGTCTATTATGATAAAGCCGAGGCCCTTATCCATCTTGAGTTTTCGGCACTTTGATCTCATCTCCCTGACAGATATTCCGGGGGTATCGTCTATTATCAGAGTCGATTCACCGAGCTCCCTTGCGCTCGCTACAAGGTTCCCCCACTCATCCGGCTCCAGTTTTCCCGTACGGATTTTCTGGGCATCAACCCTCGAGTTCATCGATATCAGTCTGTTTACTAGCTGTTCCCTTGACATTTCGAGACTGAAAAATACTGTAGGTATCTTTTCCTTTAATATTACATGCTCTGCGATATTCAGTGCCAGAGCGGTTTTTCCCATTGAAGGACGGGCAGCCAGAAGCAGAAGATCCGATTTCTGGAAGCCTGCCGTCTTGTAATCAAGATCATAATATCCTGTTGATATACCCGTTACAGAGCCGGAGTTCTTTGATGCGGCATCTATGTTATCAAGGACTTTCATAACGGTATCCCTGATATCTTCGTAGTCACGCATCCTGCGCTTCTGCGAAATGTCGTATATCAGCTTCTCGCTGGTATCCAGGATGTTCTCCAAAGTATTGCCGTCACTGTAACACTCATTTGCTATCTCGTCGGAAACCTTTACCAGTCTCCTTAAGGTGGCCTTTTTAGCTACTATTTCAGCATAATACTTTGCACGGGCCGAGGTAGGCACAGACAATGTCAGCTCTCTTAAGAACTTTATGTCCGCCTCTTCTTTCGGTACTCCGAGTTCTGCCAGCTTATCGCTCAATGTGATGATATCGACGGGCTGACGCTCATCATTCATCTTTATGATCGTCTCAAAGAGTTTAGCGTATCTGGGCTGGTAAAAATCCGCAGCCGTGATGATTTCCGCCACTATCGGGATCATTTCATTATCATTTATCATAGCGCCGATTGCGGCCTGTTCTGCACTGGCATCGTTCGGCGGTGTTCTTTTTATAGCAGCTTCGTCCATTTATATATACCTTCTCCAATAGTATTTCTACCTATATATATGTATACAGCAAATATACTCATGTAGGAAACATAAGACGGATTCGCCTTTAGTCAAAGCAGATCCGCCCTTTTTAAACCATATAGCAACAGATAATATCAGGTAAGTTCAACATCCACCTTCAGGTCCACGGTAACCTTGGGGTGAAGTTTTACTCCTACCTTGTATGAGCCTGCGTTTTTGATGGCATCTGCCAGTACAAGCTTCTTTTTATCTATCTCGATACCTGTCTGCTCCTGAAGTCCCTGAGCAATTTCTTTTGCAGTAATTGAGCCAAAGGTCTTTCCGCCTTCGCCACCCTTTATTGAGAGCTTTACGGTCTTCTTCTTTAACTCGTCACCTAAGACTACTGCCTCCTGGTATATTTCCTGCTGCCTCTTTTCTTCCTCTGCCTTTTGTACAGCTAAATCCTTAAGGTTTTTTTCTGTAGCTTCCAGCCCCAGTTTTTTAGGAAGGATGAAATTTCTGGCATAGCCGTCATTTACCTTTACGACATCGCCCTTCTTACCTAATTTATTTACATCCTGTAACAATATTACGTTCATTTTAATTCCTTCTTTCTATATTATATCTCTCCGTTGTCGGCCATTTCTCTCAGCACGTCTCTTACTCTCTGTTTAGCCTCTTCCCTGGAACAGGACAGCTGTGCTCCGGCCACGCTCATGTGTCCGCCGCCACCGAGTTTTTCCATGATGATCTGGACATTGACCTCGTCTATCGACCGGGCACTTATGTATATCTGATTGTTATACTCCGTAAACACAAAGCTTGCTTTTACTCCGTTGATATCCATCAGCTCGTTTGCCACCTGCGCTCCGAGAACGGTCGGTGAGCCTACGGATTCAGCCTCGCAGTCTGCAAGCACGAATCCATCGAGGAATATTTCTGCGGTTGAAATAGCACGTGCCTTTGCCACATACTCGTCCATATCGGTACGGAATGCTTTTCTGATACGGGTAACATCCGCTCCGCAGCGCTTTAAGAATGCTGCGGCTTCAAATGTACGTACACCGGTCTTGGTAGTAAAGTTGTTTGTGTCTATCATGATACCGGAGTACATTGCCTCAGCCTCAATGGTTTTCAATTTCAGTCCGTCACCGACATACTGAAGCATCTCGGTAACCATCTCGCATGCTGATGAAATATACGGTTCTATATAGGAAAGAACCGCATCATTTATCGAATCCGATGTCTGACGGTGGTGGTCAAAAAGAACTTTGGTCTTTGCGATTTCCAAAAGCTCGGGACACTCGGTATAGCTCGGCCTGTTTACATCCACAACTACCAGTACGGTGTTATCATCGTACATGGCAAGGGCCTGCTCGGAATTAAGTATCATATCCGAATACTCTGCTCCGGCCTGATCGCTGTTAAAACGCTCAACGACCATTGAGATCGAATCCGAAACGTTGTTGAGTACTATATACGCCTTTTTGCCAAGGAAACGGACAATCCTGTATACGCCCACCGCTGCACCGAACGCATCTGCATCGGGCATACTGTGTCCCATGATGATAACCTTTTCGTTCTCTTCAATGATCTCCCTGAAGGACTGAGCTTTAACTCTCGCCTTTACACGGGTACTCTTGCCCACTGAAGCACTCTTTCCGCCATAATACAGGAACTCATTTTTATCCTTTATTACTACCTGGTCTCCGCCTCGTCCGAGTGCCAGGTCGATAGCAGTGTGGGCTGCTTCATAGCTGTCGATATAGGAATCAATACCGGTACCGATACCAAGGCTCACCGTAACTGCCATTTCATTACCGATATTAACATCACGTACTTCATCAAGGATCGTAAAACGGCCCGCTTTAAGCTCTTCCAGATAAAGGTTCTGGAATACGATAAGGTATTTATCCTTTTCTATCTTTTTAAGCAATGCCTGATAGTCCTGGAAATACTTGTTTATCTTTCTGTCTATAAGAGCGCTGAGCAGTGAACGCCTTACTTCATCGATGCTCTCGAGGGCTTCCTCGTAATTATCAATATAAAGAAGTGCTACTACCAGCTGCCTGTCCTTTAAATACTTCTGTAATTCGAGGATTTCCGTCTCATCATAGAAAAATACCGAGATCAGCACATTTTCACGGCTGTCTACGATGCTCTTCTTTTCCTCGTTCCAATCCGCTTCGTCAACATATACGTTCTTTAATTCGGCACGGAACTTTTTCCCGTCTTCCATGGATACATGTACTACGGAGACATCGTTATCCGCAGGGAGAGCATTTTTCCCTAATTCGGGGAATATCTGGGAAATGTTCAGCTTCAGCCTTATCTTTTCTTTACAGAGCTCTGTGAACTCATTGTTTGCCGAGAGCAGTCTCCCGTCACTGTCCAAAAGTGCATACGGGATGGCCATCTCCTTTATCAGGTTTTTCTGGACCTGTCCGAAGCTCGCTCCGAATTTGACAAGCTGTTCATTTATCTGGCCGCGTTTCAGTAAAACTATCACCGTAACTCCGGCTATATAAACCAGGATAAATACGGTGACTATCTTTCCGGCACGCGAATCCAGGAAATAAACATATATGTTCATTATAACAAGCAAAATGACCAGATATAAGGGCCACATAAGGATGAACCTCATAAATGGTCTGATTTTTTTATTTTTAAACATATATTCTCCAAATAAAAATGATACGGTAGTGGTATAAATCACGACCGTATCATATTATACTAAATTATTCCTATTTTGTCAAATCAGCAACGGAATCGCGGATTATCATCCGGCCCTTACATTTCATAGGTTGATTGTCTTTCTTTTCCTCTTCTTCGTTTGTTAATTCTTCTACCAGAGCCTGTGCTGCACAATAGCCTATGGTGTAAAGAGGAAGCTCAAAAGTAGTCAGCTGGGGATACAGGCTGCGGCTCAACTCATGGTTATCGAATCCGGCTATGGAAATATCTTTTCCTATCTCAAGTCCCAGCTCCCTGGCTGCCCCATATGCACCCGAGGCCATACGGTCATTCATGCACCAAAGTGCAGTGATCTCTCCGTTCTTCAGGAGTTTCTTTGCCTGATCATATCCGCTCTGCATATCCCACTCACCATATAAGAGATGATCGGGATTAAACAGCATCCCCGCATTGAACAGTGCCTGCTGGCATCCCTTTATACGGGCTATGGTATGGAAATTGTCGGCTGTACCGGCGATGATACCTATATTCTTATGACCTTTTGATATGATATAGTCCATCATATCCTTGGCACCGCTCTCATCGTCTATAATTATGCTCCTGTTATCCCTGGAATCAGCATATGCATATGTGTAAACCACATTGTTGTTTATCTTGGTAACAAGCTTGGGTACCTTTTTAAGCATCCTGCAATGGGCCGCTACATATATAACGCCCTCCACCTTTACCGCTTCCATCTGCTGTACCACCGGCTCCAGGATAGAGCAAAGCGTATCCTCATCCTCGATACTGGTATTTTTCAGTTTATGATACATGCGAAGATTCATAAGTATGGGACGATATCCCTTCTTTTCCAGGAACTCCAGGATCATTTCAACTATAAAAGGAGAACTGAACTGACAGAGATCCTCAACTATTATACCTATGGTACCGGATTTGTTGGTCCTCATGTTTCTTGCGTAGTAATTAGGCTGGTAGCCAGTCTCTCTTACTGCCTCAAGTACGCGCTGCTTTACCTCATCGCTCATACTGCTCTTTCCGTTTAACACATTAGAAACCGTGCTTGGAGAGACGTTACACATTTTCGCAATATCTTTTAAGCTGACCATTCAAAGTACCTCCCTTTTATTGTACTGCCGCAGATCCTCATAACATCTTTAAGATTCTTTGCTTCACTCAGAAAGATATACTCATCCTGGGCATAGCGAAATATCTTAATCACTTACTTATAAATAAATATATTACCCCAAACTATCTTGGTTTTCAATAGAGAATATTACCTAAAGAAACAAATATGCAGGGCCCCATTTTTAAGGGACCCTGCAAAAAATGAGGAGTGATACTAATTATTTAACTGCGTCCTTAGCTTCCTTTTCAATCTTTGCTCTCTTTACGTCGAAATCGTAAAGTTCCTGGAATCCGAAAGCGTTAAGGTTATTAACCATCTCATCCCACATAGCGTCAAATGAAGCATCGTCAGATGCGAAGATCATTCTCCATGATGCATCCTTGATTTCCTGCTTACACTGACCACGCTTAACTTCGATATCAGCTGTATCTGAAGGAAGTGATACGGATACGTTAGGGCTGATGAGGATCTTGTTGTTCTTCTTCATCCACTCTACAGGCTCAGCAGCACCGAATCTTGCTTTCCATTCCTGCTTTGTCTTGCCGCTTGTAGCATCCTTGTATGACTGCCAGTATCCCTTAGCATAGCCTTCGCCTGTGTTAGGGTTCTTAGATACTGCACCAACGATCCACTGATTGATCTTGTTGTTACCATCGTTGTACTTACCTGTATAAGCTACACCGGTGATTTCCTTGTTGTCTGCATCTGCAGTTTCATTCTCAGCGATAACTTCAAACTTGCCATTGTCAAGCTTCTTGTAATTATAGCCTTCGATACCTGCATGCTGGAAATTAAGTGACTCAGGACTTGCATACCAGTCAAGGAATTCCATAATTCTCTGGTACTTCTCGCCATCTACGCCTGAACCAACGCCCCAGATACGTCCGCTTCCGAAGAAAGCATCTGCATCTGCATAGTATGTCTGATCCATAACGGGAACGAAGATATAAGCGGTACCGTTATTGATTCTTTCCTGTGAGTTCCAAGCACCTACCTGCCAGCTGTACCACATAAGATACATCTGACCGTTACACATCTTAGCCCATACATTGTTCCAGTCCTGAGTAGCTGAATCGGGATCTACAAGACCCATCTGATAAGCGTCATTGAGGAACTTGAGCATCTTGTAATATGTGCCGTTCTTGTCTGTTACAGGTGTAAAGGTTCCATCCTTCTGAAGGATAGCTGTCTCTTTAATCTTGTCGCCATACCAGGTGGTAAGCTGAACAACGTTAGCGATACCAAGCATGTTATCGTTGTTGTCCCAATCGCCCCAAAGAACGAAAGGATAGCAAGGATCGCCTTCAGCAGTTGTAGGATGAGCATCCTTCATCTGCTTTAATACATCAAGAAGTCCCTGAAGATCTTTGATCTCGGGAGCGCCTAACTCCTGGTAAAGATCCCAACGGAGCATAGGGCTTGAATAGATTGTATCCTCTGAACGGTCTGTAGGAGAGGTATTTGTCATCTCTGTAGGGAATCCATAAACCTTTCCGTCTGTGTTTCCGGGGATACCATTGTTAAAGGTCATGATCTGCTTGTCAAATTCCTTGAGGTATTTGGTATTCTTGTACTCGTTTGTGATATCCTTGATAAGTCCCTGGCTTAAGCAGTCAGTAAACTCATTCTGGTCAAGGATAACGATGTCACCAAGGTTACCTGTTGAAACTCTGGTCTGGTAAATAGCATCACCTGCTACCTGAGGAGCGATGATATTAAGCTTGATGTTGAAACGCTCTTTAACTACCTGAGCGAACCAGCCTTCCTGCATCCCCTGATAGTTAGCAGCCTTATCGTAGATCTCGATAGTGAGCTCTTCCTTTTCAGAAGCAGGAGTGTTGCTAGAGTTTGAATCGGATGTGTTATTGGTTGTGTTGTTGTCACCCGATGTGTTGTTGCTGGGTTCATCCTTCTTATCGCATGCTGCAAGGCAACCGATAACAAGTGTAAGAGCCAGTAACAAAGCAATTACTTTTTTCATATAAACCTCCTATTAAATGTGTGTAGCTTTTGCTACGGTTTTTATGGTAATGATCAGCCCTTTACGGCTCCGATCATAATACCCTTTGTAAAGTACCTCTGGAAGAACGGATATACCAGGATGATAGGAGTAACTACTATGATGGTAACCGTCATACGTACCGAGGTTGTGGTTGCTGCATGGGCAAGTGTTGCTGCTGCCGACGCCGAACTGCCTGTACTGCTTATTACGGATTTCAGTGAACTTGCCGAGTTAATATAATTCCAAAGTGTAAACTGCAGTGTGTACAGCTTGTCATCTGTAACAAGGAGCAGTGTATCCTGGAATGCATTCCACTGGTTTACCGCTGCAAATATCGCTATGGTTGCAAGTATGGGCTTTATAACCGGTCGGATAATGCTCCAGAATATTCTCAATACCCCGGCTCCGTCAAGCTCTGCTGCCTCCTGCAGCTCTTTAGGTACGCTCTCTACGAAGGTCTTACAAAGGACTATATAGAACGGACTGACTACCATCGGGAAGATGTATGCCCAGAAATTGTTTCTCAGTCCCAGGTTAGACATTGTAAGGAACCATGGTATGATACCTGCATTGAAATACATGGTAGCTACAACGAAACGGTACCAGAACTTTCTTTTCCACATGGTCTCTCTTGTGAACATGTAGCCCAAGAAAGCTGCGACTATAACAGTGAGTATAGTTCCGACAACTGTTCTTAAAACCGAAATCTCAAATGCATGAAACAGGTTTGGAAGGTCGATAACCGATTTATAATTCTCGAAATGTATACCTTCCGGTAAAAGTATGATCTTTCCTCTTTTACTTAAATCATTATTACTTATTGTATTAATGAAAATATAGTAGAAGGGATAAACGCAGACGAAGGCAAAGAATGTATATACTATATAGGTAATAACACTGATCGCCTTATCGCCGATGCTGGTCTTATATTTGGGTGGTTTCTTTTTGCTTGCCAGCTTTTCAAGCTGTCTCTCTGAAAGCTCTTTCTTTTTTACAGTTTCTTCAGCCATCTCGCACCTCCTTAAATGAAACCTTCGCCTCTGATGAGCTTGGAAACCTTATTGGTTACGCCCAGCAGTGTAAGGCTTATTATAGATTTCAGGATACTGATAGCTGTTGAGAGCGAATATCCGCCACCGCCAAAAGCCAGATTATATACATACAGGTCAAGAACCTGTATCTTATCTTTATTGAATGCATTCTGGAATACGTAGTACTGTTCCATACCGTTTGAAAGGAAGTTTGCAAGGTTCAGCATCAGGAGAACGAAATATGTAGGCAGGATGCTCGGCAAGGTGATATGCCTTATGATCTGCATACGTGAAGCTCCGTCTATACGTGCTGCCTCGATAAGTTCCTCATCTATACCGGTTATGGCCGCTATATACATGATAGCTGCCCAGCCAGCTTCCTTCCAGGTCAGCCACAGCCACTGCGTAAAGTAAACATTGTCAGCAGACTGAAGGAAAAGCTTGGGCTGATCTATGAGTTTTAAATCCTGAAGTACCTGGTTAACCGCACCTGTACTTGAAAATACCGAGAATACTATTGAATAAACAAGTATCCAGCTGATGAATTTCGGCAGTGTGGTAACGGTCTGTACGAACTTTTTGAAAGGAACGCACTTGATCTCATTAAGAAACACTGCGAAGATCATCGGGAACCATGAGAACAGTAAGCTGATACCGCTCATGGCGAAGGTGTTTCTGATAACACCGAGGAGCTGCTTTATCTTTACTTCGTTCTCAAACATGGATTTAAACCATTTAAGTCCTACGAAATTCTTCCACTCTAAGGGGAACGGCGGTTTGTAATCAAAGAAAGCATACACCCATCCCCATAACGGATAGTATGAAAATACCGCCACCAGCAAAATAAAAGGAAGTATGTAAAGGAATTCTATTTTCCCTTTTCTCTTCTTTTTGGCTGCTGATGCCGCTAAAAGGTCCATTTCTTTCTTTGTTCTTCCCATGATAAATCCAACCTTTCCGGACAACTTTGACTAAAACGATTTATAACATTTTAAGACTTTTTTTATAATTTGTCAATAGAATTTTTAAAAATCTGCTAAACGAATCAGCATTTTTTTATCTTTGTTTGTGTAATTTTTTTAACATTCCGAATAATATATGTGATTCGTGTACAATTTAATACATCCATTAATTCGTATTATATACATCCATTTACATATTGAAATACCTTGCCTGGTGGCATTTTTACCCCTTGTTTTGACATGTATTATTCTGAAAACAAGCATCTTTCGCACTATATGAGAATAAAAATATTCATATTTATATATTAAACGATTTATCATCACTCTCCTGACTTAACTGCCAAAGATGTCCGAATTGTTTATAAACGCAAAGTTTTCAGAATAAATTTACCGGTAAAATAAATTCAACTCGAACTTGAAAAAATTAAACAAATATGTTATCATAATATAGATTATTTTTGTGTGCTTTTTTGTATTCAAGGAACTGATATGAAAAATTTTTCCTACATATTAAAGAATATATCCATGCTCGGCCAGTTAGGGCTCAATATTATCATTCCGATAATACTCTGCGTCCTGCTGTGCTGGTTTCTGACCAACAATGTCGGACTGGGCGAATGGGTATTCATCCCCGGCCTGATACTGGGCATCGGCGGATCATTTATGTCGGGATACAAATTTTATCTGTCGGAATCAAAAAAGGCCGAAAAGGACAAGGACAAAAACAAGGTTTCTTTTAATAAGCACCAATAAAGAAGCCTCAGGAGTTTTATGAGTGAAACAAACACCGGTAACGAAGTGATCAACAGTGCGGAGAACGCTGCAGCAAACACCCCGCAGGATAATGCAGGCAGCGGGAAATTGTCTCCGGCTTTGAAAAAGGAATTACGCAATATCTTCATATATATATTGATCGGTTTATGCATTATGTTTGCCGTCTTCTTTGTTATCATATGCATATTTCCGGAGATAAAATCAAATGAAGAGTTTGAATATTGGAAAATAGCCCTCGGGGGCATAGGCGGAGGCGGAGTTGCATTCTTAAACTTCCTGCTCATGGGTCTTACCGTACAGAAGGTTGCGGCAGATACCAACCAGGAGCGTGCCAGAAGCCGTATGAAGCTCAGCTACACTTACCGTTACCTTATGCAGGTAGCATGGATAGTTATAGCAATACTTGTGCCCTGTTTCAATTATATTTCAGGAATAATACCGCTGCTTTTCCCTTCATTCGGGATAAAGATAGCTTCTATTATTTTCAAAAAAAATTAAAGAAGGAGGTGGAGCAGATAAAAGATGGACATTAATATTGTCGGTCCTAAAGTCTACTGGACCATCGATCTTCCTTTTGAAGTGCCCTTGCTCGGCGGGAAAATAGAGATCAACGAAACGATGCTTATCAGCTGGATAGTCATGCTGATCATCACCGGACTCTGTATTTTCTTAACGCGCAACCTAAAGGTCGAAAATATCAGCAAACGCCAGGCTATAGCCGAATGGCTGGTTGAACTTGCCGACAACTTCACGCTCGGCAACATGGGACCGAATTTCAAGAAATTCATCCCCTTCGTTACAGCCCTGTTTGCTACAAGTATCTTTTCAAACCTTATCGGTCTCCTGGGGGTAAGAAGCCCTACAGCAGATTTAAATACGGAAGCCGCATGGGCCATCGTGGTCTTTATAATGATCACACATCAGAAAATCAAGTCTAGCGGATTCGGCGGATATCTGAAGGGATACACCGAACCCATCGCGGTAATGACACCTTTCAACATCTTATCGGAACTTGCTACTCCTATCGGTATGGCATGCCGTCATTTCGGTAATATTCTGTCAGGTCTCGTTATCAACTCACTGATCTATGCAGCACTCGCTGCAGCAAGTGCCGCTCTGTTCGGTCTGCTGCCGGGAGCAGTCGGTGAGCTTCTCTCCGGCATCCCGTTCTTAGATGTCGGTATACCGGCCGTACTTTCAGTATACTTTGACTGGTTCTCAGGTGTCATGCAGGCATTCATATTCTGTATGCTGACCACAAAGTACATTTCAAATGCCGCAGAAGGATAATTTAATAAGTAAACAAAATTAATAAAATATGGAGGAAATTTTTATGGATTTCGATGCTTTTCAGGTTCTAGCAAAAGGTATTGCTCTTGCAGGCTGTGCTATAGGCGCAGGTCTTGCACTTATCGCAGGTATCGGCCCTGGTATCGGTGAAGGTAACGCCGTATCAAAGGCTCTTGAGGCTATCGGACGTCAGCCCGAATGTAAGAGTGATGTTACTTCTACCATGATCCTTGGTTGTGCTATCGCAGAAACGACAGGTATTTACGGTTTCGTTACCGGTATCCTGCTGATATTCGTAGCACCCGGACTTTTCCTTGGCAAGCTTTGATTCTTAGTAAATAACAAGTTTGTTATAAGGAGGTTATAAAGGATGAATCCATTGTTTTTAACAGAGACTGCCACGCAGGACCTGGTAACAATTAACTGGACATTTATCGCTCAGATTTGTAACCTTTTCATTCAGATGTTTCTTATAAAGAAGTTTCTCTTTAAGCCCGTAAGAGAGATATTGGCAAAGCGTCAGGCAAAAGCCGATGCCGATATCAGAGAGGCCAAAGAGGCTAAAGAGGAGGCCGCAGCTATCAAAGCCGAATACGAGCAGAATATGCTTGAGGCTAAGGAAAAGGCTAACGAACTCCTTGCCACAGCTCAGAAAAACGCCACCGCTAAGAGCGACGAATTACTCCGTGAGGCAAATTCACAGGCAGCAGCCATCAAGCAGAAGGCCGAAGCCGATATTGCCCAGGAAAGACGTAAGGCTGTCAACGAGCTGAAGGACGAAATCGGAAGCATGGCTATGGAGATAGCCGGAAAGGTAATCGAGCGTGAGATCAGCGAAAAAGATCATACTAAGCTGATAGATGAATTTATAAGCAACGTAGGAAATGCTTAATTTATATCTACGGAGAACAAAAGATGACCGAACGTTCACGAGTATACGGCAGCAGTCTTTATGACCTTGCCGCCGAAGAAAAACTCACAGAGCCCATCCGTGAACAGATGCTTGCCATAAAGCAGATCTTAAGGGACAATCCCGATTATATCCGCTTGCTATCAGAGCCTTCCATAAAAAAGGCCGAGCGTCTGAGCCTCATCGATAAGGCATTTGGCGGATCATGTGAAAAGTATCTGGTCTCATTCATTAAGCTGCTGTGTGAGCGCGGACTCCTCGGCGAATATGAGGGTTGCTGCGAAATATTTACAAAGCGCTATAACGAAGACCATAATATATCAGAGGCTGTAGTAACCAGTGCGGTAACGCTTTCCGACAGCCAGATAAAAGCCCTGACAGCTAAGCTCGAGGCTATGAGCGGTAAGAAGATAATGATCACTACCAAGATAGACCCCAAGGTACTGGCAGGCATCAAAGTCGAGCTTGACGGAAAACAGCTTGACGGAACCGTTTCAGGACGGCTCCAGGGCATCCAGAGAAAACTGGATGAGGTTGTAATGTAATAAATATAATTTCAAAAAAGGATGGAATGGAATTATGCAATTAAAACCCGAAGAAATATCCCAGGTCATCCGCAGTCAGATAAAGTACTATGAAAACACGATACGCCAGAACGAGACCGGTACCGTACTTAATGTAGGTGACGGTATCGCCAGAGCCAGCGGTCTTATAAACTGTATGGCCGGCGAGCTGCTCGAATTCGAAGACGGCAGCTTCGGTATGGCGCAGAACCTGGAGGAAAACAGTGTTTCCATCGTTTTATTCGGCTCGGGAGACAATATCGGTGAAGGCCAAACGGTAAAACGTACGGGTAAGGTCGTATCAGTTCCTGTAGGCGAAGCTATGATAGGCCGTGTAGTAAACGCCTTAGGACAGCCCATAG
>JAEEGJ010022728.1_pt1 | contig 13275 bp, 14 predicted proteins | sample 8958761 | NCBI WGS metagenome assembly JAEEGJ01 (sample SAMN16246546, study PRJNA631951) | gut metagenome | biome: gut microbiome; feature: rumen; material: RS-attached | host: Bos | place: Iran: Karaj | collected 2018-10
AGCTGACGAGATCGCTAAGGAAGCTGAGTTCTTCTACTTCGGTACAAACGACCTCACACAGATGACATTCGGTTTCTCCAGAGACGACGCAGGCAAGTTCCTCCAGGCTTACTACGAGTCCAAGATCTTCGAGTCCGATCCGTTCGCACGTCTCGACCAGAACGGCGTTGGTAAGCTCATGAAGATGGCTATCGAGAACGGTAAGGCAGTACGTCCTGACCTCCACCTCGGTATCTGCGGCGAGCACGGCGGTGACCCGACATCCGTAGAGTTCTGCGATGAGATCGGCCTCGACTATGTATCCTGCTCACCTTTCCGTGTACCGATCGCTCGTCTTGCAGCAGCACAGGCAGCAATCAAGCACAGAAAGTAATCAGACATAACAACTGATAAACAAGATGCCCGGGGCAATGCTCCGGGCATCTTTAGTCCTGAAAGACTCTCAATGCGTTGTTGATATTCCTTCAGTATTTATATATTCTTCAAGTAAGCGCTGATCCACAGGAGGGTGTATATGATATACAGTCTGATAAAAGTCATATTTGCCCTGACAGCCTTTATAATCAGCGCGGTCTTGTTTGGCCGGAGCATTAGGGATCTTTTCAAGAAGTGAAAGGAAGCTTGGCCGCAAAACGGATCAGAATGGGAAGAGGTGTGTTATGAAGTCCGGGTTCAATTGCATTAAGATCACTTGTTTGCTGCTTGCATGTGCGTTTGCACTCAGCGGCTGTTCGGCAGGAAAAGTAACGCGTGTTCAGAAGGCTGAACGCGTCACTAAAGCAGGCGAGACTGTTAAGGAAACAGGAAATGCTTCAGTCGGTCTTGCTGCTCCAGATGGCATTAAAATTTCTTATGACGATACGACCAAGACTTTAAGGATCAGCTGGAATCCGGTAGCCGGTGCAACAGCTTATGAAATTAAGTTTATGTCGGCTAAAACTGTTCAGTTGAAGGGAACGTCATGCTCTGTACCCAACATCGAAGAAGGAACAGAGGGAAAGCTATATGTACGTGCTATATCAGCTAACAATACATATTCAGCTTGGACAGCATGTAGTTTTAAGGTGCAAATCGAACTCGAAGCTCCAAAAGACGGAAGGGTCATGTTTGACGGAGATAATTCTTTTCTTATTTGGTTACCTGTAAAAGGAGCTGAAGGATATGAGATAAATTATTATGGTTCAGATAAAGCGGAACCGGAGAAATTTTCTGTTCAGGCACCGCGCAATTATTTCATAACTAAGATTAACGAAGGGTCAACTGAAAAGTTCGACATCAGATCATATAAAACCATTAACGGTAAACGATCTTATTCTGAATGGATAAGAATAAATTATCAAAGCCCAAAGTTCAAACCGATAAGTGACTATGATCTGTATGATGCATGCACTCTTGATTACAGACGTCTTGAAGCATTTGCAAAAGAAAAGAAATATAGACTGGATGCCCAGGGAATAAAAGATGAACACAAGGTGATGGTTGTGATCAGCGCCAGGGACGACGCTCAGCATACATTAAAAGCGATAGGAAAACGCATTTTGAAAAATGCGGTTGAAGGATTGCTTGAAGGTTATTATGAAGGCGTTAAAGAAAATGCCGAAGAAACGTATTACGAATCAGACAGCCTTAAACAATTTGTTGGTGAGCTTAATGAAAAAGCGAAGAAGAATGCTAAAAAGAGTGGTTTTTTTAAGACGGTTAAGTCATTGTTTTTCAGCAACGAAGACAAAGATATACATGTGATTTATCAGTATCGTTATACTAATCTGTCACCTGAAATATGCATGGTTGCAATGCCAAAAGCAAATCACAAGAATTTCAATCTGGAATTTGCTCAGAATAATTCCAAATTCAGACAAAAAGATGGCTCATACAGATTTACCGTTGAGGGTTCGCAACAGGATTATGTTTTGCGTATAACTGAAAATGAAAACTATTGGTTGGTCAGACTCGAACCGACACACTATATTAGTTTATCCAAATTACCTGAATCTCAAAAAACCTGAAAATTGCCGAATTAGCAAACAGTTAAAATTCCTCCCTCTGCTATAATCTCGCGTTGGGAGGATTTCTTTATGAGATCGAAGAAGATTACCGGATTGCTGCTGGCTTTTACTTTGCTGCTGTCCGGATGCAATGTACCTGCAAAGAAACCGGTCAACAGCGTCATCAACATAGATAAGGCGAAAGCGGTTCAGACGCAGGAAACCACAACTGAAACAACTCACAAACCGTTTGAGTTCAATCCTCATGTGTATTCAAAGAAAACTGCCGAGAGGATAACTCAGCAGGATTACTGGGATTCTTTTTACAATCTGTGTGATGCGCTCAGAAAAGGTGAAAAGACATTTAAGTGTTCAAGCAAGGAAGCGTATGATTGGTGCACGGATATAGCTGTTTTTTGCAATCTGTTTCCAGCTGCAGGCTCAAAGGTCGAGGGAAAGAGCGATGACGGTTCGCCTGCTTTTGAGAACGGCATTGGAAAGATATACTACAAGATCCCTGTTGAAGAATTCGTTAAAACACAAAAAGACTTTGAAGATACTATCGTCGGAATAATCAACGGTGCCGGCGTGAAAGATGACGATACCGATTATGAGAAAGCGCTAAAGCTCTATGTGTATTGCGCAGATTACTTTGTTTACCGGTACGTTGATTACGAAGGAGAGTGTTTCACATACCATACATTCAGAACCAAAGAAGGAACATGTGTTAATTTTGCCGCGGTATATGCCTACCTCCTCCTTCAGGTGAACGTGGATGCTTTGAGCGTCAGCATTTATGAAGACAACATGTGCCATTCCTGGACATATGCGAATATAGGCGGGAAGTGGTATCACATCGATGTCACATGGGCGATTCATGAGATACATGACGGCGGTTATGATACTAATAATGATGAGACCCGCTTGGATTACTTCATGATGAGCGATGAGGAGCGAAATAAAGACGGATGTCTTGTCAGAGATCTGTGTGCCCAGATGCTGCCGGAATACTGGGTGAATAAGACCAACCTCAGTTTTGCGGCGACAGATAACAGCTATAACCTGAGGGAATATACGTTATTCGTCTCGCTTGATGAAAAGAACAAGATCCTCAAGTACAAGGATATTGACGGTAAGATACAGGAATTCCATTATCAGAAATAAAGAAAACGCCGGAGAATTCTCCGGCGTTACTGTTTATCTCTTGATGGGGAGCTGAATTATATGCATATAAGAACCTCTTGTTCTTTGATCATCTGATTATGATCCTGTCGATGACGTCGGCATAAGCGAGCTGCTTGCCTGTCACCTGATCTCTGAAGAGGTTAATGCTGTGGTCTGTGCCTGCATAAAAGTCTGCATCGATGGCATAGATCTGTGAAAGCTTATCCTTAAGGATGATTGCGAGTTCATTGTTGGAAAGAATTTCGCTGTCAGCGAGCTTTGCGTACTGCTGCTTGATGGGAGAAGCAAGAACAATGCTTGCGATCTGACCGAATTCCTGAGCGGCACCGCCGGTAACGTTCTCGAGTTCCTGTAAGCTGGTTTCTTTAATGTTGTTTGTCATGGTTATGTCCTCCTGTATGACGAGTTTTTGTTTGCCGGGAACAGTATGTCATTCGCATCAGACCAAACCAATCAGCAATGTCTTCGGGCATTGTCGATTAGTCAACAGAATGGGGAAGGTCTGTCGACAAAGAGTAAATCCGAATCTCTGAATTCTTAATAATCCCGTCAAGATTAGGACATCAGAGCAGAATATCCTATTGATGGATAAAGGAGGATTAAGCATATGAGAATAAGATGTCCCAAACTTACATGCAGGAGCACGAACTGCGTGCCCGTAACACAGAACAAGAGATACAAGGTCGGCAAGGGCCTTGTGAACGGTGCAATCGGCGGCTGGATCTTCGGTCCCGTGGGAGCCGTGGTGGGAGCAGGAACAGGGTTCAACGGCAAGGGCAAAGTCAAATTTGTCTGCCAGAACTGCGGGTCCGTCTTCACCAGAAAGATGTGAAACAGGTATTTACTTTACGGCTGATTTCACATTAAATTGATAGAGGAGTCTTTAAGGCTCCTCTATTATTCTAAGAAAAGAAATAACCTTATATGATAAATATGGACAGTCCTCTGACTGATTACGTTTTATTTGACCTGGAGACCACCGGGCTTTCCACGGAAACAGATCAGGTGGTGGAGATCTCCGCGCTCAAAGTATCAGGCGGAGAGGTGGAAGAAGAGTTTTCAACGCTGGTAAATCCCGGCATGCACATTCCCTATCAGGCGAGCAGCATCAACGGGATAACGGATGACATGGTCAAAGACGCACCCGACATGGAACATGCATTAAAGGATTTTATTTCTTTTATCGGGAGCAGCGTTCTGGTAGGCCACAACATCAAGCGGTTCGATCTCGGATTCATCCAGCGCGATGCCGTTCGCTATTTCGGAAAACAGATCACCAACGATTATGTCGATACGCTGGCCCTTTCAAGAAAATACCTTCCTGATCTTTACAGCCATGCTCTGGGATCTTTGGCAGAGCATTACGGCGTTTCTTATGAAGGCGCGCACCGTGCGCTTACGGACTGCCACATCAACAAGCAGGTTTACGACTGTCTTAAGCATGAGATAGAAAACCCTTGTGATGCGGTCAAGCAGATGAGAACATGTCCTCTTTGCGGAAACGTCATGAAGAAGAGAAACGGCAAATACGGTGAATTCTGGGGCTGTGCGGGTTTCCCTGACTGCAGGTTCACCCAGGACTGTTAAGAGCAGTAGAAGTATAATTCAGACAGAATTGTTTTTAGGAGAAAACACTTGGAAAACACGGATATCCTTCAAAACGATCCGGGATCACTCAGATACAGAAGGGAATCGAGCACGCTCGTTGTTTTGGGAACGGGTGTAATGGTGTTCGGCATATGGAGCATCATAAAGCTGCTCGGGACGTTTGCTTTCAGAATACCGCTCTTCACTGCATCTGAAGAAGAGGACCTCGGATCAGTCGGAATGATCTTTGCCATCATAATTGCCGTCATCATAGTGTCGGTTGACGTATTGCTGCGTATATTTGTGGGAATCCGTGCGCGCAGGGAAGGCTCAGGAAAGAAAGCGGGAAAGGCTTATCTGGTCTTCCTGGTGCTCATGATCATAGTATCGGTCATTTCCGTAGCCGCCGAAATCGATGCTGTGCTGTCAGCAGAACGGGATTTTTTCGACACTTACGCAAATCTCATTATGGAGCTTACGTCTTTGGTCGTTTCATTCGAGGTATTTATGGCGGCCAGATATGTAAGGCGTTTCAGGGCAAAAGCAGAAGAAGGGAGTAAGTAGTTTGCAGGCGGATTTTCACTACTATGCAACTTATTGTGCAGCGTATATCGCCGGTTACTCCCACGAAGAGGCACTGGCTCTTTGCTACAGTGATCAGTTCGTTGATTGCTGCACCAAGACGTTTTTGAAATCCGTTTCCGCCACCGTACATGCTGCAACTTCGCAGTCACAGGCTGAGCTCGTTGACACCAGGGCGGATGCCGTCGGACTTCAGGATATCACCAGGATATGGTCTTCTTTCCATTTCCTGCCGAAGGATCTTTTTGCTGAAGTCAGGTGGGCAACCAAAACATATAAGAACAAGTACAGGCTCATCTGCGGACCGAACGGTAATCTTGTTAAAGATACAGTCGATCTTGCAAAAGGAAAGAGCATTCAGGCTGCGGGAATCGCGATGCATGTTCTTGCTGATACATGGGCTCATCAGAATTTCGCGGGAACACCGTCTCTTGTCATCAATAACACGACCAATGATTTCTACGAGATAATGCCTGACGGAAAAACAAAGAAACTGACTTTCAAGCACAGCCCGGGCGCTGCCGATGACATTGAGAATTCCGTTTATAACAGCACGGTCTTTAATCCAAGCGAGACCAATATCTTAAATCTCGGTCACGGTCATGCAGGCCATCTGCCGGACTACAGCTTTATCAGATACAAGTATCTTCCCGCATGGGACAACTACAGGGAATGTCTGAAAGATAATCCGTCGGATTACCGCCATGCTTTCTGCCAGATGATCTATGCGATGAAGTACTTAAGAGGAGAGAACGCGGTCTTCGAAAAGAATACTTACGATGAAGAAACAGCTGCTCCTTATATCGAAAGGATAATGACGATCTTAACCAAAAGGCAGGGCGACGCATCGGCTGACTGGAAAGCTTTCGGCGAAGAACTGTCGGGAAAAGAGGTTCCTGATTTTGATGTTAATGCCTATGTTGAGGAATATAAGAGCGCAGTGCCTGAAGAACGTGACGACACTTTCCTCGGCAGGTTCATCATCGCAGCACTGTCTCAAAAGAGCATGGTGACCAATAAGATATTCACGTCCGGAAACATACTTGCCGGTTTCTCTATCGACTACAAAAAGAAGGGATTCCGCGGTATCAGAGATTACAGGAAACTCGTTGAAGAACATGTGAGGAACAGCCAATGACCAAAACTAAGCGTGTGTTTACTATCATTGGCGCGTTCTTAGCGATCCAGGGATCACTTATTCTTATGCTGGTTCCTAATTATGCGCTCGAGATAATCGCGGTAGGTTTAGGATTTACTCTCGTTTTTTACGGGCTGAAATATCTGCTCTATTATCTGACTCATGCTCAGCACATGGTCGGAGGGAAATGGTTCCTGCTCATAGGACTCATACTGCTCGATGCGGGAATCTTTGCCGGCACGGTCTATGACAAGACCAAGGTAATAACGATCCTTTATATTGCAGGCGCGCATCTTGTTGGAGCAGGACTGAATATAGTGCGTGCGGTCGGCAACAGGAAAGACCATAACCGCGGATGGAAGACCGATATGGCTCAGGGCATAGGAAACATCATACTCGTGCTGCTGTGCATCATATTCATGCATGACGTGATAATCCCGGTATACATCTACTGCATTAGCGCCATCTATACGGCCATTCTGATGCTGATATCCGCATTCAAGAAAACGGCAATCGTTTACGTCCAGTAAATTGTCCGCATAATTTACAAACAAATGTTCTGATTCGGCGTATAATGATGTTGGTACGGCCTGCTTAATGGGGGCGGTTGCCTTCCGAGTATTTTCTACATTCTGGTTTATCCGGGAGAGTACTAAAGAAAGGAGGGCTCGAGTAAGTGACAGACTATGAGATTTTATCTCTGGTGATAACTCTGATCGGCCTGCTGGTCGGCGTCGTCTCGCTGTTGCTAAAAGTATTTGCGTATCTGGACGCCAGATATATGCGCAAGTAAAAACCTCACCCAGGACCACGAATTCTAGGGTGAGGTTTTTCTAAATCTCTACTCGGAAGCAACCGTCTCTGCAGACCGTGCTTTCTTGAGGTAATTTTAGCATCGCATGAATGACCAGTCAATCTAACCGGGAGGAGACATCAAAACTGTCCTATTAATCGACCACTTCTCGTCTTCGGAGCTGATATACTGAAGTCACCATAAAGAGTACAGCACATAAAACCCGACCAAGTTACGTGCTGAAACTTAAATGATGGAATTACCCGTTTTACCTCCTATTGATCCCGTCGTTCAGACCGGCGGGATCAATTTACACTCACAGGAAAGGAGACTGACAGTTATGAAGACCAATGACGAAGAACTGAACGAGATCTACATCAAGGAAGCCGCACAGGTTTTTCTGAAGTCGGATGAGCCTGAAGACATGTTCCTGCTTATTGCGCAGATCGTTGACCGCATCCATGACGGCGGGACGGTTCCCGTTCCCATGATGAATTCAACTGACATTGTCTGGGGTGTGCCGCCGGACGCAGAACTCGAAGATGTTTTTCCTGAGGACTACGATCCGGAAAGACACAGCTGCCTGGTCGAAGTAGGCGGGGAGAAGTGGTTCCCGCTCTTTACTGATATTGATGAGCTTGGCGGACTTGTAGATACGAACGCCGTAGAAGACGTACCGATAAAGACTGTCATCGAGCTTGCCTTTGAAGATGAGGAGATCTCGGGGATCGTAATCAATCCTGAATCAGAAGGACTTGCCATGCGCAAGGAGCTGCTGTATGTAATACTCCACCTTCTTGAGAACGAGGATTCTGAAGCATGCTAAAATAATTTATATGCATATTTGTGAGGTGTGTCATGATCAGCGCAATTCGTGGAGATATAACGAAGATCACAAATGTTGAAGCGATCGTAAATGCCGCGAACGAAAGCCTTCTCGGAGGCGGCGGTGTTGACGGCGCAATCCATTATGCCGCAGGCCCGAAGCTCAAGGAAGAGTGCAGGACACTTGGCGGATGCAGGATAGGTGAAGCAAAGATAACCGGAGCATATAACCTTCCGTGCAGCTACGTCATCCATACCGTCGGCCCGAGGTGGCACGGCGGAAATAACGGTGAAGACAAGGCCCTTGCGCAGTGCTATGTTTCTTCATTGAAGCTCGCCGTGGATAAAGGCATAAGAACGATTGCATTCCCGTCAATTTCAACGGGCGCATTCGCATATCCTGTCGATAAGGCAGCGCGTGTGGCAGTCGATGCGGTTAAGTCATTTGTTAGTGAACACCCGGATGCGTTCGACGAGATATACTGGGTGCTCTTTGATAACCAGACTAAGTCCGTATATGAGAGAGCATTGAATGTTTGATGATCAGGTGCTGACCGATGAAAGTAATTAACGGCGAATGGTACATGGACGGCCTGGACTGGGACGACGAAGGCTGTATCCACAGTAGTGATGAACTCCTGGACATTATTGAGTCCGTGGGTTTTCTGCCGTTGTTCAGTAATTCCGTTCAGGGGTTTTCCGTTGAGAACATGACATCTCCTTCATGCTGGTGGTGCGGTGACAGTGAAGTTGATCCGTGGGAATGGAGAGGCATTCTTGCGCGCACCGGTAAGGTCGCATACGGCAAATTCTACGGGAACAAAGCAGGCTTCATATCAAAGAAATGGTTTCCGTATTTTGCAAATTACCGCCGTGACGGATACGATTTCGATGCGCTCTATCAGGATGGGAAAGCGGGGTACCGTGAGAAGCTCCTGATGGATCTATTCATACCTGAAGGCGTGGACATGTGGGACGTTAAGATATCTGATCTTGAGAAGACCGGATGCGCTTCTTCGCTCTATACGCACGAGATGAAAGATAAGGCCGGATTCGGAAAAGGCGGAGAGAAGAATTTCGAAGGTGTCTTAAGCAAACTTCAGATGCAGACATATCTCATCGTTAAGGATTTCAAGCCGAGGCTCAATAAGAAGGGCGAGGAATACGGATGGTCTGTTGCCATCATGACGCCCCCTGAATATCTGTGGGGATATAAGTTCGTGACAGGGAGATATAATGAGTCACCTGAAGAGTCTTTTGCAAAGATCGCCAGGCAGATCGGCAGGCATTTCGAATGCGATGAGAAGAGCTTGAGGAAGATCTTATGAGTGACACTATTGCGTTTGTTCAAAAGGGTTCTGAGTCTTCGCCTCTCATAGTAATGAACTCATTCGGTGATGAGTGGAAGCATGTCACAGAAGCGCTTGATACTCTTGAAGTGCAGCAGTATTCACTGCTCGCCGTTACATGTTCCGAATGGAATAAAGATCTGGCTCCGTGGAAGGCGGATGCCGTGTTTAAAGGCGAGCCGGATTTTGAAGGCGGAGCTGATCTGTATCTGAAAAGATTGACGGAAGAGATCATTTCGGGAACTGTGAAAGAACACGGATTAAAGCCTTCTGCAACATACATTGCAGGTTATTCAATGACGGGACTTTTCGCGCTCTGGTCACTTTATAGGACAGATATGTTTAACGGTGCGGCAAGCTGCTCAGGTTCACTGTGGTTTCCGGGATTCAAAGACTTCGCATTTGAGAATGAATTCACTTCATATCCGTCCAAGATCTATATGTCTCTGGGTGACCGTGAGGCTAAAACTAAGAACAAAGTCATGGCAACCGTGGAAGACAACACCAAAGCCATTGCCGAACACTATAAGTCTTTAGGAACCGAAGTGCTTTTTGAGATGAATCAGGGCGGGCATTTTACCGATCCTGCGATGAGGACTGCCAAGGGAATTGCATTTCTTTTGGGGGCGCGCGGTTAATCTTTATTCTTCAGCTTATCGCTGATCTTATTGCCGAGCGCGACACCTGCGGCCGTTTTAAGGACACCTCTGGTGAAGTCTCTTCTTCGTTCTCTTCTTTCGTGAAGCATTTCCATGAATTCATCGTAGCGCTGATCGGATTCCATTCTTCCTTCTTCGCCTCTGTAAGCTAAGAGCTGCGCGTAATCGCTGATCAGGTCGCTGATCTTGGCGGTATGATCCTCAACGAGTGATTCTATAAGGAATCCCAATCCGTCCGTGCTTCTTACGTTGTTTGAAAGTCCTGAATAATCCCAGTCAGGGACATTGAGTTCACAGGGCAGCTCGTATGAATCGCAGATGTTCTTCCATGTGGTCTCATACTGATCCAATATCTTGTAAACCCTTTCGCGGACAAGATCCACATGAGTTCTGCTAAGCAGATCATTGGGCAGGGAATGATAAATAAGACTGATGTTAGGGAAGACTTGTTCTGTCAGAGCCGCATCAAAAGGCTGGCCCTGGAGCACCAGGTTCTTAAGCGTTTTGTATTCTTTTGACTGATAAGGAACATCAGCTGCGGCACTGTTGAAAATGAAGTCGTACAGCGCGAGCTGCCTGCTGCATTCATCCTTCATGGCTGCAAAATACAGACAGAACTGGGCGAGCTGAAGCTGCCTTAATGTCTTTATCGAATCACATCTGATGTCATCAGTTGCGTCTTTGGAACATGCCCACTGACTCTGTTTTAACGTGATGGTCCTGTGGGCAAGTCTTGCCTCGATGCTGTCTATGAGAAGCTTTGTCTCACCGATCTGAGCGATCCCGTTATTAAACTGCAGGCAATCATTTTCGTTGAAAGGAATGCTGTATGTTTTAAGCTCGCCGAAAAGCACGGAAATCTTCTGAGTTATCTCATTTATCTGCTGTTCGCTGTCCGAAAAGATCTCTATCTTCGGACCGTAATTGCAGGGAAGAGTATTCTCATCGTAGTAGCGCTGATAGATCCTGCCGTCCTGCTTTGCGAGCGGGAACTTCAAATAGTCGAGCATATATCTGAAATCAGCCGTTACGAATACATAAGGAAATGAGAATTCTTTGCTGGTGATCCTTGTGACCTGTTCATCAAAATTGTCGCTGCCGATGAAAGTAACGGGATAATCCGTATTAAGTCTTTCCCGCAGATCGGATAAAACACAGTCTCCCGCAAGGATAAGGTCTTTGCGGTCCATGCACTTAAGAAGATGGAAGCCGAGCAGGGCTGCGGTGAGCACTCTGAAATCAGGTTTGAAGGCACTGACAGGGCAGCCGCATGAAGGGCACGATTCGGCCCGTTCTGAAACCATGTTTCCGCAGTCAGGACACTTGATCAGACCCACAAAACAGCACCTCCTGACTTGATAATAAAGGTGTAAACGGATGTTTGCAAATGTATAATTGGTAAAACGGAGGTGACTGACATGAGAAGGCTGATTTCTTTACTGATCTTAACAGTGATGCTGTTTTCGTTTGCCGGCTGCGGCAGGAAGCAGTATAAGCAGGTTCCTGTCAGCATCGATTATGACAAGGCAACGGTTGCCTATCTTGGTCCTGAGGGAACGTACACGCAGGAAGCCTGCGGAGTCTTCTTTTCGAAGAAGGACGGGTTTAAGCCATATAAGACGGTCAGCGATACCGTGGAGGCCTTGATAAAAGGTGAATGCGAGTATGCGGTGATACCGCAGGAGAATACGATCGGCGGCGCTGTCATTGATTACGTTGATACAATTATCTCCGTTCAGGGCGTATCCATAGTAGGCGAGGTTGAGCTTCCGATAAGCCAGAATCTTCTTGCGCTTCCCGGAACTAAACTTGATGAGATTAAGACCGTTTATTCACATGCCCAGGGTATTGCGCAGGGTAAGGAGTGGCTTGGTAAGAACCTCCCAAATGCAGAAGTGATCGAGGTTTCAAGCACGGCGGAAGGCGCTAAGACGGTCGCTGAAAAGAACGATAAGAGCTGCGCGGCGATCGCTTCTGCGGCATGCGCGGATGTCTATAAACTTGAGATATTAGCTCCCGGCATTCAGAACAGCGACAGCAACAAGACGAGATTCTATGTCTTATCGAAGCAGGAGCCTGCCACGGTAAAGGCTGTAAGGCTTGTGTTTGTGGCATCAGGAGATGTGGAAGAACTGCCAAAGCTTCTTAGCCAAATGGATAACAAAATGAAACTGGTGGCGCTCAATACCCGTCCCGCGAAAACAAAGCTGGGTGAATACAATTACCTTATCGAGTGCGCAGACTGCAGCTACGAAGACCTTTTGAAGGTTAAGGAAAACACAAAACTTGAGATCAGGTATCTCGGCAGTTTTGACGTTAAGTAGAATATCTGAATAAGGCGTTACTACTGTATAATAAAATGCGGTTGGGATCAGATTACGGAAAGCATGTAGGAGGGTGATCTTATGGAACAGACAAGAAAATGCCCGTCTTGCGGCGGCGTAATGATATTCAATCCCGGATTTAACAGTCTTTCGTGCCAGTCCTGCGGACATAAAGAAGTAATACCCGAGCTCGTATCCAAGATCCCCGTTGAGGAACTGGATTTCCTTTCCGCGCAGAACAAGGCGAGCCACGACTGGGGCATGGAAGCTAAGATCGTGCACTGTAAGCAGTGCGGCGGCGTTACCATTCAGAATAAACTTCAGATGTCCGGCTTTTGCCCTTTCTGCGGATCCACGACTGTCGAAGCCGCAGATCCCGCACAGGACATAATGGCTCCTAACGGCGTCATTCCTTTTGCCATTACCGAAAACCGTGCACTGTATATCTTCCAGGACTGGATCAAGGACAGGTTTCTTGCTCCCGAACTTCTTGCGCGCGACGCACAGCTCAATAAATTCTACGGTGTTTATGTTCCTCTCTTTACGTTTGATGTTCTTACGATCAACCGTTTTACGGGCCATTACAACGAGGACAACAGAGTCCTTTTCAAGAGCGGAAGATTCCAGCATCAGGTCGATGATTTCCCTGTGTGTGCAAGTAAGCAGCTTTCAACGGATAAGCTCCTTTTGAACGTCATCAAGGATTACAGGACGAATGAGGCAAAGCCTTATACTCCTGATGCACTGGCAGGATTCCCCTGCGAGCACTATTCCATCGGCCTTTCGGAAGCATGGAACGGCATCGGCAGCGATATGGATTCTTACCTGAAAAATCAGGCGTTAAGGCA
>JAEEGJ010022729.1_pt1 | contig 13275 bp, 13 predicted proteins | sample 8958761 | NCBI WGS metagenome assembly JAEEGJ01 (sample SAMN16246546, study PRJNA631951) | gut metagenome | biome: gut microbiome; feature: rumen; material: RS-attached | host: Bos | place: Iran: Karaj | collected 2018-10
CCTCCTTGTTCTTCTTAAACAGATATGTTTTTCTTTCCTCGCCTTTTGCGAGCTTTTTGATATTTTCTTTATGTCTGATAAAGCCCATAGCTGCAATGATAAATGCCATTACACACATTTCGATAAGGACCGGATCCGGGATAGCACCGCCTCCGTAAGCCGCAAAACCGCCGGCAAGACACATGATAACTGTCTGAATGAAGAATCCGGCAGCCATGATAAGTGAACCCAGGCTAACATAATTTGTAAGCGCAAATGTGGTGAAGAAAAGCACTGCAGCAACAGGAATATACATCCAATGGAAAGCAAGGAACATTCCTGCCATAGCCGCTATACCTTTGCCCCCCTTAAATTTCAGATAGAACGGGAAATTGTGACCGAGTATGCTGCCAAAGCCCGCATACAATTTAATAAGATAAATTTCATCAGGAAACCTTTCCCTGAAGATAAAATAACAGATCACTACGGCTGCTATAGTCTTAAAAATATCTCCGAGAAAAACAAGGAGGCCGGCCTTTTTTCCGAGTACTCTTAATGCATTGGTGGTACCCGTGTTGCCGGAACCCTGTTTTCTGATATCCACACCGTAAGCTTTACCGACAAAATATGCTGTCTCGAACATTCCGAATACATATCCTATGAGCAGACAGACAATCCTGGCTATTATCGAATTCATTTTATATACCTGCTTCTTTGTCCTTGCGTTCTCTGATAATAAATTTAAGTGGAGTGCCTTTGAAACCGAATGCTTCTCTTATCTGGTTTTCAATATATCTTGTATAAGAAAAATGCATCAGTTCTTTATCGTTTACAAAAATAACGAATGTAGGCGGTTTTACCGAAACCTGTGTAATGTAATACAGACGAAGACGCTTGCCCTTGTCGGTAGGCGGCTGCTGCATTACGGTCGCCTGTGTCATTATCTCATTAAGAACACCTGTCTGAACGCGCATCGCATGATTTTCGACAACCATATCTATAGTGTCATAAAGCTTTGGCAGGCGCTGCCCTGTAAGCGCAGAAATAAAGATTATCTCTGCATAAGGCATAAAGGAAAGAGTATCCCTTACCTTCTTCTTGAAATTGTCGGTCGTGTGATTGTCTTTCTCAACCGCATCCCATTTATTAACGGCAATTATAACACCTTTGCCTCTCTCATGAGCTATGCCGGCGATCTTGGCATCCTGTTCTGTTACGCCCTCGGTTGCATCGATCACGATAACGGTCACATCGGAACGTTCAACAGCTCCTACGGTCCTGACTATCATATAATGTTCAAGATCTTCCTTGATCTTGTTCTTTCTGCGCAGTCCGGCTGTATCAACAAATATATAATCCTTACCATTATGTTTAACATGAGTATCAACAGCGTCTCTTGTGGTACCCGCTATATCCGAAACAATAACGCGGTTCTCGCCTATAAGTCTGTTTATTATGGAACTCTTTCCGACATTGGGCTTGCCGACTACCGCAATGCGAACACTGTCATCTTCCGGCTCTTCAGCTTCAGCGCCTTCCGGGAAATGCTCTATGACTGCATCCAGCAGGTCACCCAGACCTGTGCGTTCTGCAGATGAGATAGGATAAGGCTCCCCAAGACCCAGATTATAAAATTCGTAAACATCGGCTATCTGTTTCTTGTAGTTATCTGTCTTATTAACTGCAAGGATTATCGGCTTTTTGGACTTTCTGAGCATGATGGCTACCTGATTGTCGGCATCCACAAGCCCTTGCTTAAGATCTGTCATGAAAATGATCACATCTGCCGTATCGATGGCGATCTGCGCCTGTTCACGCATCTGTGAAAGGATGATATCCTTGGAATCAGGTTCGATACCGCCTGTATCTATAAGGGTAAAATCATGTCCTGCCCAGTCAACATCCGTATATATCCTGTCTCTTGTAACTCCGGGGGTATCTTTTACTATAGAAAGCCTTTCTCCGGCAAGCACATTAAAAAATGTGGATTTGCCCACATTCGGCCTTCCTACTACAGCTACAACCGGTTTTCTCTTTTTTCCCATATTATTCTGATACTCCCAAAGTCTTAAACACAATATCTCTACCGCCTGATTTTACAATAAGCACAGGACAGTGTAAAGTTTCGCTCACCTGCTCAACCGTTGTATCATCAAGGAATCTGAAGCCGTCACCGGATTTGAGCATATCATCACCCAAAAGCAGTGCATCTCCTATATCATGGTCTTTTAACTGAGCCATGATATCACCTCCGGTGAGCAGGCCGGATACGGTGATCTTTTCCCCGAAGAAATCGTTCCTGATCATGACAACATCGGCATCAACACCGGGAAACGTTTCCTTTATCTCAGCAGAAAATGACTTAAGTATTCCGGTTATACTCTTTCCGCAGGCAATAGTGACATGTCTTTTTATATCTTTAACTTCAGGGCGTTTTGCAAGCTCCTCAATGGCTTCTCTGCTTTCATTGATCAGAAGTCTGGCCATACCCACGCCGTTTTCGAGCTGCAGGTAACCGTCATACCTTTCTTCCTCAGGCAGCGGACGCTCTGCGGTAATATACCATTCATCGGAAGCATGGCAGAAATGGATACCATAAAGATCCATGGCTTTCTTCTGCACTGCCTCTATTATATCGATCACTTCCGCGGCATCATCTTTTTCGAAGGGTTCGAGCGGATAAAGCTTATCCCTGAACTTTGTGATGCCAACGGGGACTATCGAAGCACTCTGCATAACAGGCGCATATGTAAGCATTTTATCCAGTGTATAGCGAAGTGCATCTCCGTCATTTACGCCTTTACACAGTACTATCTGACCATTCATCTTTATTCCGGCTTCATAGAGCCTGTCAAGATACTTCAGAGCCTTTCCGGCTTCCGGATTTCTTAACATTTTGCATCTGAGTTCCGGATCCATTGTCTGCACGGAGATATTTATCGGTTCCATACGATAATGAATGATACGGTCGATCTCTCGGTCGCTCCAGTTTGTAAGCGTTACATAATTACCGTGAAGGAATGACATGCGGGTATCATCATCTTTGAAGTAGAACATCTTTCGCATGCCACGGGGATTCTGGTCTATAAAACAGAAGATACAGTGGTTCTTGCAGGAACGACAGTCATCCATGAGAGCAGATTCAAAAACAAGCCCCAGATCTTCGTGCTCTTCCTTTTCTATATCAAGTTCCCATTCTTCTCCGGAAGGTTTACGGACAAGGACACATATCTCCTCATCCATACAAAGAAAATCGTAGTCGAAGATGTCTTCCAGTTCAGTATCATTGATACTGACTATTTCATCTCCGACGGCGATTTCCATCTCCTCGGCAATACTGCCGGGTTTTACTTCTTTGACGATATGTCTTTTATGCATTGCATCTGTATTTCATGAAGTTCTTCTTACCCTTCTTTAAGATGAACTCTGAATCAAAATCCTCTTTTGTAAAACCATGCTTGGCATCAGTGATCTTCTCACCGTTCACGGTAACACCGCCCTGCTCTACATTTCTTCTTGCGTCTGATCTTGTTGTTGCAAGACCGGCCTTGCAGATAAGTGTAACGATATCTACTTTGCCGTCTCTGAAATCCTCAGCATCAACAATTGTTTCAGGCATATTTTCCGAATTGCCAGAGCCTGAGAAAAGTGCGATCGCAGCTTCCTTAGCCTTATCGGCTTCTTCCTTGCCGTGAACGAGGTTTGTAAGTTCCCATGCAAGGATCTGCTTTGCTTCATTAAGCTGCGAACCTTCCCACTTATCCATCTCACGGATCTGTTCCATCGGAAGGAATGTGAGCATACGGATGCACTTAAGCACGTCAGCATCACCTATATTTCTCCAGTACTGGTAGAACTCGTAAGGCGATGTCTTTTCAGCATCAAGCCATACAGCACCCTTTTCGGTCTTACCCATCTTCTTGCCTTCGGAATTAAGGAGAAGCACCTGTGTCATAGCATATGCATCCTTGCCGAGCTTTCTTCTGATAAGTTCTGTTCCGGCAAGCATGTTGCTCCACTGATCGTCGCCGCCAAATTCCATATTGCATCCGTACTTCTGGTACAGTGTGTAGAAGTCGTAAGCCTGCATGATCATGTAGTTAAATTCAAAGAATGTAAGACCTCTCTCCATCCTCTGCTTGTAGCACTCAGCACGAAGCATATTATTTACTGAGAAATGAGGACCTACTTCCCTGAGAAGATCGATATAGTTAAGATTAAGAAGCCAGTCAGCGTTGTTTACAACAAGCGCTTTACCGTCAGAAAAATCAATGAAACGGCTCATCTGCTTCTTGAAGCATTCTATATTATGCTCGATTATCTCGGGTGTGAGCATTTTTCTCATATCGGTCTTTCCGGAAGGATCACCGATCATTCCTGTGCCGCCGCCTAAAAGCGCGATAGGCTTATTTCCTGCCTGCTGAAGTCTCTTCATAAGGCAGAGTGCCATAAAATGCCCTACATGAAGGCTGTCTGCCGTAGGATCGAAACCTATATAGAATGTAGCCTTGCCGTTATTGACAAGCTCTCTTATCTCTGCTTCGTCTGTTGTCTGAGCTATCAGACCTCTTTCTTTAAGTTCTTCAAAAATCTCCATCGTTTATTCCTCCGTTATGTTCATTCAGCCAGATAGCTGTCAGTAGTCTCTTTGAACTTCTTATATCCTGTTCCGGAAATATGGAGTCCATCCTTGGAATCCTCTTCGGAAAGATAACCGTCATCGCCTTTTAACACATTATAAAGATCTATATAAGTATATCCCTTTTCTTCACAAAGTGCCTTAAGATCCTCATTTGTGCTTTCTATTCTTGAATTATACACATATCCGGTATCTTCAAAAGCCCTTGTTACGGGAAGGAGTGAATAAAAATACACTTTTGTCTCAGGCAGGTTTTCGGCTATGGTATCCATAAGTGTACGATACCTGTCCGATACGGTCTGCGGATCTGTACCGTTTATCAGATCATTGACACCTATGAGAATAAAGATCTTCTTAGGCTTGGTATATGATATAAGTTTCATGCGGGCTGTAAGACCGCTTATAACATCACCACCTACACCTCTGTTCTTTACCGAATACTCGGGATAGATCTCTGCCCATTCACATCTCTCTATGATAGAATCACCGGCAAATACAACATCCGTGGGATATGAATACATCGACTCATATGTATAGTTTCTTATATCAAAGTTATCATCCTTTACGCAATACTGGGAATACGCCGGGTCCTCGAAAGGAGCAAATTTCGGAGCCTCAAACACAAGTGTATCACCTGTCTCAGTGGTTTCGGTCTGTCCGGTTTCTTCGGTTGCTTCAGTTTCTTCCGTAGGCTCTGCCTGATCCTCCTCAGGCTCTTTCTTATCTTCTTCAGTATCAGCCCCGGTCTCTTCAGTAGGAGCTTCACCGCTCTTTGCTTCCGCTAACTGAGCCTTCAGATCTTCTATCTCTTTTTCATATTTCTCGATCTGAGCCTTATCTTCAACTGCAGCCTTGTCAGGATCGGAATTAACGCTTCCTGCTGCTTTAATTTTCTTATTAGCAGATCCAAGCATAACGGAAAGCACTATCACTACGCAAAGAAGCACTGCTGATATTATCAGCAGATAAAGATTGATAGCCGGTCTTCTGTTTTTTCTTTTTTTTCTTTTACGATCTTCCGTATTTCTTTCGAAAGATTCTCTGTTTTCATCATTCATTTTATGTACTCCTCTTTAAAAACAACCCGCATATTCTAACATATTAGGAAATTTGTTGCAAAACAGCTTTCAGAATCCGAGCCCTGTGTATTCAAAAGCATTTTTAAGCCAGGTTATATGATCTCCGTCAATTGCTATCACATCAAAACGCACTCCAAGTAAAAAATATTCCTTATGGACAGCGCGGTAATGATCGCATACGGCGCAGATGCGCTTCTGCTTTGCAAAGCCCACTGCTTCCTCTGCAAAGCCTGACAGATCATCTTTACGCTGCTTAACCTCAAAAAAAACAAGGGTATCACCGTCCAGTCCAATGATATCCACCTCACCTTTTGAGGATCTGAAGTTTTTATCGAGTATTACTACAGACTTGCTTTTCAGATATTCAGAAGCTATATTTTCAAACTCGCTGCCAATATTTCTTTTATTAACCATTACCTGATCAATGTTTTATGCCGGTCTTATTTTCCGGCTTTCTTCATCTTTTCCCTGATCTTATCCATACCGTCTACAAAGACCAGTATCTCCGCAACAACCTCATAAAGCTCGGGCGGTATCATATCACCTATCTCGAGACGTGAAAGGGTATCCGCTAACTTATCATCTTTATGAACCGGTACCTTTGCCTCTTTGGCTTTTTCTATTATCTTGTCCGCAAGCGCACCTTTACCTGAAGCTATGACCTTGGGGGCCATGTCCTCGGGATCATACTCAAGCGCTATCGCTGTCCTGCTTGTATTTTTCTTCTTATCAGCCACGCTTAAGCCCTCATATCAAAACGCTTTGCAGATATCATCGAAGAAGCAGCGCCTGCAGAAAGCGGATCTTTAAGCATTCTTTCACTGCTACCTGCATCCGCTCCGAGTTCTTCTCTCTTTGAAAAAGAAGTATTCATCGTATATCCTTTACTTTCAAGCCTTTCAGTAAGGATATGTATATGTTCGGCAATAAAATCTATCATTTCATCATCTGCAAGATAAAACCTTGTATTGACATTGCCGCTGTCCTTTATCGCAGCGTATACATCTACCGGCCCCAGATGCTCCATATCAAGATGAAGGAGTGCACTTACCGAGCCATCCTTAGCCGCCAGGCTCTTTTTATCCGAATATACATACAGATCTCCTGTAGCAGTCCCACCGGCCATTTTAAGCGGGATCTGGACATACTGCGCAGTCTGGTTTAACTGATTCATAAAATCTAGGTTCTGATCTAACTGTTTGATGCTCCCCGCTAACGCACTGTCAGGACGAGCGATCTCAGAAAGCATACCTGTGATCTCCCTTACATCCGACTGTAATTTTGTATACAATTTATCGATATTAGCCTTATCGGCTACTTCTTCCGGTTTGAGGGCCAGTTCCTGTCTGAAAGCTTCGCTGATGACCTTTTTAAATTCAGTTCCGGAAAACAGTCTTCTTATATCTGCTTCCAGGCTTTTCATATCTTTTGCCTGGAAAGCGCCTTCTGACATCTCCTCATTAAGTGCATGAACAGTACGGAGCACATCTTTAAAAGACATTTCCTTTTCAGAAAGATTTTTAACAAGCTCTGTCGGAGCCCCGTTTCTGTTAAGGACTGCTATCAGTCTTTCTTTAAAAGCGCTTACTGCAGGCTCTTCTGAAGAACGGTTCATACCGCCTTCTGCCTGTATCTTAGCTTCGGCATTTTCTGTTTGTACGGGTTCTTCTCCGGCCTGATCATTTATCTGTGCTGCATTATCTTCTGCTTCGGCTTCCGGAAGTTCACCTGCCACCCAGTTCTTAATATCCGTAACTATCTTTTCAGCATTATCAGAACCGGCTGTTATCACCACCTGTTCAGGACTGTTCTCGGCACCTGTTATCTGTGAAGCAACCGTACCATTAGGGCCTTCTGTTTCCTGTAACGTCTGCGCGTCTGCATTTATCGAAGGGTCAGAGGTCTTTATCATCATTTCCGTAAGTCTGCCTAAGAATGTATCGGCATTTTTATCTCCAAGAGCAGTTAACTCGGTATAAAGGTCCATAGCCTGATCGGCTATACTTTCTATACTATCACCGATAAGATTCTCATAATTCTTGAAAGCATGAAATTGCAGTGCCGTCTCTTCATTTATGTTAAACCCCAGTGCTTTCATTTCGACAGCTTCTTTGGGCGTGATGAGCATACCTCCTTCAGGAGATGCCGGAAGCGAATTCATAAGCCTGTACATTTCACCAAGAGATGATCTGTCTATGGACATGCCCTGATCCATCATCGAAAGAGTCATCTGGAGAGTATCGGAATTGACTGCCATCCCTGCAGATGCAAGAGCATTCTGGGCAGTGATACCCTGCGACATATTTGTATAAAGAGGTGTAAGCGCGATGCGCGCATCAGAACCTGAACGGATCCCGAAAGTGACATTCTGTCCTTCCTTAAGAGCCAGGCCTCCGTCAAGTTTAGCCTGAAGCTCTCTTCCGTCGGGAAGCTTTATTGTTACATCATTGCCATCTATATTTTTAACTGTACCGGAAACGGTACTGCCGTTTTTTAAGTCAGTAGCAGTAACCGGCGTAGGGCTTGATGCTTCAACGCCTTTATTCCCTGATATGGGGGACAGAGATGAACTTATCTGACCGAAGAGACTCATAGGTTTTATCTTTCTCAGATATAGTTGTGAATGAAACTTCTCCTGTGTATAGGAGTGGGACCGAGTTCTTTGAGAGCTTTAATATGATCAGCCGAACCGTAACCTTTATTCTTTGCAAATCCATAGCCCGGATAAATACTGTCATATTCTACCATAAGCCTGTCCCTTGTAACCTTTGCGATTATCGAGGCTGCAGCTATGGATGCCGAGAGTGTGTCGCCTTTTATTATAGGTACCTGTTTCAGATCCCCGAGCCCCGGAATATTAACAGCATCATTTAAAAGCAGGTCCGGTGCGGGATCAAGCTTAGAAATAGCCTGTCTCATTGCCTCATAGGTGGCATTCAATATATTTACTTCATCAATACGCTCATTTGAAACCTGACCGAGGCCATAGGAAACAGCCTCATTTATTATCATATCAAAAAGCTCTTCTCTCTTTTTTTCGGATAACTGTTTGGAATCATTTAGATACAGAAGCGAGCAATTTTTTGGAAGTATTACCGCACCTGCGACTACCGGCCCTGCAAAAGGGCCTCTGCCTACTTCATCTATACCGCATATATATGAAAAAGCACTGTATCTTTCCTCAAATTCAAACATTTTCTTCATACGTGCTTTTTCTGCGAGAAGGGCATCATGTCTCTTATCAGCCCGTTTAACAAGCGAAACGACTCCGGGCCTCTCATCATGACGATATTTTTCCGCAAAGGAAATGCAGCCTTCATCATTTAAGGCTGCATATTCATTTTTGATCTCACTTACGCTGATCTTATCCATATCTCTTATTTATCTTTATCTATGCTTCCGAATTTGTCAAAAGGAAATATTCTTATCCATGCTCTGCCAATGATCCTCGATCTTTCGATCAGTCCGACCTGTGCAGTGCGGCTGTCGGAGGAATGATTCCTGTTGTCACCAAGAACAAAGTACTGCTCAGGGCCTAGCGTTATCGGTTCGGCAGCGGTCCCGGGGTCAAGTATCACCTCCGTACCGTAATTCTCTTCCAGTAATTTTTCATTTATGTAGATATTGCCGTCGTAATCGATCTGTACAGTTTCTCCGGGAAGCCCGATTATCCTTTTAATATAATATGTCTCGTCAGCCTGAGAAAAAGGAAAGACAATGATATCAAATCTCTTAGGATCAGTGAGCCTGTAGCTTATCTTATCTACGATCAGATTATCCTGATCGGAAAGCGTAGTCTCCATACTGGAGCCTATGACTACTGTACGCTGTCCCACATATTTTACCAAGAACAGTGTTGTCACAAAAACCGCAAGCAAGAATAACGAATTACTCAGTATTTCTTTAAGTATGCTGCGTTTTTTTGACTCTTTGCTTTCTTTTTCCGCTGAAGTCTCCAGATCCTCGGAGTCTTCGTCATCTATCTCCCTTATATCTTCCTTTTTCAAACTTGGTCCCCCCTCGTTTATCATTTATCAATATCTGACGGAGACTCGAAACTTATCTTTCCGAATCTGCCGTTTTTCATATCATCACATATAATAAGCGCTGTCTTATCGGTATCAATGACACCGCCTTTTCTAAGGCAGCCGCGTTTTGATGCTATCTCTTCAAATATCTCTACGGAGCCGTTATCCTCATTGCAGCCGTATCTTTCACCAAGCTTACCCGGATAATTCTCCTTCAACATACTTATAATATTAACTGCTACATCAGACATGTCAAGCACCTCACTTCTTACAGCACCTGTCATGGCTAAATGCATGCCTGTTACCTGATCCTCAAACTTGGGCCATAATACTCCGGGCGTATCTAACAATTCCAGATCCCCTGAAAGCCTGATCCATTGTGTTCCCTTTGTAACACCGGGCATGTTGCCGGTCTTGGCTGAAGACCTACCCGAATAGCAATTTATGAATGTGGATTTGCCGACATTCGGTATGCCTACGACCATTGCTCTTACGGGTCTTCCTTTAATACCGCGCTTCAGATCGCGTTCCTTTTTTTCCTTTACCACGATATCAACGGCCTGTTTAACGGTACGCTTGGATGCTGTGGATCTGGAATCAACAGCAACAGCCTTTATCCCCTTCTCCTTAAAATATTCTATCCAGGCAGACGTGATCTTATCATCAGCCATATCAGCCTTATTTAAGAGTATAAGACGCTGTTTACCCTGCGCGATCTTTGACAGCTCAGGATTTCCTGAGGACATGGGAACTCTTGAATCAAGCAGTTCGATCACAAGATCCACAAGTTTGATATTGTTCTGCATCTCTCGCAGGGCTTTGGTCATATGCCCCGGGAACCATTGTATATCCATAATCCTGTCCTATTTTATAAATCCGCTTTCGCCCAGTCCCTCATCAGAAGTAAAGGCAAACCATGCTTTACCAAGTATATATTCCTTTCTTACCACTCCGATATTGCCCGAGCGGCTGTCCTCGCTGTCATTTAAATTGTCGCCGAGGACAAAGAACTCATTCTCTCCAAGTGTAAGTCCGTTCTTTGCAGTACCTCCGTCTGCGGCACGTTCAAACAGACCGTTACGGTCGTAGATCTTACCGTTCACATATATCATACCGTCCTTTATAAGCACGGTATCTCCGGGAATCCCAAGAACTCTTTTAACGTAATAATGCGAATTTGTATTTCCGTTAGGAAGAAATACAATAACATCATCTCTGTCAGGCTCCGAAAAGAAATACTGAAAACGGTCTATAAGTATCTCTTCACCGTTATAGAGTGTAGGCTCCATAGATGCGCCTATGATGCTTGTGCGTATACCGAAAAGATAAACGCAGGTAAAGGCAAAAAAACACATCAGCACGCCAAGAAACACATACGAGAATATGCCCATGAGCTGCTCACGGCTGAGTCTCTTATTCTTTTTATAAAAGTTTAAACCGCCTCTTCTGCCTGCCATGATATCCCTTAAAAATATATTGATAAAGAAAAGCCTCCGTAAAAACGGAGGCTTAAATTTTTTATGATCCGGTTTCTATCAGCGGATGACTTCCTTAACCTTAGCATCCTTACCAACGCGGCCTCTTAAGTATCCAAGCTTAGCTCTTCTTACCTTACCTCTGCGGATAACTTCAACCTTCTCAACAGCAGGGCTGTGAAGGGGCCATGTCTTCTCAACGCCAACACCTGCAGACATCTTACGAACTGTGAATGTCTTACGGCTGCCAACGTTCTGGATCTTCATAACAACGCCTTCGAACATCTGGATACGGCTCTTCTCGCCTTCCTTGATGCGGTTAGCCACACGTACTGTGTCACCAACTTCAAACTGAGGTACTTCAGCCTTTAACTGCTCTTTTTCGATTTCTTCAATGATCTCGTGCATCTTTAATTCCTCCTGTGATCCATCGGACGTTCTTAAACCCTGAATACACAGGCCAGCGGACCGTCTCCTTTTTCGCAACGTTGCTATTTTACACTACTGCGCATATAAATGCAAGGACTTTATGTCACCTGTAAATCATACGACAAACTTACAATCTGACATAAGCTTATCATGAGCCTTTACAAGAGTCTTAATCGCTCTTGTATGTCTGCCGGGCGACTCGATTACCAAAGTGCAATCAAGCAGCAGATCGTCTGACATTTGCTTTAGATACGAAATTACACGATTATCTTTATTCTTAAACTCAGCCCTATGGGTGAAGATGCCAAATTCTCCTTCCTTTACGCTAAACGACGTAAGCTCACCATATAGTCTTGTCCAGACAGATTCTATATGCTCTTTTGAAATATTGCAGTTAAGCTCTGCCGCTATACCCAAATACATATATGCAAACGGATCATCTCCTTCGTTGGTGGCATATGAGTATGCCTGATATATTTCCGCAGCATGTGCATCCTGCTCATCTGTAAAACGGTAGTCATTGGGAGCATAAAACGTCAACCTTGAACCGTCAATCAATTCGATATTGTTCGCCAGGGTAGAATCTCCACTTTTTTCTTTTTTATAGTATTCTTCTACCGCACGAAAAGCATTTATAACAGCTGTTCCAATATCAAATTCACTTGCCTGCACTGACATTTCATACTTTTTTGCACTAATATTATAAAACCCTTCATTTGACCTTATAAAAGATTCTATTATGCACTCGAAATCATTACTTACTTTTATATCAACAACATAATTATGTTTCCAAAAAGAAAGCTGCCCTTTGTACTTCGTGTAAGCCTTATAGGTTGGATTTCTCCTTATTTCAGGTAACGGTGTACTATCAACTTCACTTTTTTCGACGAAATCTATCGTTTCTTTAACATACCTTCCCAATACTTCAGGGGATGACCTCTCCTCCAACACAGTAGGCGTCTTACCATTTACATGCAATCCCGATATATGTCTAATAATCGGAATTATTAAATATCGTCCCTCTCCTTTATAAATCGACATTCGAATCGAATATAGTGGTTTTTTCCCCATTCTACTCTCCTATGCGATACCATACCTCAATACCATATTCACTATAACAACTTTTCTTAAAATCATTCAAGGCATTTAAGGTTTGTTCAGACACTATTGTATCAGGAATAATTATTTCAAGCGCTTTTGAATCATAATCACTTCTATTCAATGTTTGTCCAGCCCATGTGAAACTATCCTTACCTTTAAAATACTTCTTTTCAAAATTTTTTAATTTTTCCGCATCTCTTTCGAGTTTTCTTGTTAATTTATTAGCCTTTTGATAACTTGTGGCATTTAAGTCTATCGATTTTGAACTAACCAGAATTCTATTACTATCCACTCGATCAGCCACAGGAAAACTTCTTCCCAATCCGATTCCATCTAACAATCCTTTTCCACTTTCATGACCATTTACAAGCTCATCAATCATCTGCCCCCTTTTACATGCACCTTCCAACCATGTTTCTTTACCAACATTTACTGGGTCTTTTAATCCTTCTATTGCATTACTAGTCTTAAGCAGCTTGCTATTTTTTCCGGCCTTTTCAGCAACCTCCATGACAATTTCTTTGCTGGCACGAGTCATGCAACCG
>JAEEGJ010022730.1_pt1 | contig 13275 bp, 8 predicted proteins | sample 8958761 | NCBI WGS metagenome assembly JAEEGJ01 (sample SAMN16246546, study PRJNA631951) | gut metagenome | biome: gut microbiome; feature: rumen; material: RS-attached | host: Bos | place: Iran: Karaj | collected 2018-10
TGGTGCATTTTTAGTTAAGTCCACGGTTCAGTGGAAGCAAAACAGAACTTTCTGACAAGACAACGGCAAGAGGACTAGTGGTGGCTCCCCTGTCTCAGGGGAGGGAATTTGGGGGCTTCCTGACTTAGGGGAGGGGATTAAGGAGGTTACTATTTCAGAAAAGAGGGGTACTGTATATCAGATAGTTATGCCTTAGAGGACTTACTAAATGGCCTATGGGCGTGTTACTATACCAATGCCACCTGCTCTTTTCATCCTACTTTTGCAACAGGCAATAAATGTGTGAGAATACATTTAGGATTGTTAGTGTTTAAGTAGGCTTATTTTCAATTCGTGCAACACTTGAGAAACTGATGCAGCGGGGACTCGGGTGTTGCCGAAAAGAAAGTAAGGAAACTGGGATAACAACAAAAGCGGACATCTATTACATTAATCTTTTATAATATAAAGTATGAGAAACAATCTTTTGACGAAACGTTTGAGACTCTGTGCGCTGCCTCTGTTCCTGGCTGTCGGTATGCCTATGGGAACTATGGCTGGTGTGACAGAGACAACTGGAGTGCAAGGCATCCAGCAGAACGGTCGAAACGTGACCGTGACGGTGATGGATGCACTTGGTGAAGTGATTGGAGCCAACGTGCAGGTGAAGGGCACTACCATAGGTGCGGTGACCAACATGGACGGTGTGGCTGTGGTGCAGGGTGTGCCTAACGGTGCTACGCTGGTGATCTCTTTCGTGGGCTATGTGTCACAGGAGATCGTGCTGCAAGACGGACAGACCTCGCTGGAGGTGACGCTGCGTGAGGACAGCGAGATGCTGGACGAGGTGGTGGTAGTGGGCTACGGTACTACGAAGCGTAAGAACTTCACGGGTTCGGTATCTACCATGAATGTGGCAGATGGGGCTGTGGCCAACATGGCGCCTGTGAACTCTGCAGACATGCTGCGTGGCTTGGTTCCTGGCCTGACAATGACACAGGAAAGCGTGGCTGGTACGGCTTCAAGCATCCAGATTCGTGGTCAGAAGTCTGTGAATGGTGGTTCGGACCCTCTGATAGTGGTGAACGGTGTGATCTACAAGGGTACCATCAACGATATTGATCCTAACATCGTGGAGAGCATGAGCGTGCTGAAGGATGCCACCTCTCTGGCTGCCTATGGTTCGCAGGCTGCCAACGGTGTGATTATGATCACTACCAAGAAGGGTGCGCAGGGCAAGCCTATGATCAACTTCCGCAGCTCTGTATCGCTCTCACAGGCTGCCTACAAGCCTCAGGTGCGCGACGGTAAGGGATTCATCGAGCTGATCAACGCCCGCCAGGGTCTGCCAGAGGGCAGCACCAACTGGATGACCTATCTGGAGAAGGAGAACTACGAGAAGGGTGAGGAGACCGACTGGGTGGACTATGTGACACATACGGGTGTGAACCAGAACTACTCGCTGAGTATCTCTGGTGCCAACGAGTACATGGACTATATGTTTGGTGCCTCTCTTTCTAACAACGACAACTTCATTCGTGGCAACGTTTTCAAGCGCAACACAGTGAACGGACGCATAAACACAAAGGTAAACAAATATATCAAGGTGGGCATGAACTTCAACTATGCCAACATGTCGCAAGACGGTCTGCGTCCATCTACCAACCGCTACTTCTCTCCTTGGGGTGAGGCATATCTGGCAGATGGAAAGACTTATCGTCGTTTCATCACGGAGCATACGGCAGATGACGTGAACCCTATGTGGAACGTGGTAGGTGGTGTGGATCGCCAGAACAGAAACAACAATCTGTCGCTGGGTGGCGAGATCGAGATCCTGATTCCTGGCATCGAGGGTCTGAGCTATAAGCTGACTGGCAACTATAACATCCGCCAGACACTGAACCGCGAGTTCAGACACGAGCAGTACTATGTGGCCATAGGTGACGGACAGGAATATACGACGGATGTATTCGACAGACACTTGAACCAGGCTCAAGGCTGGATAGAGAACAGCAAGACAAAGTCTTATGTGATGGACCACATCCTGACATATACCCGTGAATTCGGTGATCACTTCGTGAGTGCAACGGCTGTATATACCCGCGACTCTGACAAGTTGGACGGCAGCCGTGTAGATGGTATCGACTTCTCTGGTCTGGGAAACACTACGTTGGGCTTCTACGGACTGGGCAATGCGGCTACACATAACATCACAGACATTACCTATCGCCTGCATAACAACATAGGTTATCTGGGACGTGTGAACTACTCTTACAAGGATACTTACCACTTCAACGCTTCTGTGCGTCGTGACGGTTCTTCTGTATTCGGTTCGGACAAGAAATGGGGTACCTTCCCTGCAGTAGGTGTGGCCTGGACCATCTCTAACGAGGGCTTCTTCCAGGATGCACTGCCTTGGGCCACCAATACTAAGCTGAAGGCTTCTTGGGGTAAGAACGGTAACCAGTCACTGATGCCTTACCAGACGCTGTCGCAGATGGCTATGGGAAAGAGCGGTGGCTACACAGCCTACTTTGGCGGACAGCCTCTCTTCGCTCAGGCACTGACTACGCTGGGTAACCCGAACCTGGGTTGGGAGACTACCACTTCTTGGAACTTCGGTATCGAGACCGACTTGCTGAAGGGTGGACGCATCCACTTCGAACTGGATACTTACTTTGCCAATACGACAGACCAGATCTTCAACAGTACCATCCCTGTGATGGGTGCAGGTCTGAGCCATCAATACGCTACGATGGGTAAGGTGAAGAACTGGGGTATCGAGGCTGTGCTCTCTACGATGAACATCCGCAAGAAGGATTTCACCTGGACTACCAACTTCCAGTTCAACCTGAACCGCTCTATCCTGAAGGAACTCGATGGCTCGGGTAAGGACAACATAGAAGACCAACTATTCCTGAACAAGTCGCTGGGTGCGATTTACGGCTATGATTTCGACCGTGTAGTACAGGTAGAAGATGCCCAGTATATGGAGGCCAACGGTGCCAAGCCTGGCGACCCAATGTATGTGGACCATGATGGTGACGGTGTGATCACTCCTGCCGATCGTGTGATCTTGGGTTACAACAAGCCAAGTTTCCAGCTGAACATGGGCAACACCATCACGTGGAAGAACTTCTCACTCTACTTCCTCTTCGCAGGTACCTTCAGTGGTGGCAAGTATGGTATTGCTCCTAACAGCTTCGCCTTTGCTACCAACATGGAGAGTATGGCATATATCAATGTGGAGGATCACCCATTCTGGACAGAACAAAACCGCGACACGAAGCACGTGGGTGCCACTGCCGATGTGTCTAAGTTCACAGGTGTGCAGAAGTATGGTTTCATTCGCCTGCAGGACGTGAACCTCGCTTACAACCTGAAGGGTGCCTGGATGAACAAGATAGGTCTGAGCAGTGCGCAGGTCTATGTATCAGGTCAGAACCTGTTCTTCATAGCTCCAGATTGGGAGTTCAGCGATCCTGAGATCCGTAACAGTCGTGCCACCCAGTTGTCTCGCACAGTTACCTTTGGTTTAAATGTTAGATTCTAATAAAAAGACACTATAAATATGAAAGCATATAATTATCTTTTGGCAGGTTTGATGGCTGCATGTGCCCTTACTTCCTGCAACGACGATGAATTCTTGGAGGAACAGCCAAGAACCATCTACACCGTGGACACTGCTTTTGAGAAGAGTAGCCAGGTGGATGCTGCCATAGCTCGTGCCTACATTGGCTTCAACTACATGTTTGGTTTCCACAATATGTATGTGGAAGGTGCTGCAGCCAGCAACCTGCTTGCAGGTAATGGCGCCGATGTGATAGGTGGCGGACAGGCTTACCCACACATGGCAGCTGGCCAGTTCTCTAACTTTATGAGCCTGAACTCTAATACAGGCGATTTCAATACGCTGTGGAACGAACTCTATCAGTTGGCAGCAGAGGCTAACCTGGTGCTCTATGGTGCTGAATTGGTGAACTGGAACAATGAGGCAGAAAAGGCCTATGCCATCGCCCAGGCTCGCTTCTTCCGCGGTTGGGCTTACCTGCGTCTGGGTGAATGCTTTGGTGGTGTGCCTATCGTAGAGGAGTTCAGCGAGCAGCTGAAATTCGACTATGGTCGCAACACCCGTCAGGAGGTTTATCAGTTTGCCATCGACGACCTGAAGGCAGCTGCCGCTGGTCTTCCAGAATATCCACGCCAGGCGGGCCGTGCGGCTCAGGGCGTAGCCAACCATTTTTTGGCAGAGGCTTATCTGGCTCAGGGTGTAGAGACTGGTAATAACGGACTCTATAACGATGCTATCGCAGCTGCACAGAAAGTGATCGCTGCCCATCCGCTGATGACTCAGCGCTTTGGCGTGCGCGCCAATCCGATGGATACAGGCACAAGCGGTTTCTTGGGTGTGCCTAACTACAAAGAAGACGGCAACGTGTATTATGATCTCTTCCAAATGGGCAACTATGACTATGATGAGGGTAACACGGAGAGCCTGATGGCTGTACAGGCACCTACCTACAACCAGTGGGTGGCTGATGGCGGTAATGTGTATATGTATGGTGTCACTGTAGGTGCTCCTTATCGTGACTTCGTATGGAATGCTACGGAGACTCAGCCAGACTCTGCTGGTCCTTGGCACGACAATCCAAACATCGACATGAACCAGTTCGTGGGTGGTAACCAGGGCGCTTATTTGGGTGGTACCTCTTGGGGTCTGATAGGTTCTACCGACTACTCTGATGAGGTGGTTTGGGAAGGCCAGTTCAGCGACGATATCCGCAACTCACAGATCGTGCGTTGTGACCCTGTGGTGATGGAGCGCACTTCCAAACACTATGGTGAAATCTGTAAGAAAGAGTGGCTGCTTTTCCCATCTGCCCTGATGCGTGTATCTTGCAAGATCGCTATGCAGGACGGTTGGGGCTGGGACTCTCACCACGCTTTCGCAGGTGTGCAGACCTTCTGCTACCAGTATGGACGCGACATGTATGTGGCTCGTTCTGCTGAGACCTATCTGTTACTGGCAGAGGCTTATCTGCGTGCAGGCGACCAAGCTAATGCTACGGCTGCCCTGAACACAGTGCGTCAGCGTGCACAGGCATCCTATATGTATAGCAGCATCACGATGCGCGACATTCTGGATGAGCGTGCACGTGAGCTGGCATTCGAGGAGCATCGTTGGCCTACCTTGCTGCGCCTGGACAAGACAGGTGGTCAGAACCCTGACATGAAGTATCAGTTGGAAAACTACACCATGTTCACCAATGATCTGGCACAGGATGGCATCGTGCCACAGTGGACTTTGTTCCCAATTCCTCTGACCGTGATCAACCTGAACAAGGAGGCACAGCTGGAGCAGAATCCTGGATGGAATTGAAAAATAAGTTAATGTGAGCTTATGCGGATTATGCAGATTTTACGAGTCACTTCGTAGAATCCGTATAGTCCGCTTTATCTTTAACAAGTTCTTTTTAAACCTCATTGTTTCATTATTTGTCGTATTTTTTTAGTAACTTGCAACCAAATTGTAATAAACATTTAAGCATTATGAGAAAGGATAGAAGAAACGCTTTGAAACTCATGGGAATGGGAACGGCTGGTATCGCCTTCGCTTCCTATGTTAAGGCAGCTGATGTGCTGGACGAAGCAACGATGAATCTGCTTCGCGTAAGGCAGACACCTCAGGGGATGCCACAACCTACCTACAGCGAGCCTGTGGTGTATGAAGGTCCGGATGTGATCATCCGCCGCATAGACGAACACACCTGGGAGGGCAACGGCCACCTGATGGCGAACGAGACCATCTACATCATCGAAGGCAACGAGCGCACCATCCTCCTGGATGCAGGTACGAAGATCGACGGCCTGAAGAAGATCGTGGAGGGCATCACCTCGAAGCCTATCACGCTGATAGCTACACACGTGCATCCTGACCATACGGGCAGCGCTATTCATGACTTCGCTGAGATCTGGATCAACGCGGGCGATGAGGTGAACGTGCCTCAGTTCATGGCCGACTATAAGGGCAAGGTGAACTATCTGGCAGACGGACAGGTGTTCGACTTGGGTGGTCGCCACATAGAGGTGATCTTCACCCCTGGACACACGCCTGGCAGCGCTACCTTCTTCGAGATGGAGGACCGAAAGTGGGGCTATAGCGGCGATGCTTTCGGATCGGGCAACCTGCTGCTGACGACCAACTTCTCTACGTTGCTGGCGACGACTACTCGCATAGAGAGCTACATGAAGCGTCACGGCATAGAGAAGATGTATCCTGGTCACTACATGGGCCTCAATCCTGAGACGCTGCAGCGCATCAGCGACCTGAAGAAGATGTCGGAGGAGATGATAGCTGGCACGCGCAAGGGTGAGAGCGCAGGACAGGCGATGATGGGTCTGAATGGCCGTATCCGCGACTTTGGAGTGAATATCAGCTATCGCGATCCGGAAGGAGTGAAGTAGAGTTTAGGGTTTAGAGTTTAGAGTTTAGAGTTTACGGCTTTGCCGTGAATTTCGGCTGCACCTCAGCAATTAAAGCAAGCTTTATTGCGTTCGGTTTGCACGAAATTTAGAGTTTAGAGTTTAGAGTTTAGAGTTTTATGAAGAAAGCAATATTATCTTTAGCGCTGCTGATGCTGGCGCTGACAGTGAATGCTCAGCTGCTGCGTACGACGGTGGCACAGGGTGAAGTGGAAGGTGTGGAGCAGAATGGATTGGCTCACTATAAGGGGATACCGTTTGCTACGCCTCCTGTGGGCGACTTGCGTTGGAAGGCACCGCTGCCAGCCCAGAAGTGGGAAGGGGTGTATAAGGCTGATAGCTTCAAGGACAAGCCTTATCAGCAGAGTCAGGGTCCAGCGCGTCCTGGTCAGCCTGGCGTGAGTGAGGACTGCCTCTATCTGAATGTGCTGACGCCTGCCAAGCGGGCAGGAGAGGGGCTCCCCGTGCTGGTGTGGATTCACGGTGGTGGGTTCAATACGGGTGCGTCTTGGGAGAACAACGGCGAGAAATTCGCACAGGCTGGCATCGTGTATGCAGCGATCACCTATCGTACGAATGTCTTCGGCTTCCTGTCATTGCCTGAGCTGAGCAAGGAGAGCGAGAAGGAGACGGGACGCGCCATCAGCGGCAACTACGGACTGATGGATCAGATAGCTGCGCTGCAGTGGATTCACGATAACATCGCGGCTTTCGGAGGCGATCCTGAGAAGGTGACCATCATGGGCGAGAGTGCTGGTGCTATCTCTGTGGCAATGCTCTGCCAGAGTCCGCTGGCGAAGGGATTGTTCCGTGGGGCGATCTCCGAGAGTGGTGGCAACATGGCTCCAGAGGACAATGTGCGCATAGACAACAACTCCATCCGCAACGTGGTGGGTAGTGAGAAATACGGGTCCGACTTCCTGGGTCGTATAGGTTTCGGAAAGTTGAAGCTGAAGGACCTGCGCAAGGTGGATCCTGAGAAGTATATGGGCGACCCTATCGCTTTCGGAGCAGGTGGTGCGCTGTGGCCAACCTACGACGGCTACGTGCTGAAGGGCGACCCTTACAAGCTCTATGAGCAGGGCGACTATAACGATGTGAATGTGCTGATAGGTACCAACAGCGACGAGGGCAGTATGTTCACGGGTTTCTTGGGTGGCTTCACGCCTGAGCAGTATGAGCAGGAGATGAAGGAGAGCTTCCCTGACCCAGTGTGGCAGCAGCGCTTCCGCGAGATGTATCCAGGGGCTACGCCACAGCAGGCATTCGATGCCCACAGCGACATTTTCCGTGAGGCAGCGTTTGCTTGGCCAACCTACGCGTGGGGCAACCTGCAGAGCAAGAATACGGCAGAAGGCAAGGGGAAGGGCAAGGTGTATATGTTCTTCTTCAACCACGCTAAGCAGAACATGTTCCGTCGCGGACAGGAGGGCAATCGCGAGTACCTCACCATGCATGCTGGCGAACTGGGCTTGACCTTCGGACAGCTGGGTGGTTTCGGTGGTCGCGCCAATCCTTCAGACGAAGCGCTTTCACGCCTCGTGATGCAGTATTGGATCAACTTCATCAAGACAGGTGATCCTAACGGTGGCTACCTGCCTCTGTGGCCTGAGTACAGCAAGGATACGGAGACGGTGATGAACTTCCGCGATGGTGCCTACCTGACGCCTATCCACAACAAGCCCCAGCTGGAGCTTTGGGAAGAGTACTTCAAGTGGCGTAGGGAGCATAAAACACCACTTGATAATTGACAATTCACAATTCACAATTAAAGCTTCGCTTTGATTTTGCTCACGCTCGGCAAAGCTGATGCAAGCATCGCTCTGCTCTCGCTTAATCGCAAAATTGACAATTTTGGCTGCGCTTTGAAAATCGGCATGCACGATAATTGTGAATTGTCAGCTATGAGGTTCCGACCTCATTTTTGGAGCGTTAAGAAAATCGGGAAAGTTTTCCGTTAAAAAGCGCGGGCTGTTTGAGCAAGCTTTAGCTTGCGAGTTTTCGCGCTTTAGGAAAACGTGAGCGATTTTTAGTGAAAGATGTGCAGCCGGCAGCTTTTCTTGGTTCGTTCTTTTCCCTGCGGAAAAGAATGAACATAAAGAAAATCAGGGAATGAAAAGACGATTGATCATCTTCTCATTCCCTGCATCATCCCCTGCATTTTCGCAAACTTGCTGCCCGTCATCATCTTCATCATCTTGCGGGTCTGGTCGAACTGCTTGATCAGGCGGTTCACCTCCTGGATGTTCGTGCCGCTACCCTTGGCGATGCGCTGACGGCGACTGCCGTTCAGCAGTTCCGGACGAGTGCGCTCTTCGGGTGTCATGGAGTAGATGATGGCCTCAATGCTCTTGAAGGCATCGTCATCCATATCGATGTCCTTGATGGCCTTGCCCACACCCGGAATCATCGATGCCAGATCCTTCAGGTTACCCATCTTCTTGATCTGCTGTATCTGTGAGAGGAAGTCGTTGAAGTCGAATTGGTTCTTCTGGATCTTCTTCTGCAGGCGCTTGGCCTCTTCCTCGTCGTACTGCTCCTGTGCACGCTCCACCAAAGACACGATGTCACCCATACCGAGAATACGGTCGGCCATACGTTCTGGATGGAACTGGTCGATGGCTTCCATCTTCTCACCGGTACCGATGAACTTGATAGGCTTGTCCACCACCGTGCGGATAGAGAGCGCCGCACCACCACGCGTATCACCATCGAGCTTGGTCAGCACCACGCCCGTGAAATCCAGTCGGTCGTTGAACTCCTTGGCGGTGTTCACGGCATCCTGACCAGTCATGGAGTCCACCACGAAGAGGATCTCGTTCGGATTGATGCCGTTCTTGATGGCCTCAATCTCGTTCATCATCTCCTCATCCACAGCCAGACGACCGGCGGTATCCACGATCACCACGTCGCAACTCTTCGCCTTGGCCTCCTGGATGGCATGCTGTGCAATCGCCACCGGATCCTTGCTGTCGAGCTCGGCATACACTGGTACGCCAATCTCTGTGGCCAGCACCTTCAGCTGCTCGATAGCCGCTGGACGATACACGTCGCACGCTACCAACAGCGGATGCTTGTTACGCTTGGTCTTCAGCATGCGGGCCAACTTCGCGGTGAAGGTGGTCTTACCAGAACCCTGCAGACCCGACATCAGGATCACCGCAGGCTTGCCCTCCAGATTGATCTCGGCGGTCTCACCACCCATCAACTGAGCCAGTTCATCATGCACAATCTTCACCATCAGTTGGCTAGGCTTCACGGCTGTCAGCACGTTCTGTCCCAGCGCCTTCTGCTTCACGGTGTCCGTAAACGACTTGGCCACCTTATAGTTCACGTCGGCATCCAACAATGCCTTACGAACATCCTTCAAGGTTTCGGCTACATTAATCTCGGTGATCTTGCCTTCACCCTTCAGTATCTTGAACGATCTCTCTAATCTTTCACTTAAATTGTCGAACATCTTTTTCTATTTTTAACTGTTCATACTTGCCAAGAACTCATAATTGTCCTTCGTGTTATCCATCAGCTGGTTCACGGTGTTGATAGCCTCCAGGGAGGTCATGTCACTCAGCATCTTGCGAGCCACCCACATGCGATCCAGCGTCACCTTATCCTGCAGCAGATCGTCACGACGCGTACTTGAAGCCACCAGGTTGATGGAAGGGAAGATACGCTTGTTGCTCAGAGAGCGATCCAGCTGCAACTCCATGTTGCCCGTACCCTTGAACTCCTCGAAGATCACGTCGTCCATCTTAGAGCCCGTCTCCGTCAGAGCCGTAGCGATGATGGTCAGCGAGCCGCCATTCTCGATGTTACGAGCCGCACCGAAGAAGTTCTTAGGCTTATGCAGCGCGTTGGCATCCACACCACCAGAGAGCACCTTGCCCGATGCCGGCTGCACGGTATTGTACGCACGCGCCAGTCGGGTGATAGAGTCGAGGAAGATCACCACGTCATGGCCACATTCCACCAGACGCTTTGCCTTCTCCAGCACGATGTTGGCTATCTTTACGTGACGCTCGGCAGGCTCGTCGAACGTAGAGGCAATCACCTCCGCATTCACGGTGCGTGCCATGTCCGTCACCTCCTCAGGACGCTCATCCACCAGCAGCACGATCATGTACACCTCGGGATGGTTGGCCGCAATGGCATTTGCGATGTCCTTCAGCAAGGTTGTCTTACCAGTCTTTGGCTGAGCCACGATCAGAGCACGCTGACCCTTACCAATCGGTGTAAACAGATCCACCACGCGGGCCGAACGGCTGTCACTTCCGTCGTTACGGCACAGGATGAACTTCTCATCAGGGAAGAGTGGGGTGAGGTGCTCGAAAGGCACACGGTCGCGCACATACTGCGGATCCAGACCATTGATCTGCGATACCTTCACCAGTGGGAAATACTTCTCACCCTCCTTTGGCGGACGGATCACACCTTCCACCACGTCGCCCGTCTTCAGACCGAAGAGCTTGATTTGCGACTGAGACACATAGATGTCATCAGGAGAAGAGAGGAAATTATAGTCGGATGAACGCAGGAAGCCATAGCCATCAGGCATGATCTCCAGCACGCCGCCACCCGAAAGAATATCGTTGAACTCATAAGGACGCATCTTGGTGCGAGGTTGAGGTTGAGGTTGAGGTTGTGGCTGAGGAGCATTCTCATACTGTACGTTGGAAATGCGTGCCCTTGGTTCGCGCTCTGGACGATCCTTACGCTCAGGTCTTTCCTGACGCTCCACACGCTCATACCTCTCAGTCTTGTTCATCGCCGCCTGCTGAGCCCTCTTGCGCGTTGCTTCAAACTTCTCCTTCAGTTCGGCAGGCAGTTCGGTAGGCTCACCGTCAGGCAGGTCCTCGATAGGGATGAAATCATCCACCATCTCCGTCAGTTTCACATGCACCTTAGGTGCAGGCTTCTCCTCCTGGGCAGGCTTCTCCTCTGCCTTTGCACGCTTAGGCTCTGCCTTTTCCTCAGCCTTAGGAGCAGCCTTCTCGGCCTCCTCCTCGTTCTTCTTAGGTCTGCCGCGCTTCTTGGTTGCCGTGGCCGTAGCCTCAGGCTCTTTCACAGCCTCCTTTTTCTCCGTAGGCTTTGCCTCCTTCTTCTCCGCAGGCTTCGCCTTTACCTCCTCCTTCTTTGGAGCAGGTTCGGCAGCTGGAGCTTCAGGAACAGCAGGCTTCACAGCAGCAGGTGCCTCCTGCTTTGTCAGCTCCCCATTCTTGTTGGCCGAGAACACTTTGTCGGTAGTGTTTTTGATACGCTGGCGCTTAGGTTTGGCAGCCTTGGCCTCCTCTTTCTGAGCCTTGTTGCTGGCACGCACCTCTGCCTGCTTATCTAATATCTCATAAACTAAGGCTTCTTTCGATAAACTGTTGATTTTCTTAATGTCCAATTCTTTGGCAATAACTTCTAGTTCAGACAGTTCTTTGTCTAATAATTCAGTTTTGTTGTACATACATTAATAAGTAATGTGTTATTTATTCGGGATAGAATTTAAAAATGAAGTCACAACGGACGGTGACTGATTGATGTTTTTCTTAATTCGGATGCAAAGGTACGAACAAACCTATAAATTACCAAATAAATATCAAAAAAATCGTTGCAACGCGCAACGCTGCAACGCGGTTTACATTAATGGCAATCTTCGACTTTAGAACACTACTAAGCATAGCAACATCTAGCTCATTAAAAGAATAAGGAAGATATTTTATGTTATAACCACGTCCCTTGTTCAACGTCGCAATTTGCGACCTTGAAAGTATTGTATTACCCAAAGAGTTCACTATGTGAACCCAGTCGGACCAGTTCTACAACATTTGTCGCTTCATCAAACCATATTAAGAGGAAATCACCTTGTATGTGACATTCCATACAACCCTTATAATCGCCATATAAAGGGTGAGGATAATATTAGTCTGGGATAGGCTCCTCATTCATCAACTTATTTAAAATCTCTTTCAGTGCTTTCAACTTTTTAGGTTGATTACGATAGCGCTTCAAATCCTTTCTGAATTGTGTTGTGGGTTGTAATACCTTCATACTTCTTCATTTAGAATGTCGTCCATCATTTCATCTACATTGGTGTAGACCTTATTTGTGTTGTGTCCAGACCTGGCTTCTTCTATAGCAGCCTTTGTAGTTTCATTAGGCTCACGGTAAACAAGATCCAGGAGCACACTCTCTACATAATTGTTGAGCGTACGATTCTCTTTCTTTGCATTTTTCTGTAATCTTTCAATCAGATCCGACCGCAAGCGAAATGTTTTAATTCTTCTTGTTGTTTCCATATCTGTATGCTATTTGTATTACAATTGATATGCAAATGTATTACATTTATGGTAATAATACAAGAAACTATCAATATATTTTTACTCCCCGATGCGACGGTAGGCCTCTCTTTTTTGACTTTGCTTGTCACTCTGCAAGAGTACATATCAAAAAAATGAGTAATTTTGTACCAATGAAGAAAAGCTACCCATGTCTGAGACATATCTCTGACATTTCATGGACCGATCGTCATCCTATCAAGCAAGTCTACCTGATGAAAGACTATGATGACCCAGGACAGAGGATGTGGGATCCGATGACCGTCATCCAAGCCATTGAAGGCGATGCTGCTTTTCTCCTCAGCCAACGAGGTACGGTAAGCATTGATTCCCAATTTCATACCACCTTCATCCCTTCACCTTCAGGCAACTGCCGCTACCAGCTTCCAGGGGACAATGCCTGGGCAGCCGCCAAACTTGATTATATCCGCAATATGAATAAAATGCATTGAGCAGACAGAAGTGAAGTAATATAAAGAATCCCAATGCA
>JAEEGJ010022734.1_pt1 | contig 13271 bp, 12 predicted proteins | sample 8958761 | NCBI WGS metagenome assembly JAEEGJ01 (sample SAMN16246546, study PRJNA631951) | gut metagenome | biome: gut microbiome; feature: rumen; material: RS-attached | host: Bos | place: Iran: Karaj | collected 2018-10
CGCCGCCGTGCATCTTGAGGGCGCGGATGGTGGCGACGACGACGACGCAGTCCGGTTTCAGGCCGGAATAACGGCATTTCAGATTCCAGAACTTCTCAAAACCGATGTCCGCACCAAAGCCGGATTCCGTGACATGGTATTCGGAAAGGGCGGTTCCGATCTTGTCCGCGATGATGGAACTCTGTCCAATGGCGATATTTGCGAATGGTCCCGCATGGACGAGAATCGGCTGGCCTTCGATGGACTGCATGAGCGTCGGATTGAGGGCTTCGACCATCCACGCGGTCATCGCGCCATCGACTTCCAAATCGTGTGTCGTGACCGGAGCGCCGGATTTCGAATAGGCGACGACGATTTTGCCGATGCGTTTGCGCAGATCCGCAAGATCTTCCGCGACAGCGAGAATGGCCATGATTTCAGAGGAGACGGAGATGGCGAAGCCGGATTCCATTTCGAAGCCGTCCATCTTGCCGCCTTTGCCGATGGTGATGTTGCGGAGGGCCTGTGCGCAGAAATCCATGATCCACTTCATTTGCACACGGTTGGGATCGATGTCAAGGCGTTTGAGATTGCGTTTGGTGAGCTGTGCGTCGTCATAGTTGCGTTCATGCTGCATGCGGGCGGTGAGAGCGACCATGGCGAGATTGTGGGCGTTGGTGATGCGGTCGATATCGCCCGTGAGGCCTAAAGAGAACGGCGTCAACGGGATGCATTGCGCGAGACCGCCGCCGGCGGCGGAGCCTTTGATATTGAACGTCGGGCCGCCGGAGGGTTGGCGGATGCCGCCGGAGACGCGGGCACCAAGCTTGCCGAGGCCTTGGACAAGGCCGAGCGTGGTGGTGGTCTTGCCTTCGCCAAGCGGTGTCGGCGTGATGGCGGTCACATCGATATATTTCCCTTTGGGAGCGTCTTTTAGACGATCCAGAACGGCCTTCTGGTCAATACGGGCCAGCTGCCGTCCCCACGGGATGAGTTCGGAGTCCAAAACGCCGAGCTTGCGTGCGATTTCCTGCACGGGGAGCATGGTTTCTTCTGCGGCTTCTGCGATTTGCCAGTCTGCGAGTTTGGTTGGATCCAGCATGGGTTGCTCCTGATTGTGATTTTATTATGATTGAAAAATATTATTATAAAGGTATAAAATCAATGTTCAAGGACTTGTATTCTGAAATTCGTCAGCACGCCGTATTTGTTGTAGAACGCTTCGAGAGCGGTCGTGACGGTCATGACGTTTTTTGGGTTGTTAAGTTCATTTTCGAAAGAACGGACAGGATTGGAGTTGCCATATACGGGAGGCGTTTTGGTGATGGTCCGTCTTTCGAGCCAACGGGCGGCAAAGCCGTTTTCGATATCGACTTTATTGGATGGATATCCGTATTTTGCGACCATTTCCGCGTATGTGGAAGTCCCTGCCTTCCAAGTGCTTCGTGCATCTGCAAACGATGCCCGCGCACTTTCAAACGTAGCGACGCTCGATGTCTCGCAGGACGGCAGAAGAAGCATCGCAAAAAGACAGATGATGATTTTGAATGTTTTTTCCATTGTGACGTTCATCGCTGGAAATGAATTAGTTGAGAATATCGAGGCCGATGTCGATGGAACGGACGCTGTGGGTGAGGGCTCCGCTGGAGATGAAATCGAGACCGAGATTGCGGAGGGATGGGAGGCGTTCGAGCGTGATGTTGCCAGAAGCTTCCGTTTTGGCGCGGCCGGCGATGATTTTGATGGCTTCCACCATCATTTCGTTGGACATGTTGTCGAGCAGAATATATTCGACGCCTGCATCGGCGGCTTGGCGGACTTCATCGAGATTGTCCGCTTCGATTTCGATTTCAAGCTTGGGATACTTTTCGCGGCATTGGCGGACGGCCCATGCGATGGAGCCTTCGCCGACTGATTTGGCCATTTCGCGGTGGTTGTCTTTGATCATGATGCGATCAAACAGGCCAAAACGGTGGTTTTGCGCGCCGCCGACTTTGACGGCGTATTTTTCAAGCATGCGCAGGCCGGGCGTGGTTTTGCGCGTGTCAAGCAGTTTCGTTTTGGAATCACCTAACGCCAAAACGTATTGGCGCGTCATGGTGGCGATGCCGGAGAGGCGTTGCATGAAATTCAACGCGCAACGTTCGCCAGTGAGAATGGGTTGCGCTTTGCCGCAGACGACGGCGAGTTCCGTTCCGGGCTTGCAGAAATCACCTTCCTGCACAAGCGGTTGGAAATCCAGACTGCGGTCGAGTTCATGGAAAATGGCTTTCACAACAGGTAGTCCTGCGCAAACACAAGGTTGCCGTGTGATGAAACGCGCCTCTGTTTCAAGCTTTTCCGGCACGACGGCGAGCGTCGTCGCGTCGCCCGAGCCGATGTCTTCGGCGAGAGCGAGTCGGCAGATATTGGAAAGGACTTCTGGTTCGAGTACGGGAGCTGTCATGGCGGGAGTCTCCGTCGGTTGATTATTTGTATATGGTAAAGCGTTTATTCTGTTTTGTGGCAGAATTGGATAATGCTGACAAGCGAGAAGAGGGCGATGGTCTGAAGCAGGATCAGGAAGAATCCGTAGACGGGAAGCCACAGAAGTGTCGTCGCGCCAGCGCCTTGTATCAGGCAGAGCAGGCAGACGAGCAGGACGGCTTGTGGCCGCGTCAGACCGAGCTGAACGAAACGGTGCGAAATATGGCGGTTATCGCCGACGTAGATTGGAAGATGGAGCCGCATGCGGATGATGACGACGGCAACTGCGTCGAACAGCGGAAGGCTGAGGACGAGCAACGGGATGAGCACGGGGGCGGGCGTGGGGCTTTCGTTTGGAAGATAGAACGTCGTCAGAAGTCCCGTAACGGCAAGGCAGAAGCCAAGAAAATGGCTGCCGCCGTCACCCATGAAAATCTTCGCAGGCGGACGGTTGTGCATCAAGAAACCAATAGCGACGCCGCCTGTGACGGCGGACAGCATGGAAACGAAATGCTGTCCGCGAACGGCGGCGATGAAAAAGAAGAAGAAGGCGGCGATGGCGGCGATGCCGCCGCATAATCCGTCCATGTTGTCAAGAAAATTAAGCACGTTGACGATGGTGACGATCCACAGGACGGTGACACACCAGCCGAAAATCGGATTTTCGACGAATAAAAAGACGCGGATGCCCGATGCGGCGACGCAACCCGCGATCACAAACTGCCAGAGGAATTTGAATTTGGCGCTGAACGCATTTTTGTCGTCGCACATGCCAAGAATGCAGAAAGCGCTCGCGCCCAAGATGATAGCGATCATCTTGGGGAGAACGGCATTAATGCCGTCCAAAAACGGCGTTATCCTTCCGCCTGCGATGGACGGCGCGAGTTTGGCGACAGCGAGGCCGCCGACGATGACGACGAGCCATGCGGAGGTCATGCCGAGGCCACCGAGCACGGGCGTGGGCGCTTTGTGAGACTTGTGTGCCTCTTGTTTCGGCTTGTCAACAAAGCCCCAACGGGGGGCAAGTTTGTGGCAGATACCCGTTGTGACGGTCGCCAAAATGGCGGCCGCCAGCCAGGCTGCGATGTAGAGGATGTTCCATGACATGGCGGTTATTCGAAGATTTGGCGGATGTTTTCCGGCGGACGGGAGGGCCGTCCTGTTTTGGCGTTTAAGAAGACGAGCGTGACATCGCCATCGACCAGCAGAACACCGTCGCGTTTGACTTCGCAGACGGTTTTCAGCTTCAGTCCATCGAAATCGACGATGCGGGCGGTGACGTCCAGCAGGTCGTCATAGCGGGCGGGACGATGGTATTTTGCATGCGCATCGAGAACGGGCAGCATGAAGCCTTGCTCTTCTATCTGCTTGTAGGACAAGCCGTTCTGACGAAGAAGCTCGGTCCGCGCACGTTCGAAGAGCATGAAATAGTTGGCGTAGTAAACGACGCCCATCTGGTCCGTGTCGGCGTAGCAGACTCTGTATTGTGTTGTGTATTCAGGAGTCATTGGCGCGGATTTTTCTGCATGTGTTCGACCATTTTATCGACGACTTCGTCAGGCGTCATGTTATCGGTGTTGATGACGAGCGAATCCGCCGCGGGTTTCAGGGGGGCGACTGCGCGGGTTGAATCGAGATGGTCGCGAAGTTTGATCTGCTCGGCGACTTCCTTCAGCGTCGTGCCGTCTTTGAAATCGCCTTGCTTCAGACGGCGTCTTGCACGTTCTTCCGGGCTGGCCGTGATGAAGAATTTGTAGGTTGCGTTCGGGAGGACGACGGTCTGTATGTCTCTCCCTTCCATGATGATAATGGGTAGTTTGGCACAGTCGCGCTGCTTTTGGAGCATCCAATCGCGAACTTCAGGGATGGCGGCCACCTGTGAGACGACGTCGGAGACTTCCTTCGAGCGGAGGAAGGCGTTATCGACTGGTTTGTCATTGAAGAACAGCTCCAATTTTTTATTTTCGTTATCGAGGCGGTATTCCAACGTCCACTGCGGCAGAAGCTTCACAAGCTCCTGCGGATTCTTTTCTGGATCAATGTGGAGGTTGTAGGCAGCTCCCGCGATGGCGCGATACATCAAGCCCGTGTTGACGTAGAGGCCGTTGATTCTTTCCGCCAGCAGTTTGGCATCCGTGCTTTTGCCTGATGCGGCAGGCCCATCAATGGCGATTTGAAGTGTCATGGTTTTCTCCTCTTATATTATGGTAATTAAGGTGTTTTCTCTTCTGTCGTCTCCAGTTCTTCCATTGAAGGCGCCGAATGCTGGAAGGCTTTGATGAATTTCGGCAGACGGATGACGTCGTTGAACGTGATATAGACCATCAGGAAGATCAGCAATCCTGCGAAGATGTTCTGCAGCCAAGAGACAAGTTTAACGGGAAGCGGCCGACGTATGATCGCTTCGATGAAGGCGAACATAATGTGACCGCCGTCTAAGACAGGGAATGGCAATAGGTTAACAAACGCAAGGGAGAACGTGATCAAGATGATGAGCGACATGCCGCCGCGCAGTCCTTCGCTCTTCAATGTGCCCCACAGGAGGGCGCTGATGCCGACGACGCCGCTCATGTGTTTCACCTTCACCTGTGACTTGCTGGTCTTCGTTCCGCTGATTTTGGACGTAATCGGCTTGAACAGCAATGAAAGCGTTTTCGCCGTTTGGTTGAAGACATCCGTAAATTGCTTCCATGGCGTGAGATGGACAATCGCTTTCGGCGGCGTGTCGTCCAATTGGACACCGATGAGATAGCGGTCGCCTGTTTCGCGGGCGGCGATGTTTTCAATCGTGATTTCATGACCGTCCCGTTCGACGACGATGGTCATCGGGGCACCTTTGGAATTTGTCACAAGTTCAGTAAATGCAGATGCTTCCGTAATTTCGACATCGTTGAGTTTAAGAACTCGGTCTTGATATTTGAGTCCCGCCGCTTCGGCAGGGCTGTCTTGGAAGACATTTTTGATGATGACAGCGAAAACAAAACCGAGGCTTTTGGCATCGCGTTCCGCTGGAAGCTGGATGGAAAGAGGCATCTCCTTGCCATTACGTGCGATAAGAAAATCCGCCGTCGTCGCGGCAGGATTTTCCTGCAGCGTTTCGAAGAGCGATTTCGTGGAGGCGACAGTCTTTCCGAAGACGGTGAGCAACTGGTCGCCCGCTTTGAAGCCAGCGGCTTCCGCGGGTGAGCCCGGCAGGACGGCACTGACGGCGATTGGATTGCGGGCGGAGTAGAATGGAACGCCGAGACCTTCATAAAGCGGATTCGGAAGTTGTTCGTATGCAATCTCCAAGGGTGTGTTTTCGCCTGGCCGGACAACCGTCAGCGTGGCCTGCGGCAGGCCGTTGTAGGCATGCATTTCATACAACTGGCTGTAGCCATTCTGCAATGCTTTGCCATTGACATGGGTGATGCGGTCATTCGGACGAAGGCCTGCCTGCCATTCGAGACCAGGCTGAGGCGTGTAGGTGATTTCGCTCTCGTGTCCTTTCTTGTCACGAATTGTCATGGTGATGGGTTCCAACTGTTCGGCGGACGGAAGCTTCAAGGAGTCTTTGAGGCTTTCCCAATCGTACGTCAAATCGTCGATCGTGCCGTCATAGGGGGTACCATTGACTGCAACGATCACGTCGCTTTCTTTCAAACCATCTTTATATAAAGGAAGGATTTTCGGGACATCGACGACGATGCAGGAGCTGGCCGGCGGATTCTTCCAGACGCCGACGCCCCACATGACGGTCGCAAGAACGAATCCGAAAAGGATGTTGAAAAACGGTCCAGCAAAGGCAGTTACGGCGCGGGCCATAGGCGCGCCGTGGGGCAGTTCGCGGCCGTCTTCCGTTTTCGTGGTTTCAGCCGTGTCCAACTGCGGGATGGAGACGAAGCCGCCGAACGGCAACCAGCTGATGACGTATTCGATGCCGCCTTTTTTGAAGCCCCAAATCTTCTTGCCGAAGCCGATGGAGAATTTTTCCACGACGAGTTTCTGCCAGATGGCGGCGAGCAGATGACCGAATTCATGGATGAAAATACAGAATCCGAAGAAGAAAACGGTGAAGAGGACAATGGCGATGTTTGCTATGACAGTCATATTTCGTTTCGGTTGTTTGGATGATGTTTAGTGGTTGGGCTTAAGGAAGTTGAATCTCCCATACGCCCCAGTGGCGGTTGCGGTTTGAGCGGAAGAAGATGGACTTGCCGTCTGGTGCCCAGACGGGCATGTCGTCAAGAGCTTGCGATGACGTGACTTGTGTCAGATTGGAACCATCCGCGTCCATGACCCAGATGTCTGTATCTTCCTGCGATTGAGGTGCGTTGATGTTGGCCGCGAAGGCGATTCGCTTCCCATCAGGCGACCAGGCGGGTTGCTTGAAGGAGGCGGGACTGTTCTTCGGGGAGATCTGGTCCAAAAGCGAACCGTCCGATTCGATTTTGTAGATGGCCGACGGATTGCCGTTTTGGAAGGCGATTCGGCGGCCGTTTGGCGACCAGGCGGGGCATTCGCCGTTGCAGAAGAATTCCGGCAGGATGTTTTTCGGGCCGTTAAGCGTGAACGACCATATCTGCGGGGGTGTGAGGTTATCCGGTTGATAAACTGTGACGAGCACGGTATGGCCGTCGCGCCGTATTTGCGGATTCATCATAATCTGTTCGCTGGAATGGACCAAATCCAGTTTCTGCTTGTCTGAATCGGCGGCCTGAAGACGGCATTTCCAAAGGTCAAGACGTCCTGTCCGATTGGAGGCGAAAAGCACATCGGAGTTTTTGGTAATAAATGGTGTTAAATCAATGTTTCCTTTTGTTACAATAACTTGATTCTGAACAGGTTGATCGGTTGGATAGCGGATGAGCCAGACTTCGTGTTTGGTGGGCGTGACCTGCGTCTGGACGAGCACGGAGGCCAAGATGCCATTGCCTTCCGGAAGAAGGGCGAAGCTGAGGATTTGTTTTTGCTCATCGCCTGTCAATTGGACAAATGAAACAGGCTGGATGTTCCCTGGTTCGCGGAAGGAACTTTCGGCGCGAAGGATGCCTGGAACCAGTTGGGCCCGCCCGTATTTCGACGGTTTGATCGTCCAATAGAGGAGGCCTGGATTTTCGAGTTTGAGTTTGGCGGAGAGCTGTGAAGCCGCCGTGGCCGGTGTGAAATCTAGCTTCTCTTCCAAAAAGGCGCTTTTACGGAAGGAGAGTTCGGCTTTTTCCTGCTGATTGGCGGGCAACTGGAATTCCACAGGCGTTTGGCCGATGTGCGTGCCGTTGAGGAATACATCCGCTTCGGGCGGCTCGCTGACTGCTTTGAACTGCTTGTTCAAGACGATTTCCAGAGGGGAGGGCGTGGAATACGTGATTTCCGTTTCCGTTGGGGCGCAACCCTTTGCGGAAATGGTCGCCTTGAGGGACGAGAACGGCGGAACATAGATGTCCGCAGGAGCGGAGGCATTTATGTTCTGCCCGATCGTCACGTCTGCGCCGTCCGGAATGACTTGGACGACGACGTGATGACAGCTCGTCGTCAGGACGATGAGCGTCGATAGGATGGAGAAGAGGCGAATCATCAGTATTTGGGTTCCAGTTGAAAACGATGGTAAAACTAAATAATATAACAAGAGCGGCGAGAATAAACAAGAAATCAGAAAAAATCACTGTCCCGTGTCCATGAAAGTTCGCAGTTTATTCGTTAAAAAGGTTGACATTTTACTGGCAGGTTTGACTCTTTACGTTACATTATGTATAAAAGATGAATGGCCTTTGTGAAGGGGAGGACAATGAGGGAGCGTTTGACGACGATACGCGGTATGAACAAAAGTGAGTTGTTGGCATTGCTGGAACGATTGGAACTTCATCCCAGCCGCAGGCTGGGGCAGAATTTTCTGATTGATCCGAACATGCTGGATTCGCTGGTCCGTAGCGCAAACGTTACGGAAGGAGACAGAGTTTTGGAAATCGGCCCGGGCACGGGAACGCTGACGGAGCGGATGCTGGCGGTCGGCGCGCGTGTGCAAGCCGTTGAATTGGACCATCGTCTGGCAGGCTATCTGCGGGACGAACGGTTCAAGGATGACAAGCTGTTTTCGCTGACGGAGGCGGATGCATGTCGGTTGGATTTGGACGCGCTGATGGGGGACGAACCCTTCCGTTGCGTGGCGAATCTGCCGTACAGTTGCAGTTCGCAACTGCTGGCGTCGTTGACAAGCATGGCCAACCAGCCGCAGGACATCCACGTCCTCCTGCAAAAGGAGATGGCGGATCGTCTGACGGCGAAGGCGGGGACGAAGGAATACGGTGTGCTGACGGTCCGTCTCGGGCTGCTGTATGAGATTTCGATCGTGAAGACGATTCCGAAAAACGTCTTCTTTCCTCCACCGGAGGTAGTTAGCGCGTTTGTTCGGATGCGGTTGCGGCCGAAGCGGCCGCCGCGTGATGTGATGGCTTCCGTATCCCATGTGGCGGGGCTGGCCTTCGGGCAGCGTCGCAAGAAGACATGCAGGATGCTGGAGCCGGAATATGGAGCCGAACGTGTCGCGGCGGCGTTTGCCGCCGCTTCGCTGACGGAAGATGTGAGGGCGGACGCCATTACGCCGCAAGCGTATGTGCGTTTGGGAATGGAGTTGATGGACAAATAAGAGAAAGGAGTAACGATATTATGGGTGAGATTTTAGGGATTCTGAAAGATGCGTTTTTCCAAAGCGATATCGTCGGCCGACTGATTGTGATTTTGCTTGGAATGGCGAGTGTCGCGGCGTGGTCGATCATGCTGTATAAAGGATGGCAGGTGATGTCGTTGTACAAATCCTGTCAGGAGTTTATCAAAGAGTTCGACAGCGCGGGAAGCGCATTGGCTCTCGGTTATCGTTTGGATCCGGACAAAGGGCCGTTGCAATCTATCTGCCAGGCCGGATTTGACGCATTGATGGAGACGTTGGAGCCTGATGGCGGCGCCATGGGCGGCCGTTATGGCAAATATGCCGCGCCGCGCCGCGCGTTGACGTACACAGAGCTTCCGCGGCAGTTGACGGAAGCGGAGATTGAAAAAGTCCGCGCATCCATGACGCGCCGTCTGAACATCCAGCGGATGCAGATGATGGACCAGATGGTGATTCTTTCGACTATCGTGTCGCTGTCGCCGTTCTGCGGTCTGTTCGGAACGGTGTGGGGCGTCATGATGACGTTCGTGCAACTCGCTGCGCAGCAAGGGAAAAAGGCGGATTTGGGACAGTTGGCGCCTGGCGTCAGTGGCGCGTTGCTGACGACGGTTGTCGGCCTGTTGGTCGCCATCCCGTCCGTTTTCGGTAATAATATCATTATGAGCATCATTGACAAGACGTGCGCAGACATGGACACGTTTGTCGATGATTTTCTGGCGAGTCTCCGCCTTGAGAGGGTGAAAGAACAGCAGGAAGGGTGAGCGCATGGCGAGCAGACATTACAATTCAGTGTCAAAGACCATCGGGACGATCGACATCACGCCCTTGATGGACTTGACGTTCATGCTTCTCATTATCTTCATCATCACGGTGCCCGCGTTGGAGTTCACGACGGAAGTGACTCCGCCGGACATGAATACGGCGACGACAGTTGAACAAATCGACAATAAAGTGATGTTGACGATGAATGAGAAGGGCGAAGCCAAATTGGAAGAACAGCCGGGCGTCCAAAGGCTGGTCGCCATGAATATGCTAGAAGAAGAACTGTCATTGGTGTTCAGCCGCAAGCCGGATATGGCGTTGCTGATTCAAGTCGATGGCAAACGGCCGTATGACGATGTGATCGCGTTGCATCGCGCGGCGGGGCATGTCGGCATCAAGAACGTCCATCTGGTGACGGAGGCTGAGAAATAGTCGTGTCCCAATACAGCGGAAAGTATGTCCGTTAAGCAGTTATAAAGGAAAAAAACAGACGAAACGACAGGAGAGAGGAGAACGTAGAAATGAAGACTTCTTCGGAAATTGATCAATCATTGAACAGGACGTTGACCATTTTGATCAGCGCGGTCATCCATGCCGTGCTGATGGTCGGCATTTGCTGTTCCGCGACTGAGCAGAAGGAGAAACCGATCGCCGTGGCGACGAAATTGATTGAAATCAAGACGACGCCGCTTCCGCCGTCACCGAAGCCTGAACCACCGAAAAAGGCTGAAACGCCACCTCCGCCGAAGCCTGTCGAACCGCCACCACCGCCACCGCCGAAGAAGGAAACGCCTCCTCCTCCGCCGAAGCCCGTGGAAGTGAAGCCTGTGGAAGTAAAACCGCCGACTCCAAAACCTGCTGTCGTCAAAACAGAGACACCAAAACCTGTCGAACAGCCGAAGAAGTTGAGCCGTCGAGAGGAACTACTTCAACAATTAAATGAGGCGAAAGTACAAACTGCCAAGCCGCAGCCGCAACCGAAGCCGCAGCCCTATACGCCGCCGCGTCCCATTCAGCCCACTTCAAGCAGATCTGCAGCGCAGATAGCCAGTCAAGCCATGGCCCGCGTTTCGAAGACGCCGGGAGCCCTTCCGTCTTTTGCGGGACAGACGACATCTGAAGTCAGTGAGACTTATGCGGAACAGTATGTCCGACCAGTTTTGGAGATGAATTGGAAGCCGAGCCGTGCGGGAATGAGCACCAGAGCTCCATCATCGGTCAAAATCACGTTCGTCGTATCATTGGAAGGCCGTGTGAGTAATGTGCGGATTTCCAAGAGATCCAACGAGCCAGTTATGAACAGTTCCGTGGAGGATTTGCTCAATCAGATAAGAAGCGGCCAGATATCCTTCCTCTCACCGCAGAGCGTGGGTATCAACCACCCATTTTTGACGGTTGAGATCGAATTGCGTCTTAAAGACTAATAACCTTTTATAATATAATAACGACTTATGCCAAGGAGACAGTCCATGTCAACGATAGCACGAAAAAGTCTGATATGCTTGTTGTGGATGAGCGTCTGCGCATTGCTGGTCGCCCAGCAACCTGCTGACCCGAAATGGACACAGGCCATTGAGAACGGCGATTTTTCCGCTGCGGAGAATATGGCCGGCTGGGCCATGCGCGGCGAGCAGCTGGGCGCGTTCCAGCTTGTGAAGCCGCAGGACGACGGCGCATTGCCGATTCTCGCCATCACAGTGGAGAAGACTTCCGCCCGCGCATGGACGATGGAACTGTGGCAGAGCATCAAGAAGCCTGTCCCGAAGGGCAGCACGATGTATATCAGTTTCGATTACAAGATGAGTCCCGGCTATAGCTTCCAGTTCTACTGGCAGCAGGAAACGGAACCGTGGCCGAAACTGTTGTCGCTCCGCTTGACCGAGCCGTCGGAAAATTGGCGGACAGTTCGCGTGTCCGTTCCCGTTCATACGGAATTCGCCGCGGAGAAGACGGCTATTTCCTTCCATTTGGCGGAGAAGATCGGTGTGTTGCAGTTGCGTAAAATTTCGGCGATGATTGTTCCGGCGGACGTTGATCCTGAAACACTTGAGACGAATGTGACGGCTGTTTTGGGCGGCGACTTCCATGACAATGAATGGCGTGAGAAGGTCGTGGCGCGTCTGGAAAAAGTCCGGAAGGTTCCTGTGAAAATCGTCGCGCATCGCGGCGAAGAGAAGGCGAAGGATGTGAAGGTGACGTTGTCGCAGACGGCCCGTCCGTTCCCGTTGGGCGTTGAATGCCAGGCGGCTCTTCTGAAGCCTGAACTGCTGTTGGATGAAAACTTGCAGAAGCTGTCGGCGCGTGTGCGCCCGTTCAATACCAATCTGACTACTTATAAGGATAAAGTATTGGACGACAGCTTGTTCCGTTATGTGACGTTTACGGACGCATTGGTCTGGCGTGAGAACGATCTGTGGGGCGCGAACGTTGATACGGAATTGGTCAAGATGGTTCGTGACGCAGGACTGTCCGTTCGTGGACGCGCGTTGTTAAGTCCCGCGTATCGTTATCTGCCGGAAAAATGCCGTGGACAGAACGGCAACGCGTTGCGTAAGATGGTGTTGGAGCATGTCAAGCAGATGTGCCGCCGCCATCAGGGGACGTTCGAAGCGTGGGAAGTCGTTCATGGCGGGCAAGACTACAATGAACTGTATAAAGCCATTGGTTTGGAGACTTTGTCGGAATGTTTCCAGGTCGCCCGTGAGATCGAACCGCAGGCGAAGCTGCTTTTGAGTGACCGTCAGGCTCTGACGGCCATTTCGGAAGATCCGATGCTGGATATGCTTGAATTGGCCGACTGGCTTGTGAACACATGCGGCATCAAGCTCGACGGTCTCGTGCTGAGTGCGAATCTGCGCCGACTGGACGTCGGCCCGCAGTCGATGGAAACGCGTCTGGACAGGATCGCCTCGCAATTGACGGACATTCCGATCCACATCAGCGGTTTGGCGGTGAATACAGACGAAGAGGACTTGCAGGGCGAGATGCTGCGCGACTACATGTTGTTGTTCTATTCGCATCCGGCTGTCGCAAGTGTCTCGCTTGGCGAACTTTGGGATGCGGCACAACTGAGCCCGAAGATGGGCTGGTACCATGCCGACTTTACGGAGCATCCGTCGCTTGGCATCATCCGAAAGTTGTTGGATGATGACTGGCGGACGAATGCCGTCTTGGCGACGAACGAAGAAGGCATCGCCTCCGGCAACTGCTTCATCGGCGACTACCGTGTAACAGTGTCGCAGGAAGGCGAAGAAGACCGCCAGTTCACGGTCTCTCTTCCGCCGCTGACCGGCCGCATCGACGGCCAAATCGCTGTCCAACGTGACGGCGTGACCGTAACTCACACGAAAGACGCCACCATCATCGACGTGAAGGTGGAGTGATTCCATAAAATACATGCTTACATAGCTAAGGTAAGGTA
>JAEEGJ010022735.1_pt1 | contig 13271 bp, 9 predicted proteins | sample 8958761 | NCBI WGS metagenome assembly JAEEGJ01 (sample SAMN16246546, study PRJNA631951) | gut metagenome | biome: gut microbiome; feature: rumen; material: RS-attached | host: Bos | place: Iran: Karaj | collected 2018-10
TTCTGTGAGGGGTTACGCCAACCTACGTCAATGTTCCGATAATGTCGCATATTTGTTCCCAACGTACCTCTGTGTGCTTTCCGGGCTCGATGTTGCGTCGTTCTTTATCATATCGTTTTTCGATATGTTTCCACTCGTTTTCCCTTTCACAAAGGGAAAACGAGTGGAAAACGATCGAATAACGATCGAATAAATGACGACGCTTGAGTGATTGCTTGAATGTGTTAATGCGTGAATTAATGCCTGAATGCTTGAATGTGTAAATGCTTGAGTGATAAAATACTCAAACAATTAAACAATCAGACAATCAAGCAATCACTAATCACTCAAACAATCAAGCAATCAGACAATCAAGCAATCAGCACGTGTCCCCCGGTGGCGAAGGGATAGAGAACGGCCGCACTGGGGCGGCCGTCAGGGGACATAGTCGTGGGCGGAACCGGCAGGTTGCGCGCCCCGGACATGTGGTTTCGGGGGTGTGAGGGACTATCGGGCCATGATGTATTCCATCACCTGGCACAGACGGGTGTTGGTTTCCGGTATCTCGCCGCTGCCGTCGATGGAGACGAGGCGGCCGGAGACCTTGTAGTAGTCGAGCACAGGGCGGGTTTTGGCCTCGTATTCCTCCAGGCGGTGGCGGATGACCTCCTCGGTGTCGTCGCTGCGGTTTGAGGAGAGGGCGCGCTCGTGGATGCGGTGCACCAGTTCCTCCTGCGGTACGTCGATGGAGATGACGGCATCCAAGCGCCTTTGTTTCTTTTGGAAAAGGAATTCGAGCATCTGGCACTGTTGCACGGTGCGTGGGAAACCGTCGTAGATGATGGAGGGCTGGGGCTTTTCGGGCAGCGGGTCGTCGGGGCCGATGCCGCAGGCGCGGCGCAGGCGCAGTTCGTCCCACTCGTCGAGCATCTCGTTGCGGCCGTGGTCGAGGGCTTTGGCTATGAGGCTTACCACCACGTCGTCGCCCACCAGGTCGCCCCGGTTCATGATGTCGCGGACGCGGAGGCCCAGCGGGGTCTCCAATGTCACTTCGCGGCGCAGCATCTCGCCGGTGGAGAGGTGTATGAGGTCGAATTTCTCGGCCAGTATGGAGGCCTGGGTGCCTTTGCCCGCGCCGGGCGCGCCGAACAGTATGATGTTTTTCATGGCGATAGTGCTGTTATTTTATTGACAGTTTCTTTTTCATTTCGGGCGAGAGGGCATCCTTGTGGATGAGGATGGTGACGGTCTTGTAGCGGAAAAAGGCCTTGGAAGCGAAGAACATGCCCTTGTATTCGCCGTTGTAGGCACCCCAGCTGTTTTTGACCATGTAGTATTCGTTGCCTATCTGGTCGGTGGCGGTGCCGTAGATGAGCATGAGGTGGTCGTCGTTGGTCTCGTGGTTGTCCCATGCCAGCTGGCGTTCCTGCGGGGTGACCCAGCGCTGGGGTGTGGGACGGGTGGCGGACTCGTCCTGTATTTCCTTGGCGGTCATGCCGGTCCAGTGGGCGAGGTCGCTGCCTTTGAGGTCGGGGGCTTTCGTGTCGGTGGCGGGGAGGACGCAGAATCCGTTGCGCGAGTTCTGGCGGAAGCCGGGTTCGCTCACGTCGCTGTCCCAACCCACGGGGTAGCCATGGGCAATGGCGTAGTCGGTTATGGCAAGCAGCTCGTCGAGGGTGACGTTGTACGACAGGTCGTGACGCCAGTTGTCGGGGCTTTCGACGGCAAAGCGACTGTAGAGGGGCTGGTGGATGAAGGCGGTTATCTGGATGTAGTCGTCGGCTTTGAGCCCTGTGGAGGCATAGAACGACAGGGGAGTGTACTTCTTGCCCTGATAGGTGAACTGCTCGGGCGGCACACCGAGATATACGTCGTGCACGGCGCGGATGGCTTTCATGCAGAGGAGCTGGTAGTCGTTGTCGCTCTGCAGACTGTTGTTGCCGGCGGCGGCTTTGACCATGGGGTTGACCATGGAGCTGAGTTCGCTGTGGTTGGAGATGGTGTCGCGGTACATGGCGCCGGGACGCATCAACTCTTCAGGCACGAGGCCGTAACGTTCCATGCAGTGCAGGAGGTCGCCGAAGCAACCGCCTTGTGAGAAACCGATGTCGCCGTGAGTGCGTATGGAGGCCATGGCGCGGTCGTAGTAGTCCCAGTAGGCGGTGTACATCTCGCTGAAGTCGTAGGTGCCTTTGCCCATGCGGAGGAGTTCGGCCTCGATGAAGGCCATGCCGCTGTAGTCCCAGCAGGTGCCGGCTTTGCCTTGGTTTTTGACGGAGGTGACGGGGAGTTCCTTGGTTATGGTGAACTTATAACCTTGGTCGGAATCCTTTTTCTGTTGGGGTGTTGTCTGGGCTGAGACGCAGGTGCATAACAGCATCGCAGCCATGATGATAACGATTCGTTTCATATCTGTAGTATTTTTATTATACCTGCGGCGGTGCGCCGCTTTCACGCTGCAAAAATACGAATTTTTTTTGAATGAATGAAAGTTTAGAAGATTGCTTGATTGTTTGATTGCTTGATTGCTTTAGTGATTGCTTGATTGTTTGATTGCTTGATTGTTTGAGTGAATAGTGACTGCTTGATTGTCTGATTGTTTAATTGTTTGAGTATTTTATCACTCAAGCATTTACACATTCAAGCATTCAAACATTAATTCACACATTAACACATTCACGCATTAACACATTCAAACAATCATTCAAAGCGAGATGTCCCAGATGCCGGCGGCGCGTTCCAGCTCGACCCATGCGGTCATGCATTCGTGGAGGCATTCGGCATAGGCTTGCTGAAGCTCGTTGTAGGTGTGCTGTGCATTGATGACTTCGAGGAGTGAGGTTTCCCCTCTCATATAGGCGTAGGTCTTGCCTTCGAGCACCTGTCGGGCATTGCCGGCAATGACGGTGTTGTAGTTGGCCAGACGGTCGAGGGCTGAGCGGTAATTGTTGTAGGCTTTGATGATTTCGGTTTGGGCCTGCTGCCGAAGGATGTCGGTTTCGATATGTGCCTGCTGGGCTTTGTACTGGCCGGCACGGATGTCGCCCCGGTAGAGGTTGGATACTGGCAGGGGTATGCTGATGCCTACGGTGTAGCCGTAGAATTCGGGGGCAGGGGCTTCCTCGTTGCGCACGCGGGTACTGTAGCTCACGCCGAGGGAGAGGTCGATGTCGGGGATGCGCTCACGTCGCACCTGCGTCAGCTCGCTCTCGGAGGTAAGGGTCAGGTGGCGTTGCTGCACGATGTCGAGACGCAGGCTGTCGGCGGCTTTCAGCATGTCGCTGAGGTTGTAGTTCCGCATGGGGGAGTCGAGGTTGCCGACGATGCTCTGTGTGGCAAGCGTGGGGTTGCCCATCAGTTGGTCGAGTTCGACGAGAGCGTTGCGGTAGTCGGCCAGCAGGGCTTGGTAATCCTGTTTGGCAATGTTGGCCTCGAGGCGTGTCTGCATGACATCGATTTCCGACATGTCGCCGGTGGCAAAACGCAGGCTGTCGCTGAGGTAGAGCTCTTGCATGTTCTGCATGTTCTGCTGGCCTATCGTCACCAGTGTGCGGGCCAGGAGTGCATCGATGAAGGCAAGTGTCGCCTCGGCCCGCAGGGTGAAGGCAAACTGCTGCAGCCCGGCATGGGAGGCGTCGAGGTTGTGGAGCGCGGTGGAGATGCGTGCGGAGCGTTTGCCAAAGGAGATGGTCTTTTCTATGCCGAAGGAGAAGGACTGGCCCATGGCAATGTCCCAGTCGCTGTTGTTCCCGTATTCTGCCGCGAGGGCGGGGTCGTTGAACTTCTTGGCGGCGGAGAGGTCGGCCTGGGCAACAGAGTGGTCGAGTTTGGCAACGGCGTAGTTCAGGTTGCTCTGCATAACGCGGCTGATGAATGTGTTGTAGTCCAGCTCCTGCGCGCTGAGGTGCAGGGTTGTCAGGAGTAGGAGGGCCGCGAGGGCGGCTGCTTTGGATATTGTGTGGACTGTTTTCATTGCTCGGAGGTGTTTTGGGTGTCGGTGGTGATGGGTTTGCCGCTTTGGGATGCTTTCCGCTCAGCCCGTTTTTCTACAAGGTAGTAGAGTGTGGGCAGGATGAAGAGGGTGACGATGGTGGCGAAGATAAGGCCGTAGACGATTACTGTGGCCAGGGGGCGCTGCACGTCGCTGCCTATGCCCGTGGAGATGGAGGCCGGGAAGAGTCCCAGCACGGCGACGGAGGCCGTGAGCAGGACGGGACGCATGCGGTGGGAGGCACCCTCGATGACCGCCCGTCGCAGGTTGTTGCCCCGGGCTCGCAGATGGTTGATGTGGGATATCATGATAATCCCGTTCTGGATGGCTACGCCTATCAGTGCTATGAAGCCTACGGCAGAGGAGACATTGAGTGTCATGCCGCGTACGTTGAGCGCCAGCATGCCGCCGAAGAGTGCCAGCGGCACGACGAACATGAGCAGTCCGGCCTGGCGCACCTTGCCGAAGGCGAAGATGAGCAGGATGAACATGACCATGAGCGCCAGCGGGACCACCAGTCCCAGACGGTTGAAGGCTCGGTTGCGGTTCTCGAACTGTCCCGCCCAGTGCAGGGTGGTTTTCTCGGAGTCGTATTTCACCTGTTCGTTAATCAGCTTGTTTGCCTGCGCCACGAAGGTGGTGAGGTCGGCACCGCGCAGGTTGATGCGTACAAGTGTGTAGCGACGGCTCATCTCTCGCATTATGGTGCTGGCACCGAGAGCCATCTTGATGTCGGCCACGGCAGAGAGGGGAACCTTGATGCCATCGGCTGTGGTGAGCATGAGGTTGCCGATTTCCTCGGGCGTGTTGCGGTAGCGCTCGGCATAGCGGCAGGTGATGTCGTAGACTTTGCTGCCTACGTAAATCTGCGAGATGGCGCGTCCGCCGATGGCCAGTTCGATAAGCTCGGCCACATCGGATACGTTGAGCCCGTATTGGGCGATGCTGGTGCGGTTGACCGATATCTGCAGCTGGGGAGTGGGCGGTTCCTGGTCGACGGCAACATCCGTGGCTCCTTCGACCTGCGAAACCACTTTGGCCACCTGCTCGGCTACCCGTCGGCTCTCGTCGATGTCGTCGGAATAGATCTTCAGGGCCAGGTCGCTGTGGGTACCGGCTATCTGGTCCATCACCATGTCGATGATGGGCTGGGAGAAGCCCGCCGAATAGCCGGGGATTTCTTCAATGGCCTTGGACATGGCTTCGACAAGTTCGGCCTTTGTGCGGCCGGATTTCCATGTGTTGTAGGGCTTCAGTCCCACACCGACTTCGACGTGCGAGAGGGAGAAGCACTCGGCGCCCTCGTCGTCGCGGCCCAGCTGGGTCATGACATAGGATGTCTCGTCAAACTCTTTCAGCACATGTCGCAGGTCGTCGGCCATCTTTTTGGATTTCTCGATGGAGAGGCCTGAAGGCAACTGCACCTGCACCCATATCGAACCCTCGTCCAGCGGTGGCAGGAAGTCCTTGCCGACAGTGATGGAAAGGGCAATGGAGCCTCCCAGAATAATCAACAGCACAACGATAACGGCACGTGTTTTCTCAAGCAGCACGCCTACGACACGGTTGTAGGACTGGTTGAGTTTCTCCAGCCATTTGTTGTGGTATAGCTTGCGGGGTTTGTGGTAGGCAAGATATGACAGGCCGGGGGTGAGGAGCAGTGAGGTGAGCAAGGCACCTATCAGTGCATAGCCCACGGTGTAGGCCATGGGCGTGAAGAGCTTTCGCTCGACATGCTCGAAGGCGAAGAGTGGCAGGTAGGCGGTGATGATAATGATGGTGGAGAAGAAGATGGAGCGGGCAACCTCGCTGGCGCGCTGCTTTACGTCGCCGGCAGACAGTTCCAGTTCCGGGTGCCGCTCGCGCTTTTTCAGGATGTTCTCCATCATGACAATGGCACCATCGACCAGTATTCCGAAGTCGATGGCTCCCAAGGAGAGCAGGTTGGCCGGGATGCCGGTGAGTTTCATGAGCACAAAGGCCACCAGCAGGGCAATGGGGATGGTGATGGCAACCACAAGCGAGCCACGGAAGTTGCCCAGGAATATCATCAGCACCACGATGACCAGCAGCATGCCAATCAGCAGGGTGTGGGAGACGGTCTTCAGGGTTTCGCCCACCAGGTTGGTGCGGTCGAGGAAAGGATGTATCTCCACGCCCTTGGGCAGAATCTCGTTGTTCAGCTCGTCGATGGAGGTGTGTATGCGGTCCAGGACTTCCGAGGGGTTCTCGCCGCGCAGCATCTGTACGATGCCTTCCACAGCATCGTCGTAGTCGTGCTCGTCGTCGCTGTAGCCCAGCACGCCTTTGCGCTCCAGGGTGCCATATTTCAGCTCGCCCAGGTCTTTCAGATAGACGGGTGTGCCGTTGACGGTTTTCACCACGATGTCGCCCAGTCCATCCAAGTCGCTGATGAGGCCGATGCCACGGACGACGTAGCTGAGACTGCCCTCGGAGAGGATACTGCCGCCGGCATTGATGTTGTTTTGTTCAATCTTCTCGGTTATATCGCTCAGCGAGATGCCGTATTCGGTCAGCCTGTCGGGCGAGAGCTCTATCTGGTACTGTGTGGTGATGCCGCCGTAGTTGCTTACGTCGGCCACGCCTGAAATCTGCCTGAGATAAGGGATGATGGTCCATTTGTGGATGTCGGTGAGGCTGCGGAGGTCGTGACTGCCGTCGGGGCTTTCCACAATGTAGCGGTAAATCTCGCCGGTGGGGGCGGTGAGGGGGTTGAGCTCCGGCACGGCGCCATAGGGAAGGTCTATCCCCACCAGCCGCTCGGTGACGCGCTGCCTTGCCCAGTAGTCGTCCACACCATCGTCAAAGACCAGTATTACAGTGGAGATGCCGAAGCTGTTCTTGCTTCGCATGGTCACCAGATTGGGGATGCCGCTCACAGCCCGTTCCACTGGAATGGAAATCTGCTGCTCTATCTCTTCGGTGGCAAGGCCGGGCACCTGGGTGACCACTTGCACTGTGGTGTCGGATATGTCGGGGTAAGCATCGATTGACAGGGCATTCCACGAAATGACTCCGGCGATGCAGAGCAGACCGAAGATGGCAGCGGCAATGGCTTTGTGGTCAATGGCCCAACCTACAATTTTCTCTATCATGGTTCAGAAGTGTGATGGGTGAATATTGGAAAAGTAATAGAGGGGAGTTAGTGTTTGTCAATCAGGTAGAAGGCTCCTTCGGTAATGATTATGTCTCCGGGAGTCAGTCCTTTGATGATCCGGAGCGTATGCTCGTCTATCGAAACGACCTCTACGGGTGTGCGTAGGTAGGTGCCTTCGCCGACCTTGCGCAGCACATACCTTCCTTTCTCGCCCTGCAGTACGGCGTCCTTGGGTATCACTATGCTGTTGAGGTTCTGTATGTGCATGTTCACGCGGGCATACATGTTGGGGAGCATCTGGTGGCGAGGATTGTCACACTCGATGATTGTCTGCACAGTGCGGGTCTCGGGGTCGAGGATGCCGCCTACATAGTTTACATGTCCGTGGAAAACGCTGTCGGGTCGGGCCACAAGACTTACCTCCACACGCTCAATCCCGTCCACATAGGGGGCGTCCATTTCGCTGACATTGGCCTTCACCCACACCTTGTTCAGGTCTGCCACCACCACTTTCGCAGCGGCGTCCTCTTTCAGATATTCGCCAATGACCAGGTCGTTGCTCAGCACTCGTCCCGAGATGGGCGAGCGGACAATCATGGGCTGCCCCACTTCGGCCTTGTTCAGGTCAATCTGATACTCCTTTGCCACGGCTACGGCATGGCGGTATTCCTCTACTGCCAGAGAATAGGCTGTCTTGGCCTCGTCAAGGTCTTTGGTCGACGCCACACGGTTGTCGTGCAAATCCTGTGTGCGGTCAAGAGCCCTTTTGGCCATGTCCATCTCCGATTTGGTCTGTATGAGCCGTTTCACCACCTCGCCGTATTCCGAGGCGGAAATCTCAAACAGCGGGGTGCCGGCTTTCACCACCTGGCCTATGCGTACCAGCGAGCGTACCACACGCCCTGAGAAGGGTGCTGCCACTTCGGCGTAGTTAGAGGGTATGGCCGTCACCACACCGGTGGTGGTGAGATTGAAAGAGTACTTCGATACACCTACGGTGTCGCACACCAGGCGTGTCCCGATAGTGGAGGTGGAGGCCACCGTGATGGTGTCGCCCTGCACTGAAATCTCATTGTCCGACGTGTTGCTTGTGTCGCTGGCAGAACCCGAACAGGCGGCTAAAAGCCCTGCACATAATACAAAATAGAGGTATTTCTTCATATTACAGTAAAAGCAATTGTGTTTCTTATATTTCATTATCAGTTTATTCGGCATGCGGGCATATTCTTCCCTGCCGGAATAGAGATTGCAAAGATACTACATTTTCTTGAATAATTGATAATCTTTATTGAAAAACGATAATATTTTTTTTCTCTACGATAAAAAGCAAGGAGATGCTATCTGTGGTTAAGGCTGTATGCCGACGGGTAATAAAAAACAAAACAGGATGTCGCTGCATCCTGTCTTGTGGTTTAGTAGCGGGGGCTGGATTCGAACCAACGACCTCCGGGTTATGAGCCCGACGAGCTACCTCTGCTCTACCCCGCACTCTATTATCTCCTCGTGGAAATCGGCTGCAAAGGTACTACTTTTTTTTGAATAATCAAGACTTATTCCAAAACATTCTCTAAAATTAACAATTCCCATGATAGTTTTCAAATGTTTACAAGAGGTATTTAACATAAGAAAATCGTCTCTCTTCGTAAAAAGAAAGACGTTTTTACTGGTGCGAAATGTTAATTTCAAGATGTCAGAGGCTACATTTCATTTGTTTTTGCTCAAATAACGTTGAAGGGTCTGGCTTTCTGAAATGTAGGCTTGTTCATGGGTCATTCGTCCAAGTAGGGGATGGTGTCAAAGGCAATCGTGTCGGTGGTCGGCTTTTCGTTGCGCTTGAATAGATCCTCAAAGCGTCCTTTCATTCGCCCTTTGACTATCGCCCAACGGCGGCGGTTTTTCAACGAACTCATCTTCTTATGGTATCGCCCGCACAACTGGTTGAACCGCTCCAACTGTTCTTCCGACATGCGTTTGCGGTAAAACCAACGGTACCGCCTCATAAAGCAGCGCTGCTGCCGTTTCACCTTCGTCAGCGTGTCGCCGTGGAAGTCGGCATAGGGGGTGGACACAACCTCGGTGACAAAGGCTTCGTAGTTGTTGATGAACTTCTCCACCTTGTTCCCTTTCTGTGCCCATGCCGTGGGACTCAGAAGAAGGATTATCACCGACAGTGCTAGTGCGTGCCTCATCTTGAAGATAAAAGAATGTGGATGCCCGACGGCGTGAGGCCGTAAGACCGGGCATCCACACGTTACAATTACTTGTTGTAATTACTGAGACCCTCGTTCAGATAGTTGACAAACTTCTGCACGTCGCGGTCATACTTGTAGTTCTCTTTGGTCAGAACCTTCCCGTCGGCGTCGATGATGACATAGTAGGGCTGGGCATTCATGTTGTACATGCTCTTCTCATAATACAGATTGCGGCGGCCGAGGGTTTTCAGCACCCGTCCGTTGTCGTCTGTAACCCATTCCTCCTCGGGCAGGTCGATGGTGTTCTCATCCACATACAGGCCACACATGACGAACTTGGTGGTGAGCAACTCCTTCACCTCCTTGTCGGCCCACACATAATGCTCCATCTCGCGGCAGTTGGCGCAGGTCTTTCCCGTGAAGTCGATGAAGATGGGCTTGCCCACTTGCTTGGCATAGGCCTTGGCCTCGTTCAGGTCGAAGAAACCGTTGAAACCGGAGGGCATGTGTAGTTTGTCAGCATATTTGCGGGTGCCGAGGTCTTCTGTGGCAGCTCCGGGAGTGTAGGCAATGGTTGAGCCATGCTCTTCGATGCTGCGCTCGATATTAAAGTCTTGTGTCTCCATGGGGGGCAGGAAGCCCGATATGGCCTTGAGCGGAGCGCCCCACAGGCCGGGGATCATATACACTACAAAAGCGAGGTCAATGATGGCCAAGAACAGACGCACGACACCGATGTGCTGCAAGTCCTCGTCGCCTTTGAACTTGAGTTTGCCCAACAGGTAGATGCCCATTAGGCCGAAGATGACGATCCACAAAGCCAAATATGTCTCGCGGTCAAGCAGACCCCAGTTGCAGTAGAGGTCAGCCATGGAGAGGAACTTGAGACCGAAGGCCAACTCCAGGAAGGCAAACACCACCTTGACGGTGTTGAGCCAGCCACCCGACTTCATGTTCTTCAGCACGGAGGGGAACATGGCCAGCAGGGTGAAGGGGGCGGCAAAGCCGATGCCAAAGCCCAGCATGGTGATGAGGCTCACCCAGCGGTCTGTGGTGCTGGTGGAAAGGCTCACCAATGCGGCACCGAGGATAGGACCGGTGCAGCTGAACGACACCAACACGGTGGTGAGGGCGATAAAGAACGGAGCCAGCAGACCTCCCTTGTCAGCCTGCTCGTCCGATTTGTTAATCCACTTCTCGGGCATCTTAATCTCAAACAGACCGAAGAAACTGAGAGAGAAGATGAGGAAGATGATGAAGAAAAGCAGGTTGGGAACCCAGTGGGTGCCGATAAAGTACAGTGCTTCGGGGCCGAAGATAAGGGTGAGGATGGCACCCAACACGGCGAACAGGAAGACGATGGAGAACCCAAAGAACCAGGCTTGGCGGCGCGAGGCACGCTTGTTGTCGGTCGAGTTCATGAAGAAGTTCACTGTCATCGGAATCATGGGGAACACGCAGGGCGTGAACATCGTCAGGATGCCGCCCAACAAAGCCAGCAGGAATACAACGATGAGCGACTGTCTCTTTCCTTCGGGCTTCCCTTCGGTATCGGCCACGGCAGGGGCAATGGTGTCAACAATGGCTTCGTTTTCCTGCAACGTCTTCGTTGCGGTATCGGTCACTGGCATTTCGAGGTCATCCAGCTCGTTTTTGAGATCCTGCAGCGCACCTTTTACACTGAAGGAAAAATCGCGGTCGTCCGGTGCAATGCATGAGCCGTTGTTGCAGAGCTGGTAGCTATAGGTGCCCTTGACTTTGAAATCCTTTTGCGAAAGGCGTTCAATCTTCTGACGGAACACCACACGCCCACTGAAAGAGCGGACGGTGCAGTTGAAGTCTTTGTCAAACTCCTCATGGGGTTTCGGCTCGCTCACTTTGCCTTTCAGGGCGTAGTCTTTCGAGGGGGTGAACTCAAAGGAAATGCCGATGGGACCCATCGGGTCGGTGTGCTGGGAATAGAGATGCCAGCCCTCGTCGAGCTGGGCAGTGAAAATCAGTTCCGACTCACTTCCGTTGAGGTCTTTTACTTGGAATGACCATTTGACTGGATCCATTATCTGTGCCATGCTGGCCCAGGCCAGACCGGCAAACAGAAATAAAGATAGAAATCTTTTCATAACGGTATTATTGGTTCTTGTTTTTTAGATGTTATTTCAGTGTAAACTTGGCTGTACGGGTGCCTTTGCCGGTCTTCACCTTGACGGTGTACGAACCCTTTTTCATCTTGGCGATGTTGATGTGGGCTCCGTTGCGGTATTTGGGCACGGTGCGCACTTTCTCGCCTTTGGAGTTGAGGAAGACGACCTCGGCCTCTGCGGCGTTCATGGTGATGGTAATGTAGCCTTCTTCGAGATAGGGTGTCAGTTTGATGCGTTCTTCCGGATCTTCCGCTGCGGCGTGCTTGCCGGGTTTGTCACCCGCGGCAACGGCGTTCTCGCTGCTCTCCTCTTCCGTTGCTGTCTCGGTGTTCTCTGCCACTTCGGGCTCCATCATCTTAAAGCCGCTCAGGCAGTATAGGCCTTTCTCGTCGGTGCCGAACCAGATGTTGTCAAACCTGTCGATGGCCACATTCTGAAACATGCACCTCGGCAGTTTGTCGCCGGCACGGAAGGTCTCCCACCGCTCGCCGCAGTCGAATACTGCCACGCCCCCGTCGGTGGCCATCCACAGGTGCCCTTCCTTGTCAAACACGAGGTCGTTCACCTGATTGCCCGGAATGGGGCAGTTGTCGGTATTGAATATCTTCCACGTCTCGCCGTCGAAGCGGCACAGCCCCTCGAGGGTGCCAATCCACTTGACATTGCTCTTGTCGATGGCTATGGAGAGGACGATATTGTGTGCTATCTTCGATGTCTTGGTGGTGTAGGAAATCCAGCGGCCCCCGTCATAGACGCAGAGACCGTCATTCGTGCCAATCCATTTGCGGTCGCGGTTGTCAACCACCACACACAGGATAAAGTCGCTCAGCAGTCCGCTTTCCGATGCGGTGAACTTGTTCCAGTTCACCCCGTCGTATTCCACAAAGCCGCTCAGCGTCACGCCAATCCATTTCTCGCCAGCGTGATCAACGGCTATGTCGCGGATGTATTTCATGTTCAGCCGTCGTGTCTCCTCACTGTGCTCGAACCAGCGGTTGCCGTTGAACTCTATCACGCCGTAGTCGTCGGTGCCTATCCACAGCGTGTTGCCCTCCGGCACGAGACAGTTGACAAACTGGTTCTTCAGCTTCTCGTTGAAGTCGGAATAGTCGGTCCACTTGCCGTCGCGGAAGCTGTTGAGCCCTTGGGTGGTGCCCACCCACAGGGTGCCGCGGTTGTCGGCGGCCACGGCCAGGATGTTGTTGCCTGTCAGCTCCGAGTTTTTGGTGGTGTAGTTGGTCCATTTCTGCGCTGTGGCGGGCACGGCCAGCAGAACAACGGACAATATGGTCAGGATGCGTTTCATTTCAAGTGTTGCAGGTGTATATAGGTTCAATAATTGTTCAGGTTTTGTGTTTCTCTTTCTTGGCGGCGGGGAAGAGGATGTTGTTCAGTATCAGCCGGTAGCCGGGTGAGTTGGGGAAGAGTGACAAATCCGTAGGCGGGTCGCCCACAAAGTGGCGGTAGTCCTCCGGGTCGTGGCCGCCGAGAAAAGTCCAGGTGCCTTTTCCGTATTCGCCGTGCAGGTAGCGCACCTCGTTCAGCGCTTTGTTCTCAGCCAGTATGACCGCCGACGACTTGACACATTCGCGCCGGAAGGCAGTGGTCTGCCCCATGAAGCCGTGAATGATGCGCGTATGATTCTGTGTGAGCATGGTAGGCACCCAGTCCCATTTGGCGGAGAAGTCAAAGAGAGTGAAGAAATCATTCTTTTCGTTGACAGCATGTTGGCGGGTGCGGTCGTCCACGTCGATTGTAGAAATCTCGTACTCTCGCGGGTTGGTGCTTAGGCGGAAATTCTTGAAGGCAAAAGTCTTGTCAAAGTCCAACTGCTCCTGAGCGTCGGGCTG
>JAEEGJ010022736.1_pt1 | contig 13270 bp, 14 predicted proteins | sample 8958761 | NCBI WGS metagenome assembly JAEEGJ01 (sample SAMN16246546, study PRJNA631951) | gut metagenome | biome: gut microbiome; feature: rumen; material: RS-attached | host: Bos | place: Iran: Karaj | collected 2018-10
GCCGCCGCCATAGAAGATGTTCAGCTTCAGGAAGAAAGCGTCCACCAGCTCCTGGGCATACTCCATGGTGATGGTGCCCTCCTCCAGGTCCTTCTTCAGGTAGGGCCATACGTACTGGTCGAAGCGGCCCATGCTGGTGACGCCGGGGCCGTTGTCCACGATGAGGAAGATGTGGTAGAGCATGTACATCTGGCAGGCTTCCCAGAAGTTCCGGGGCGTCTCGGTGGCGATGTGGTCCAGGCCCTCCGCCATCTTCTCCAGCTCCGCCTTCTTCTCCGGGGAGGCGGTCTTGGCCTTCTCCCGGGCGGTATCGGCATACCGGCGGGTCAGGGCGATGGCGCCGTCGCAGGCGAGAACGGCGGCGGCATAGAACTCATACTTGCCCATATCGTCGCCCATGATGTTGCCCTTCCGGGCGTCCATCCAGTCCTGGGCCTGCTTCCGGATGGCGCCGTAGCCCTTGGCCAGGATGGTCTGGAAGCCGGGGGTCAGATGTCCGGGAGGCATCAGCACGCCGAAGCCGCCGGGACGGCCGAAGGGGGTGGCCTCCAGCCGGTACAGCTCCTGGGCGCCGTCGGGCAGCCAGGTCTCGGGCCGCACCATCATGCCGCCCTGCATGTTCTTCTTCATGTCCTCCCGCATTTCCTTCAGATCCTCGGGAGAGATGGCCAGCTTCTGGTGGGAATAGGTAGGATCGTCGTCCGGCGCATGATGCAGGCCGTCGGGGCCGATGGGCCAGGTATGCTCGATGTCCATCATGAGCCACATGGAGCCGCTGGCGGCGCCCCAGTGCTTGTTGCCCACGTCACCGGCAAAGTATTCGTCCTCCTCGATGTCCGTATGCATGTTCTGGATCACATACAGGGCCTCGGCGGGCTTGGCCAGGATGGGGGGATAGTTCTTGTACTTGGCCTGGGCTTCTCTGACGATCCGGGCTTTGGAGGGATCGGCAATGATGATCCGGTCCCGGACCTTCCCGCGCAGGCGCTCGATACGTTCGGTTACAGGCTTGAAGGTATACATGGCACTGATCCTTTCTATAGATAGATTCCGTATTTGTTTTCCCGGGTTTTCGGGGGCCGGCAGGCATAAATGATTGCCATGCTATCTATTAGCTTCCGAAAACATCTTATTCAGCAGAGTATATATTAGCACAGCTCTCTGCCATTTGCAAGAGCTCCCCGCCGCAAACTGCGGCTCAGCCGTCCTCCCCGTCCGTCAGCACGGCGCGGCAGGGCGAGCCCTCGCAGCCCTCCAGGCGCAGGGGCAGGGCGATGAGCCGGTACCGCCCCTGGGGCACGGCGCCCAGACGCACGCCCTCCAGCAGGACGGCGCCCGCCCCGAGGAGGATCAGATGCACCTCCATGGGCGCGTCCTCCGGGCCCACGGTCTGGCTCTCGTTCCCCAGGAGCAGGAGGCCGGAGTCGGCGAACACCCGGGCGGCCGCGGCGGTCACCACCGCCCTGCCCCGGATGAGGATGCGCTCCCCTGCCCCCGCAGCTCCGGCGTCGGCCAGGATCCGCTCCGCTTCGGCGGCGGTGAGATCCCCCCGGTGGTCCGCCACCCACACCGGACCCAGGAAGGTCTCCGGCGGGAGGGCCTCGACGGTCCTGCCCCCGGGGATGAAGTGGGCCGGGGCGTCGATATGGGTGCCGTTGTGGGCGCACAGGCTCAGGGCGGAGAGGGTGTACAGATCCCCCCGCTCCGTGCTTTTCAATACCTCCCGCCGGGGCGCCGGGTCCCCGGGAAAGACCTGACAGGAGAACAGCTCCTGGGTAATATCATAGATCATGCCTTGCCTGCCTCCATATGTGCGTCCCCCGGCGTCGCGCCGGGGGACGGCTCCCAAACCCGCAGCTTATTTCTTGCCGGAGAGCAGCCCCAGGATAGAGCCCAGCAGATCATTATCCGCCTTCTCCCCCTTCAGGAGCTTCAGCGCGGCGTCCCTCGTATCCTTGTCCGCAGCCCGGTACGCCTCCACCAGCTTCTTCTCCGCGGCGGTGAGCTTGAATTCCTCTTCCTTCTTTTTGGCGGTGCTGCCGGTCTTTTTTTCGGCCTTCTTTTCGGTCTTTTTCTCCGTCTTTTTCCCGGTTCCGGCCTTTGCCGCGTTCACCAGGCTGGCCTGGGTCACGCCGGTGGCCTTGGCGATCTGCCTGAGCTGGCTCTGGCTCAGCTCCTTTTCGCCCCGCTCCGCCTTGCTGATATCCGATGCGCTGAGGCCGTCCACCTGGGCCGCCAGCTGCTCCTGGGTGAGCTTCGCGCCGGTGCGGGCCTCCTTGATAAGCGCGCCGACCTGATTTGCCATGGTTCTTTCCTCCTGTCTGTATCTGTCTCCTGCCCTGAGTATAGTCCTCTTTTCCCCGCTTGTCACCTGTTTTCCGCTTCCGCCCCGCCGCAGAGGGGCCGTCAGGGGGGCTGCCGCGCAAAACCGGCGGGGCTGAATGGCCCCGCCGGTTTTGCAGATCAGGTTCAGATATTGCCGGACTTCTTGTCGAAGTACTTCATGATGTCGAAGGTGCCCAGCTCGCGGCCGAAGGCGCCGGTGATGTTCAGGCTCAGGCCGTTGTGGCCCACGCCGAAGAAGAAGCCGCCGTCGTGAAGGGTCTTGGGGTTGATGACCACCAGGCCCTGCATGCCGTTGCAGTTCTCTTCCACCCACTCGAAGATGTAGGCGTCGTCCCGGAGCTTGATGTAGTAGCAGGGGCTGGACCAGGTGGCGCCGCCGCTGTTGTCCCCCTGGAAGATGGTCCAGCTGGAGCTCTCGGGAGAGCTGTACACATGGATGGAGCTCATCTTGTCGCTGTAGGCCCAGGAGAAGCACTTGCCCACCAGATCGGTGGTGAAGTGATGCCGGCGGGCGAAGGGCGGCTTGATATTGCCGTACTCCAGGGTGCCGAAGTTGACCTTGGAGCCGATCTCCCACTCGCTGTGCCAGTTTCCGATCTGGGCCCGGACGGTGGTGGTGAGGCCGTTGGAGAAGTCGCAGGCATGGGTCAGGTTGGCCCAGTCGGGATCGTCCGTCACCATATGGGAGAAGAAATAGATGTCCTTGGCGGGCTCGAAGCAGATGTACTTGGCTTCCTTCCACTCCCCGTCGTTCTCCCGGTACTTCAGGAACCGCTCGCTGAACACGTCGTACTCGTACACCGTGCTCTGGTCCCCGGTCCAGGGAGCGATGGCGTGCTTTTCCATGTCCAGCTTGACCTTGAACTTCTTGCCGATGAGGAACTTGGAGAAGGGCAGGGTGTTCTTACTGGCCATGATGTTGGGGCCATCCACCTCAAAGATGCGGTGGGACTCGTTGGCATGCCGCAGGGCTTCCTCGTGGCTCATGGGCTGGTCGATATCCATGGGACGATAGGCGTAGCGGCCGCCCTTGCGTCCCGCCAGGCGGGCCATGGGGGGTTCCTTGTCCCCGAAGGTGTAGATGCTCTCCAGATGAGCCGCGTCGCCGGTGATCTTGATGTCGGCGGTGTGGAGACGGTAGGTGAAACTGTCGTCCTCCTCGAAGCCGAACTCCAGGCCGATGGCCTTATCCTCAAAGAAGTTCATGACCTCGATCCAGAACTTGCCGGAGAATTCCACCTCGCCCCGGCTGAAGATGTATTTCTCATCGTCGATCTTCAGATAGTCCGCGGGGTTCGCCATGGTGATGCCGCCCATTTCGTCCCCCAGCTCCACCAGGGTGCAGCAGACCACGCTGGGGAAGAAGGTGAGCATCTCACGGCCGGTATCGAATTTCCAGTACAGGCCGCGGCCCTCGATCCGGTTGGTGGTGGTGTTCAGCGCGGGCTTTTCGTTATTGCCGAAATCCGCCCAGCCGAAGTAATACTGCCGCTGGATCTCCCGGGGAACATCCCGGTAATAATCCGGCTCCTTGTCGCCGAACAGGCTGCCGCCCACGGCTACCCGGATGCCGAACCAGGTCTCAAAGGCGGTGATGGCCTTGGTCTTCCAGTCCAGGATCACATGCCAGCCCCTGGTGGTGCCGGGGACCAGATGGCTGAAGAGGGTCACATGCTCCATCTCCAGAGCGGCGTAGGGCGCGGTGTATTCCTGGCCGTTCTCCGTGAACACCAGGGTCTCCTCATCCTTGAATACGTACTCCAGCTGCTGGGGTGCGAATTCCCCCTCCAGCATGGCCTTGAAGGATTTTCCCGCCAGGTAGCCCTTGCCGCCGCCCGCGGGACGGCGCTGGGCGTCGACCTTCCGCTGGACTTCTTCGTCCGTCAGGGGGTTGAACTTGGTAAAGAACATCTGCTGTTGACCTCCGTTCGATTCATTTTTTGGTTTCCTGTATAAATCAGATTATACCCTCTCCGCAAAGGCGCGTCAAGGCAAAAGGAAACGTCCTCCCCGGCAAGGCCGGGGAGGACGTGGGTGCAATTCAGCGGATATTACATGTAGCCCTTCTTCTCGTACTGGAGGGGGCTGCGGACGATCTGGCTCCGGTCGATGCCGAAGTGCTTGGCGTTGTATTCGTCGATGGCGTCCATGATGCAGTCGTACACGCCGTCGTACACGCTGCCCGGGCCGCCCTGGCCGACGCAGGGGATGAAGCCCCTGGGGGTGCAGGCATCCAGCAGCTCCCAGACCTTCTGCTTGGTCTTCTCGGGATCCCAGCCCTCGTAGTCGAAGTCCGCGCCGTCGAAGCCGCCCATGAAGCCGATCTTGCCGCAGTACTGCTTTGTCAGCTCCGGCAGATTGTTGGAGCTCATGCAGCCCTGCCACACGTCGATGCCCATCTCGATCATGGCGGGCACCAGGGTGGCGCCGTAACTGTCGCTGTGGTGGATGACCAGCTGCACGCCGTGGGACTTGTAGTAGCCGTAGATCTCCTTGTAGGCGTCCACGAAAAAGTCCTCGAACATGGCGGGGCTCATGAAGGTGCTGGTGCGGCTGCCCCAGTCGTCATGATGGAACAAGGCATCGGGCTGCAGCTTGGCGCAGATCAGCTCCGCCAGACGCAGCTCATAATCCTTGAGATACTTGATGAGGTCGTGCATCTCATCCGGATACTCATAGAGGTTGATCATGGTGTTCTGGATCTCGCCCAGATGATGGCACTGCTCAAAGAGGCCGGGGGCGATGAAGGGGGCCTTCCAGGCCAGGTTGGAATCCGTCTTGTCCATGATGCCCTTGATCATGGCCCATTCCTCATCCGGGAAATCCAGGCTGGGGGCATGGACGTAATCCTGCCAGTGCTCAATATCCTTGATGACGATCTTGTCCGGCGTATGCACCGGGAAAGCGCCGGGGGTGCCCAGAGGGTAAGAGTTGGTAACGCCCCAGGCGTTCACCACGTTCTCCTCGCCGTACTTGGGGGAGGTGCTGTGGAACATGGCGGGATGCAGCACCAGGCGGATGGCCTCGTACTGGTTGGCGTAGCGGTCGGGATTCAGGCCCTTGGCTGCCTCGTAATAGTTTTGTTTCGGACTCAGCATAGCGGTTACCTCTCCATTCTATGATCATTCTCTTTCGATCATGCAGCGTTAAGTATTATATCAAGGCAAAAACGCCCGGTCAAGGGAAAAGGGGGCTCAGAGCCGCTCCTTCCTCTCGATATCCAGGAAGTATTTGTAGGTATCCACGGTGAGCTCGCCGCAGGCGGCCTCGTCGCAGGCGATGATGGCGCCGTTGTGCATCTGCAGGGCGGAGCAGGTCCATTTATGGCTCACGCCGCCCTCCACCGTGGCGGCCAGGGCCCGGGCCTTATTGTGCCCGTTGATGAGGATCAGCACTTCTTTGGAATCCGTCACGGTCCCCACCCCCACGGACAGGGCCTGGGCGGGCACCTTCTCCGGGTCGCCGCCGAAGAAGCGGGAGTTGACGATGCGGGTATCCGTGGTGAGGTTCCGCACCCCGGTGCGGGAGGTCAGGCTGGTGTAGGGCTCGTTGAAGGCGATGTGTCCGTCCACGCCGATGCCGCCCATGAACAGGTCGATGCCGCCATAGGAGGCGATCTTCTCCTCGTACCGCCGGCACTCCCCCTCCGGATCATCGGTCATGCCGTTGAGGATATTGATGTTCTCCGGCTTCATGTCTATGAGGTGGTCGAAGAAGTTCTCATGCATGAAATACCAGTAGGACTGGTCGTGCTCATGGGGCAGGCCCAGGTACTCGTCCATATTGAAGGTGACCACGTTGGCGAAGGAAAGCTCCCCCGCCCGGTTCATCCGGGCCAGTTCCTTATATACTCCGATGGGACTGGAGCCGGTGGGCAGGCCCAGGACGAAGGGACGGCCCTTCTCCGGTCCGGCATTGTGGGCTCTGATCTTCCCGGCGATGTAATGGGCGGCCCAGAGGCTCATCTTTTCATAGTTTTCCTGAATGACCACGCGCATGGCTGACTACCCCTTTGATAACAAGATGAACACAGTTTACCCCACGAAACGGGCATTCGTCAACGGGTCCTTCCCTCTTTCCCCTTTTCGGTTTGCCGGTCTTGCCCCGGGACCGGCGGGAAGATATAATGAAGCATCGAAACAAAAACGGCGGGCCGTTCCCGCGGCCCGGACAAGGAGGAAACCATGCTGGTATTTCACGTCACCTTCCACTGCAGGCCGGGGATGAGAGAGGCCTTTCTGGAGAAGCTCACGGCGGAGGGGATCGTCGCCGCCTGTCGGGGGGAAGCGGGGAACCTCGGGTACAGCTATTACTTCTCCGCGGAAAACGACTGCGATCTGCTCCTGATCGAGAAATGGCAGGATCTCGCCGCTCTGGCCGCCCATGCCAAACAGCCTCATATGGCCAGGATGGACGAGATCAAGGCCGAATGCGTCAGCGACATGACCCTGGAAAAGCTGGAGGCCTGAGGGCATCCCACATGCAGTCCGGGCCGGTCCGTCTGCGGACGGATCGGCCCGGCGTTTCTCTGTTTCCCCTGTTATTCCTGGGCTTTCTCCGGCCAGAGGCAGACGGAATCCCGATCCCGGTAAAACCGGCAGACCTCGCAGTATTCCGGCTCCTCGATGAGGGAGCTGCTGCACCGCTCGAAGCGGCCGCAGAACCCCTCCGGCTCCACCCGGGGACATTCTCTGTTATCCATGCTTTTTCCTCTTTCCGATGCTCCGGGCATCCCCTCAGATGTAGGAGTCCAGATCGTCCCCGAAATCGTCAAAGCCGCCGTAGCTGTCAGAATCCCGCACGAAGCGGGGCCCCTCCTTGCCTTCCCCGGCAGGAAGGAAGCCGCACTTCTCCAAAACCCGCCGGGACGCCGCGTTGCCGGCCTCCGTCTCCGCGGCCACCGAGGTCACCCCGGGCTGGTCGAAGGCCCAGGCCAGGATGGTCTCCACCGCCTCCGTGGCATAGCCGTAGCCCCGGTATTCCTCGGAGATCCCGTAGCCCAGCTCCACCACGCCGTCCTCCGGGACGCCCTTGAAGGACAGATTCCCGATACAGGCGCCGTCCTTCCGGACGATCAGCCACAGGGCATACCAGCCCCAGTCCTCCGGATGGTCCAGGCTGCCCCGCAGCATCTCCCCATAGGCCGCCCGGAGGTGCTCGTCCGCCTCCTCGGCCAGGATCTTGTTCATCTCGTCTTCCGAGGCCGCGTAGATCACCAAACGGTCCGCTTCCAGCATCTTGCCTTCCCCCTGCTTTTCTTCTTTCTGTACGGATTATACCATCTTTTCGCGCCTAGGGCCAGAGGAAAAACATTACCCCATCCGGTCCAGCCGACGGTTCCGGAACCACACCAGGATCCCCGCCGCGACGATCACCGAGTTGAGGATATAGAAGAACCACACGTATCCGGGGGTGGAGACCCCCCGGTGCAGCTTGATCACCTTGCTGGCGATGCCGAACAGGTACCCGATCAGGATCAGGAAATAGAACTGCACGCTGCTGCCCTTCGCCGTCCGCGCCTTCCAGGCCTTGTGGATGTTCAGCGGCCAGGAAACGCCGAAGCAGACGATCATCAGAAGTTCAAAGATATCGGCCATGTAGATCCCCCCGTGCGGTCTCCCCGGATATGGATCATGAAACCCGGGGAGCTTCTGTCTGCTTATCGTATCAACATGGACCGCGTAAATCAAGAGGGGACGGAAACCGGGGCGGCGATGCGGGAAAAACAGAAACCGCATACAAACCCTGGCTTCAGCCTGCAGACAAAGTACCGGCATTCCGATTCCTGTCATTGTCATGAAAGAGAGCTTGACGATAACCCCCCTCATCCGTCATCCGGCTTGCGTGGGATGCCGGATGCCACCTTCCCCCAGGGGAAGGTGGCCGCTGCGGCGGAACGGGGGAACGGCCTGCACCCCTGCCTTCCCCTGGGGGAAGGTGGCGCGGTGCGACTCACGGAAGCACCGTGCCGGATGAGGGGCGCTCCTTCATGGCAATGATTGATCCGGGGTTCATCTGCCCCTCGAAACCGCGGACGGGCCGCGGTTTTGGAGCGGAACCTGTGGGACGAAGCAGATGTCCGGTTTTCGTCTTCGGTCTGCTTGATTTCCGGATCGAATCCCCGCTCCCTTGCATTATGTGCTCTCATCCACTATACTGAGCTCAGTAACATACTGTCCGCAGCAGATCGGGAAAAGTGACCGCAGCGGAGAAAGGAAACAGGATGAACAGGATCACCAGCAAGTATATCGATATCCCGGGGATGAACAACACCCGTGACCTTGGGGGAATGCGCACGAAGGACGGACGCACGGTCAAGCCGAATATGTTCTACCGGAGCTCGAAGCTCGCCAAATTGGAGGACAAGGACTGGTTCACCCGGAACGTATCCCTGGTGGTGGATATGCGGTCTTCCCGGGAGACCGTGGAGAGCCCGGACCCGCTGATTCCGGGGGTGGATTATCTGCATCTGCCGATCTTCGAGATGCTGGCCTCCGGCGTCTCCCGGGACAAGGAGTCGGAACGGCGGATGGCCGTGCCGAACATCGAGGCGGCCATCAAAAGCATGTCGTCGGTATATGCCCGCTTCGTGAACGACGAGTTCTGCCTTTACCAGTACCGGCGGTTCATCCGGCTGCTGTTTGCGCCCCGGGAGAAGGCGCTCCTCTGGCACTGCTCCGCCGGCAAGGACAGGACCGGCACCGGCGCGCTGTTTATCCTGGAGCTGCTGGGCGTGGACCGGGAGGATATCATCGCCGACTACCTGATGACCAACGAATACCTGAAGGACGAGATCCAGGAGTTTGTGGATAAGGCGGAAGAGCGCAGCGGCGGCATGGACGAGGAAGCCAGAAAGGGAATGTACGTCCTGATGGGCGCCCACGAGAGATATCCCCTGACCGTTTATGAAGAAGCGGAGAAAAAGTACGGGAGCTTCGACGCCTTTCTCCGGGAAGGGCTGGGCGTCAGCGACGCCGAGCGGGAAGAGCTCCGGCGGCGGTATCTGGAGTAAACGGGATACAAGCCCGGAATCACCGGGAGCCAATCCGCGCATACCGAAAAACCAGCGGAAAAGTCAGGAGTCAGCGGGGGCGGACCCCGCTTCCGTTTATGTCCAGCGGCTTTTGCAGCACAGCTCCGCCACCGTCACGCAGAGGTTCACCGGACGGAGATGCTCCCGGAAATCCGGATCATCTCTTCGGGTGATTCGTGGAATCCACGCTGGATCCATTCGTCCAAAAGGCCGAAAAGGGCGTAAGCGTAGAATTTGCCTTTATAACACGCCGCCGGATCCGCGTCGTGCTTCGGATACAGCACCGTTTGAAAGGCATCATACACCGCCGACTGCCGCTCACGCTGATAGATCAGGGCCAGCAGCTCCCGAATGCTGTAATTGAAGAAGAAAAAGGCCGATGTGTTCGTCAGGGAAAAGTCGTCGCGGATCTCAAGCTCATTCTGTTCGGCCCAGCGTTCCCAAAGCTTGATCAGCTTGAAGGAGATCAGCTCGTTTTTGGCCTTGAAGTTCCGAAAATAGGTCGTTCTGCCGACGCTGGCCATTTCCGCGATCTCCGAGACGGTGATTTGATCCACGCGTTTGGTCTTCATCAGCTTGATTAGCGAATCGGACAGGCACTCCTTTAAAAACTCGGTTGTCCGTGCGTTTCCTCCCATATTCTCCCGTTCCGTTTCCTTATGGTATTTTTTCCGTTCTTCGTACCGTTGCCGTGCAGTCGGCTTGAAAACTCCGCAGAGTGAAATATAATGGTTCGAACCGGTACAAAAGTACCATTACACTATATTTATTCCGTTGTTCTATGTCAATAGGACCGGATCATTACAGGAAAGGATGATAAACATGGCTTCTCAACTGAACAAGGTGGTCGTGGCCGGCGGCGGCGTGCTGGGGACCCAGATCGGGCTCATGTGCGCTTATGCGGGCAAGGATGTGACTTTCTGGCTTCGTTCCGAGGGTTCCATCGAGCGCACGAAGCCGAAGATCGAGCGGTATTCCTCGCTGATGCTTCAGGATCTGCTGGGGGCGAAAGCCTATATCGGCAATCCCATGGGCGGGCATCTCTACCCCAAGGGACTCATCCGGGAATGGAACGGGATCACGGCGGAGGCCATCGACGCCCTGGCGGAGCAGGCAAAGAAGAATTTTGCTGGCATTCACATTGAACTGGATCTTGCCAAAGCCCTGGCGGACGCGGATGTGGTGATCGAGTCCATGTCCGAAGATCCGAAGGCCAAGATCGGCGTTTATACCGCCATGAAAGATCTGCTGCCGGAAAAAACCGTACTGCTCACCAACTCCTCCACCATGCTCCCCAGCACATTTGCCGGGTACACCGGTCGGCCCGAAAAGTACCTGGCGCTCCACTTCGCCAACACGATCTGGAAGAACAACACCGCCGAGGTCATGGGCCACCCGGGCACCGATCCCGAAATCTACAAGCAGACCGTGGCGTTTGCAGACGAGATCAACATGATCCCCCTGCAGCTGCATAAGGAACAGCCCGGTTATATCCTCAATTCCATGCTGGTCCCCTTCCTGAGTGCTGCCCAGGCGCTGCTGGCCACCGGCGTGGCTGACTTTGAGACCATCGATAAAACCTGGGAACTGGCCACCGGCGCACCCGCCGGGCCGTTCAAGATCCTGGATATCGTGGGCCTGGAGACAGCCTACAACATCAACCAGATGAAGCCCGACGCCCAGACGGAGGGCACGGTCACCAACCTCATCGGGAAGCTCCTGAAAGAGAAGATCGACCGGGGCGAGACCGGCGTCAACAACGGTATCGGTTTTTACGATTACAGAAAATAAACCGCAAAATCCTTCTGCTGACAAGCGAAAGAAACCAGGGGTCCGACCACACGGCCGGATCCCTGGTTTGCAGTACCGAGATTTACAAGGCGAATGGGTTTGACATCGCCCTTGTCCAGCGGCTCTTACAGCACAGCTCCGCAGCCGTGACGCAAAGATAGGCATCGAGCCGCAGCGGATCGAAAAGGCGATTGAGGGACACGCGAAGCTGATATAAGTTTCGCTTTCCCTTAATTACCTCTCAACCCTATCTTAATCTTAGTCCGCTAAATCGGCAACGAGAAATCCAAGATTTTCTGAAAGCCAGACATCACTATAAGAAATGGTTAATTCCAGCATATTCTGAGCAATCGCACGATAACTGTCTTTAGTATAACCTTTATCCCAAACGCTAACATTAAACGATACATTGCCATTTAGAAGGTCGTCAATGCTCAGACTATCCGAAACGGCTTCAGCGTTATCGTTACCAAAACCATCAGTGGTACATACACTTACGCTAATGCTTCCGTTTTCTAAATCGAAACTAATTTTGCAAAAAGTAAATATCCCCGACACTCGACCAGTTTTATAATCAATAGAGAAATTGCTCACATCATCCAGTCTCATAGAGATTCCAGTCGGGTCTGTCGTTGAATAGTCTGTATACACTATCTCATATTCATAATCAGTTGGAAAACTAACATTCATGTAGTATTCCACAGCCCAATCTGGTATAATGATATCTTCACCATGCTCAATTAAGTACGCCTTTAGTTGCTCAAATGGCGAATGCGAAGCATAATGATCAGACAAGGAAAGTTTTATGCTCGTTTGTTTTAGAAGTGGTGTGATTTGATTCGATGCGATTGCCAGATTAAGGTTTTGCCCATCCTTATAACTGGCACATGTTATTCCCACTACCAATCCAGCCTCATCAAATAATGCTCCTCCACTACTGCCAGGAGAAATAGGGGTAGTAATCTGAATATAATCAACCCCATCTGTTCCGATATACCGAGAACTTACTAGCCCATCAGAAAAAGTATTTGCTATTCCAAGCGGATACCCAACGGCATATACTTTATCCCCTTGTGATACCTGGTCCGAATCTCCCAACAACAGGGATTCGACTCCAATACGGTTTTCAAGTTCGAGAACGGCAATATCTTTTATTTCGTCGTAGCTGTATATGGTCTTTGCTGTTGTGGATCTTGAATGGTCTGAATTCCACACAACAATCTCATAAGTTTTCTCAATAACATGATAATTTGTAATCAACTTACCATCAACGAGAAAACCGCTACCACTTCCAATAATAGAATGCGAACGATTGTACAGCTCAAGATATAAAACAGCCTTTGCATTGGACAATGCAGGAAGTATACTGTCAGTCGGTTCTGGCGTGATTGCTGGTTTGCTTGTTACAGAATGGACTTGATTCTCACTACTATCAGCGTTTCCGCTTTCTTGTCCCTGAGGATTACTGTTGATTGATATCGTGCATCCACAAAGCAAAGAACAAATCAGAATGAAGACGATTATATACAAACCATACTTTTTGCGCATACCACTTTCCTCAAATCACCTATTGAGCATTAAGAAATGACTCCAATTACCATCTATAAAGCATGGTTAGAAATCCCGAGTTTTCGCTTTTCTCTGCGATTCTGCTCCTATGTAAATTGGGCATTCATTTCCTGCTTCACACTTTTTGTCCCGCAGATAATAACACTTATTGTTCGTCTTAAAGAATACTCGGTAACCTTCTTTGTCATAAGGCAACGGAATGGACGAATACTCAATCTCGATAGATACTTCGCTATGATCTATTGGACAGAATCCAGACACGACATAGCCTTTTCGTATTGTTGCCATATTGCATTCCTTCCGTTTTTTCTTAAGTATACACAATTTCTCCCCACATTACTATTGCCTTCGGCTGAAATCCTATGAATTTTACAGAAAAAGGTGTAGAATGTCGCAAAAGGGGGGGAGCGTATGGGAACCAAATCCAGCGGCAAACGCGATAACCAAAAGCTGAAAACCAACCTGGTCATGCAATACTTCCTGAGTAAGTCATCTGAAGATTCTTTTGAAAGCGCATATTAAAAAGCCCCC
>JAEEGJ010022742.1_pt1 | contig 13267 bp, 11 predicted proteins | sample 8958761 | NCBI WGS metagenome assembly JAEEGJ01 (sample SAMN16246546, study PRJNA631951) | gut metagenome | biome: gut microbiome; feature: rumen; material: RS-attached | host: Bos | place: Iran: Karaj | collected 2018-10
ATCAAGGCAAGAACTCGTCAATCTGGCCAACACACCCTGTTCTTCGCCTGTGCTGAAGAAGGCCTTTCTCTTCTCTTGCCTCACAGGACTACGCAAGAGCGACATCAAGCAGCTGACTTGGGAGATTTGAGCATCCCCGCCAAACGGGGAAGCGGCGTAAGCCAAAGGGGCACAACATCATGGTACAGAAAATCAAACGATGGAGGTCGGAATCTCGATAAAAAAGTGAGATTTCGACCTCCATCGATTCTAATACCTCCACCAACTTTGTACTGAAAACCCTGTATTGTCTTTATTGAAGAAGAACCTCTTTCCATGACATTGCACATAGCCCCTCTCTATCGCTCTTTTTATGCCGTTCAGCGAATAGCCCCATTGGGAGTTTTGTTCATTCTCATTATCATCATATATAGTCGCACGAGTTCTGGGCAGATAACAGCCATACGAACTGAGCCACGATTTCGTGAAGCAGGGATATAGTTTCGTTAGTTCCTTGCCAGTAACCCACTTGTTGGAGTAGTATTTCTCTGCCTCCTCCATCAGTTGTTTCCTTGCAGCGATTATCTCAGCTCTCAACAATCCATCAAACCTCTTTGCCATGCGACGTATATATATATGGTTTTAACCGTCTGAATGCTCCCGAATTAAGCCAATTTATTATTGTATTTCGAGAGTAGCCGAACTTATGCTTACATGTCTCGTCGTCCCACTTGTCAACCTTCACACGAGGAAGATACCAGCCATATCGACTCAAGAAGTTCTTGGTAATGAACGGGAATTCCTCTGATACCTGTGCAGGGGTAAGAATCACGTCGTTCGCCTCGTAATTCTTGGGCGTTTGGTACAACTCTTCTACTACAACCCTGAGAGTCTTTGTGATTACTTCTCTTTCTCCCTTCGTGATATACATACCGATATAATAATGTATTATGGAGTTTCTTTCTTTTCTTTTTTGAGGCTATCTACATGAAAGTACAACTTGTCCTCATGTATCATTCGTTGGATTCTGTGCAGCGGATAGCACCAACTTGTTTTGTGAACTACGCCGTCTTCGTCCTCATACATCATATGCTCTCTCGGAAGCAAATGCCCGTAATCCTCTAACCACGACTTGCTGAAGAACTGGATTTGCTCTGACAACTTTGCAGCAGTCAGCCAAATCTCATTCATCACCTCATAATGATAGCGCACGGACTCACTCGCAAACACTTGTGCTATTTCGCTTCTTAATTTCCAATCCATCTTATTCTACGACCATAATTGAAGTCTATCATAATATAATTATTTAGAAAGGCAATTCGTAAATACCTAACTCGTGTAGTTCTTCAATATGTTCTTCGTACTCTAACCATTTATAGACTTCCTCATGAGTAGCTGCACGATAACCAGAGAAATCAAATTTGTCAAACATAATCCGTCTTCGATTATTCTTCTGGGGCTTCTCATAAACGTCTTTAGCAGGAGCAACATTGAAATAAGCATGTGGAATAGTCCAAGAAGGCCAACTACAACGAGAGCCGAAAACGCGATTGTCATCAAATTCTGCGAAAGAATCATCTGATACCAGCAAAAAGTAATCAAATTTTTCTTTCACGAAGTTTTTTTGCTTCTCATATACATCCAATGCTTCTTTGAAACGCTTACGAGCCTTAACCCTAAGTGGATGATTCTCTGGCAATAGATTTTTTAGATGTGTTCCAAAATCTTCTATGAACATATCAATATTATCATCATAGTATTTCTCGACTTTAATCCAAAAGTCTTTTATCTCATCTGGACGTGCTTCCCTTATTTCTTCGCGAGATGTTTCGCCTTCTGAGAATATGCGTCCTTGATGGTTGTCTGTATAGTGTTCACATTCAGTCCAACAAACATGGAAGGATACACCTTCAGAATGCTTTCGTTCAACTATTCCAACTCCTTCTAAAAACTTATCATAAAAATACCACCCAGGAACTATTTTCTCAAAATCCTGCCCATCGTGAATTTCTTCATGGCATTTATGGCAAAGCGTCACTAAGTCGCCATCGTCATAATCCCATGCTTCACGACCAGAAATATAGCGAATATGATGTACGTCTAACTGCGTTTTCTTTGCACCACAAAGTCGACACTCATGATTGTCTCTAATGCGGATATTGTCAGACTTTAACTTCCAACGCTTATCTTCTAATTGCTGGTTGTATCTTTCTTTGGGTGCTAAATCTTTATTAAAATCCATAAGCTATGATTTAAAGGATTCATATTTTTCTAACAATTTGATAGTACTCTCATCAGGAAACTTCTCCAATCTCTTCTTAACCCATGAAATGAATTCAGGCTCACTAGTGAACTGGATATTAAAGAACATAGCCGAGCTTTCATTATATTGTTTCTCTATCTGCTTTATCACATCGTCCTTAATGCCTTGTTCCAATAGTCGCATAGTCTCTGCGCTTAACATGACTACATTGGTTTCATCAAAGTATTCAGTATTTGCGTAGCCTCCGAAGTTGCCGATTAGTTGCCGAACAATCCCCATATCCGTATCTAGTCGGTTCGGGACATAAATCTCCATTCCTGAAATGGGATTACCTTCACCATAGACAAGCGGGGACGAACAACGAATACCAGCATCGCCATCGTCCTCATCTTCATCATTAGAATAGACTGGTGGCACCCAATTGTAATAAGTCATATCAATGCTTATCTGCTTAGTCGGAACAGCAGGAGTTTCATATCCATGATGATGTCCCCTGAAAATGTCCTCCAGTTCATCTTCATTTATCTTCAAAGGCTTCCATCCATCATGTTCGTAGCAAAGCAAACGATTTAATACCTCCTGCTTTATATCGCTACCCATAACAAGGATTTGTGTGTCACGGGTCAGCCCATCTTTGCTCTTCGGGGATGCTCCAAACTCTTTCACTCTCCTCACAAGAGCTGCACGGTTCTTGAACTTCCCAATGAAACCAACACGGCGGTCTATCAATGGGTTTTGTTGATTGATGGCATTATCACCAAATATGTCTAATTGAGTATTCATATCTTTGGGGGGAATTAGAATCTATTATAAAACTCTGTTTCACTTAAAATCTCTATATCATAGCCTTTCTCTAATAGTTTTAAGGCTTTTTTCTGTTTACTGCTCATTCCATCCTCTCCCACGACTCTATAATCTTGTTGCCCTACAACAAGTACATTAGTGTCTTTTGTCACAGAATCCATAGGAATACCTCCCACATCCTTGATTTTTTGAAGCAGGTCTTTTCTTACACCATATTTGCATGTTCCTGTAAAACAAACTGACTTTCCGAAGAAATAATTATTCTCATCCAAAAGGTCGGTATTTGTTTCTAGTGACTCTATAATGGACTTGTACTTATAAACTTTCTCATTTTTTAGATGAGCCTTAAACTTGTTTGGCGCAAAGCAACCCCTATGAAAGTCGTATTTGCTTTCCAAATCATCAAGCGTGCTCCCATCCATTTCCAAACATTTTAGAAGTAGCATTGCGCAAGCACGAGAATCACTATCTGCCCTGTGGTGTTGTCCCATATTGATACCAAGATGATTCAATACGACATCCAATGAATAACTATAACATCCCTTTATTGTGTATCGGGCAATGCGCAGGGTGCAATAATAATCAAAGGTTGGATATTCCATTCCATACTTGTCAAATGCATTCTTCAAAGCATACATATCAAAAGAAGTGTTATGTGCTACTACTATTTTATTTTGTAAGTATGGCTGAACTTCTTTCCAAACATCAGGGAATGTAGGACTGTTTTTCGTGTCATTGGGAGTAATACCATGTATCCAGATGTTCATTGAATCATATTTGTTGCCTTCTGGTTGTACAAGCCAACTCTTTGTGTCGCAAATCTTGCCATCAATGACCTCTGTTATTCCTATCTGACAAATACTACTTCTTTCTGATGTTGCAGTTTCCAAATCAATAGCAATAAAACTATCCTTAACACTACTTGAGTATTCTAATACTACAGGAGATTCTTCGATAGTGTATCCCTTATCATCTAAACTATCATTCTCATCTTCAAGATTATCTGCAAGCTGATTTATAATGTTGCTCATCTCTTCTTCTGACACATCACCATATTTCTCATGGATTTTCTTAACTAAAGCCTTTTTTACCATTTCTTCTAAATCGATTGAGAAATTTGGTGTTGGTTCTTTTTCTAAAGGATGAAGATTTGCATAATCTCGACATTCTTGTCGTAAGAGCCTATAATTGAAATCTGTGGTTAACGGAAATGTTATCCAATTTGATTCTTTTCTGTGATCAGCCCTACCGCTAAGTTTTTCAAATGATTCTGAAATGAAGAATTCCATTGATCCATAAGGGAAAATATAGATTCTCGCATTATCCCCATTCATGTGGTATTTTGTTTTTACGAAATCTATTGCACTACGAAGATTTTCCTCTGTCAGACTTTGCATATAGTTGTATCTGTCCTCCCTAAGTAGCAAATCTTTTCCATAGAAAAAAACAGTTATTCCCCTATGTGATAGTTGTTCCTCTAACGTGATTCTATCATCGTCTCTTCCATAAAGTTTACAAACTCTTTCATAATCATCAAGGATATATTGTGATGGAGCTTCATTTGGGAACTGGTAGAAGGTATCACCCTCTCTGAAATATTTTAGTTTTCTTGCTTCTTCATCATCTAACTTGAATGGTTTATAGTATTCTGTTTTCCATCCGCCGTACCTAATACCTTCAATGTGTTCATCTACACTTTGCTGATAAATTTGAAAAAGAAAATCGAAATCTAAAGACTCACGACCTGCAAGGAAATCATTCATTGCTTTTTCACGTATAATTCTACGCTCTTCTCTTTCTTTTAGCCAATTATTCAGACGTTGAGTTTCAAACTCTTGCCTTTCCTTTTGTTTTTGTTTCTTAATCTCTTCTTTTCTTGCCACAGCAGCATTGTGTATTTCATCTTTAGCATCGCTACCACACATTGGGCAACCAAATTGTAAATTCAATATTTGGTGTGGCAACCTTGAAAAAGCACCATGCGTAGGACATACAAGAGTTACAGGAGCGGTTGAACTTTCATAAACAAATTCATCCAAGCCAAACTTGTCTCCAAACTTTTCTTTTAGCTTCTGTAGAAACTTTTCTCCCTTTTCACATTTGGGGCAACCTTTGCCATCAAGATGCTCACGAGCATAGACTTGAAAATCACCATGAACGGAACAAACAATAGTAACTCGATGGTCACGGTTCTTGTATTCGACTTTGCTGTAGTCGTAACGTTCGCCATATATTTCTTTGGCTTCCGCTATGAAAGATTCAGTTGTAACAACTCTTTTGCAGAGTTCGAGACTTCTGTTGCTTTGGTTTTCTGTTTGTTCGCTCATAGAGTTACGTTTTTAGTTTATACTACGAAAAATGCGCAGACTATCTCCACGCATCTACTAGGTTCACCACAAACCCACTTACACCGCAGAAACGTCTGCGCATAAAGCGCACACGCTCTGTGTAAGTTTGGCTCTCTTATTTCTTCGAGGTGGTGATTCGTAGATGATGAGCCGTATTGCATTTCTTTCGAAACACGCTGCAAATATAATCATTTTCCTTGAATAAAACGCAATATCACAGGAATTTTTGGCTAAAAATATATAAATCGAGTGTGATTTTTCGGGAATTTTCGGTATTTTTACTTGAAGTTTCAATTTTTATTCCTATATTTGCACTTGAATCAACAATGAAAGGATGGAGTGAGTTAGAATAACAAGTTATCGGGAGTAAAAAAACAGCCGATTTCGAGTTACCCACTAACTACTTTGCAGTTACCCACTAACTACAATGTAGTTACCCACTAACTCAAAAACACCTCCTACGACGACCTTTCGGGCAGTGGTTCAGAGTATGAACTAAAAACAATAGGAATTATGGCAAAGGTTAAGTATTATGCCAAAGAGAACACTAAGTTGGGCACCCACAGCTGGTATGCCGTCCCGGTGCCCAATGGTACGCTGACTTTCGACGAACTTTGTCAGGAAGCATGCGAAAACACGAGCATCGAGCCTTCTATTATGCGGGCTGCGGTGACGGAGTACATGAAGGTGGTGAAGCGGAATGTGCTGAAAGGCTTCCGTGTTCCCGTTGGTGACCAGTTCATCACGGTCTATCCGAACCTGAATTGCTCGGTGAAGGACACGAAGAACCAGGACGGCACGGTGAAGGAGGCTGCCACGGCAAAGATGGTGACCGCCTCGAAGGGCAAGAGTCGTCTGGGCGCATCGGTAGCCATCAACTTCTCGAAGCAGTTCGCCATGGAAGTGTCGTGGCAGAAGGTTGACGAAACTGGCGCTGCCGTTGAGGAAGAGGACATCACTGATGGCGGTACTACTCCCGGCGGTGGTGGCGACACTGGCGGCGGTGACAACCCCGGAGAATTGGAAGGGTAATTCTCTTGCAAGGCAAACTGCCTTACATCAAATCGTTTTATTGGCAAGCAAGTCATTCAGATTTGCTTGCCGATTTTTTTGCCAGTTGGAGTTTCGTGCTCCCAAAATCGCTAAGGCTCTTTTGGCAGACGAACCGAACTGGCAATGCTCTCAGGCTCAGCCGCATGTACACATTCTTGCGTCCCTTCGGTAGCAAGCGACCAGAGGTCGAGCGGTAGCCAACCGCCTGACGATGGACGGCGAGATGCAGGACACACACAAGTGCAAGGAGCGGGCGAAGACGGCGGCAAATATCATTGCGGAGAAATACGGATGGACAAAGGCCGAGGAGAGGGAGAACAAGCGGATGGAGCGGATTCACTCGGCTGCGATGAACGTGCTGAAGGGAATGGATGCGTGGGACGTTGAGACGTACTTTGCCGGGATGCGCAGGAACGGCTTCGAGGTGGAGCCGACATACGACTCGAAAGGCGTTTGTCGGGGTTACTCCATTGGTGAGAAGTTGTATGACCTCGACGGGAACTACTCCAGTACTGTGATGTATAAGGCATCGGCCAAAGGTTTCGGGCATGGGCGCGACTTGACGGTTTCTAAGTTGTATGGCACTTGGCAGAAGCAGCATCCTGAGCAGGAGGAGTCACGGACGGAGAGCAATCGCTGGCAGCAGAATCGGCAGGAAGAGGTGATTCTGCAAAAGCCGTCGAGGTCGTCGCAGTCAGATGATGACGATGCATATCTGGGACTATCGAGGATTAAGGAGGCGGCAGAGAGGAAGAACGCTGAGAAACCAGCGGTTCCGACACCCGTGAAGCAGACAGAGCCTGTAACTTATGAGCCGACGCAGGGCGAACGGGAGCGTGAAACAGCCATTTGGCTAGCATTGAATGCCATCAAGCGCTTTGTAAAGAGTCCGTTCAGGACGGAGTTTAGCCCGCTTGATAGGGAGGACATCCTGCCAGAAGGCATCGTCGCAAAGGCCATCGATATGGGTGAGAATGCCGGTTCATCATTCGACGAAGACAGTCTAAAGAAAGCAGCATTGGATATGCTTGATTCGTTTGAATGTAGTGCCGAGCGTGCGGGTGAGGCAGCCGAAGCTATGATGGACGTCGTTGCTAACCTTGCCCTGCCGGAAACACAGCCTACTCTTGGAGGTGGTCAGAGTAATAACGACCTGCCGAAGAAGAAGGACGAGGAATGGTATTGGTGGAAGAAGAACGGGTTTATCAGACAACAGAATAATAGAGGACGAAAAAGATAAGTTAAATTTATGTCTAAAGATTATCGAAGCATGCTTCCCTCTGGCGATAGTCAGATGCAGGGAGGCAACAGTGAGACTGGGGGACGGCAAGAAAGCCCCCGTAAGCAGGAGAAGCCGCATACAATCCTGCAAGTTGTTAACAAGCTGAAGGTGCTTTTCTGTTGCGGGCAGAAGCACACTGCGCTCTATGATCAGGAAGAGTATGAGCGTGGCTTAAAGGCCGTGCTAAAAGGTAGGTTCCTTGTGAAATCAACCCACGAGGCCATTGAAATGCTCAAAGAACAGCAGACACTTCTGGGCAGTATTCCCGTCGATACGATGAGGAACAACAGCAGCAAGCTCGTCAACCAGGACATGGACGTTGCGCCGCAGGAAGAGATGAACCTGACTGCGGAGGATATTCTTCATCAGGTGGTCAGGAACATCCATGATTCCAGCCTCATGAAACGTTACGTCAACGATCTGGCCAAGGCTGACCGCGAAAAATGGCAATTGTCAGAGGTTGACAAGGCGATGGTGAATGGTGCAGAAAAGGCCTGCGAACATATCGAGACCAAAGCAGAGGAGCACCTCATCCGCCTAACCTCACGCATGGAGTGGTTCCCCATTGCCTACCATCTGGCCGACAAGGTGGCACTGGTCGTCTTTCCAGTCATTGCCTATTACACAGGCAAGTACCACCTGAACGACACCATGACGTTCCTTTGGGCGATGGCTTTTATGCCGATCTTTGTCTTGTCAGCAATTTGGGGCATCAATGAATTGGCAGCGTACTTGGAACGCAGAAAGAAGAAGCAGAAGTCACGTCGATAAGGCCATCTGCATTTAAATTCTCTGTAAAGAAACGAGGGGCAAAGCCAGCCCCTCGTTTCTTCTTGCACTTATTGCACTGAAATATGTGTCAGATGTCTTTGAGGGAGGGATATAATACATATCCTCATTATAAACAATAGGTGTCCTCCCCGTATCTTAGTTCTTTCAATGTTATTCAGTTTTCAAGATCCTTTATCCTTTTTCTCAATTCTTGTTCTACTATATCATTTCTATGGCATAACATATAAACCCCTTCCTTAAACCATCGACAATTCATATAGAATAATTCCGAGATAGCTGTAACTGCCAAGTTAATATACAGGGGTCCTAATCCTTCCGAATTCTCAAAAGAACATATCTGGTAGTATGCCAAAACGCCTCCAATTATAAGAATAATCAAAGGTATTGACAAACGGAATACGGTTTTTCTTATTAGTCTGTTTCTAATTTCTTTACGCCATTGAATTACAAGAGCGTTCTTATATTGTTCTGTATGCCTTGAGGCTTCCTTCAATCCATTCTTGTAGTCATTTATTACTTCATCTTTCTTTGCCACTTCATCCTTTAGCGTGATTTCAGTCTCTGTTATTCGATCGTTAATAAACAATCTAAGTTCGTCATCTTTCGCACCGTGCATCATCTTTTCATGAGCTGCCCAGACAATTCTCTCTGATTGTTTTTCTGGTAGATTTGAGATCCTGTTATTTAATTCATACATTTGATAAAGTTGACATTGTGTAAACGTTTTCTCTGACGGAAACAAATCCAATCGAATTAAATCTGCATATAATGACATGTAATCAGACGAATCAGTCATTGTATTACCATTTGCAGCGAGAATATTAAGTAATGTTTCTACTCTAATTGAAATGGGTAGCCCGTTATCTGTTGGTTTATTTTGAGAGTAGGCATTTACAGAAGTTTCTTCTGATAGGATGAAATATTTGCCTTGTTTACGGAGAAACTCAGCTCCTTCGATAAGTCCTACATCATGAATGGTTGCATTTTCTAATTTTTCTCTATTTTTCAATGCAAAGTATAGTTTTTTGAGATTTTCCTTTTTTGTCTCATCTTTTTGTGCATTTTCTATTGCGTTTTCTAATGATTTGCTGTGGTCTAGCAATTCTATTTTTAACTTATTTGTAACATACGGTGGTAGCTCCCTTAATATGTCGAAGAAGGTCTCGAAATCTTCTTTTTTTGTACACTGACGTTCAAGTGCACATTGGGTGAATGAGTCATTAGGGATTTTGGTAGCCAAATCTCCCATTTTCTCAATATTCTTTATGGTCGATTCTCTCTGAATATCTATTCTACGTTCATATTCTGATTTCGTTATGTATAAAACATTCACGCTAATTCCTAACTGCTCAAATGCTTTTTCAAGTTGTTCATATGATTTAATTTTATCTTTGGCACCAAGTGCTATAAAAATAAGAACATTTGTGTCTAATAAGCAGGTACTATTTGAAAATGATTCAAGTGTTAGACTATCAACACCTTGGCGATTACTAATTAATAAGGCGGAAAACCTTGAGGTGCCATGCTCCCATAGATAGGCATCAACATCAGAATTGCGGGTTGTCACAAATGTAAAAAATCTATTTGTCAATTCTGCTTCATCCCTTTTATCAAGATTAGGGAAAGTTCTTGTCCTATTTATTAATGTTGACCGAATACTTTCTCCAAGGTTCCTAATATGCTGACTTCCTGCAAGTAAATCAGAAATCCATTGATCTGCATATATTTCAAAGAACTTAATTGTTATATCTTGAAACCATTCTCTAATAACTTCACGCTCGGAATGCATACCAGAGAAAAAAACGTCCAATATTTTTTCAATCCTCTCTTTCGATGTCTCTATCGTTTTCTTTATTCTCTCCCTTTTCGATGATGACAGGCAATACTCTCCTTTTTTAAAGGCAATTTCTTTTCTTTCAACCAAAGTATCCATTATGGCATCAAAAGAGTCGCTGGTACTTATACTCATATGAGTTTGTTCATCGATCATTCTTGCAAACTCATCTTTTTTAATAGGTTTGTCACAAGTATAAAGGAGTTTTATTAATAACTGAGCAATGGCATTATTTGCTAATGTCTTTGAGGATGCGTCAACATGAACAAAAATAGACTGTAATATCTTCTCCATAAGTTTATTTATTTTAATGACTATAAAGTTGCAAAACTACTTCGAGACTCGGCATAGTGTCATATATATAGAGATTACTCCTCCAACTTCTCTTTCAACCCTTCCGCTCCATAATAATCAAGTACATAAAGGGGAAAGGCACTGAGCACGGCAACCATCGGGCATTTATGGTCGATGTGCTTCTGAACCTGTTTGTCGAAGATGGTCTGCTGCGACTCCACATCTTCAGGCAGTTCAAACCGGTCGTTCACCAGATAGTTCATCTTTGACACATGCGCACGAATCAGTTCCTGCCAAACCTCTTTGGAATAGCTGTTGATGTTCGTCAGTTGTATCCTGCAATCTGTCGCTACGAACGTCTTGTAGTGAGGCTCGTTCAGGCATGCCTCCACCTCGTCACAGTCATCCTTGTACGGACAGTTCCTGCGCTTGCATTTCACGGTTAACGTCTTGAAACTCTCCATGTCCCGATAATGCCTGATAGCCTCTACCATCGGATAACTGACGTAGAGCATACCGTTCTCCGTTTCGTTATCAAAGAATTCAAGCATTTCACTGAGTTTGTCATCATCGGCCTTGGTAGCATGGGCATCATAGTCGAAGAACAGATAGATGTAGGCAAAACTGTCACGATTATACCCATTCAGACGTTCAGCGTTCTTCTGGCTCCGCTCTTTCAGCAGGTTCACGATGTCGAGCGCGAAGTCCTCATTCTTCAGTTGTTCGTATAACTGGTATATCTCAGCATCATAGATTGTTTCCACAGCAATCTGCTTGCCCAGAAAATTGCGTTCGAGCATCTCCACATACTTCGGTTCAGCCTGTCCGCCCTCAAACACAAATAAATGAAGCTCACTGTTCGACATAGAATGCGCCTGCTTTATAAATCTTCTCTATGTTATGTGCCTCCCTAAGTTCCTTCTCTGTACATTTCGGCAACGGCAGAATCCGGCTGCTGTTCATCAAGAAGTAGCAGTCGGGGCGCATCAGGTCATTGCTCATAATCGATGTGTTGTGGGTCGTTACCACAAACTGCACCCCAGCCTCTTTCAACTTGTTGATGACCATTCGCGACAGCTCATGATGATAGAAGGCATCAAACTCGTCAATAAACACAAACGACACCTCGCTCTCCAGTATCTGCATATACCAGCAGTAGAACAGCATCAATGCGCTTGTTCCAGTTGACATGATTTCCGAGAAGAAAATTTTCTTCTTGCCGAAGTCGAAGGCCAGTGTCTTTTCACCCATTACATCAACCACGGCCAGTTTGCATTTCACATTGGCTTCGTTCAAGAAAGCCTCGAAGTCGCTCACCTTTCCTCTCTCAATGATGTCTTTCTCCAGCGTTCCCTTCCTAGTCTCCAGTCCGATGTAGGTTCTATCTTCCAAAGAACGGAAGAACAGCATGTGCTCCACAAACATGAAGAAATCCCTAAAGACACGATTGATGTCATTGTCGGCCAGCGTCGAGTTGTTCTTCACAAACTTCAGCACCGACAACTGCCCATCCTTAATCTCCTTGTTCAGTGTCTCTGTACCCTTCAGCGAGCATATGAACTTCGTATTGCCGTTGGCCCTGTCCATCGAAATCAGCTCCTTGCCGTCAATACAGAAGCGCTCATTCACCATCGTTTTATAATCCGTTTTACTATAGGCATAGCTTACCAACTTACCGTCAATCATGAACTCATACTCAAACGAGGCCATGTTGCTGTCGTTCTCGGCATTTGTATAGTGCTTATACGGAAATTCCCATCTGGCTTTATCCGTCAGATGCTCGATGATGTCAAGAATAGCCCAGCCCAAGTTCGACTTACCCGAACCGTTATAGCCGTAGATCATCGCGTTGTTCACGATGCCGTTCTTCACGCACTCGGAGTTGAAAGTGTAAGCCTTTGCCGACGACAAATCAAACACAAACTCATCCTTAAAACACTTGAAATTCTCAACCTTGAACCTTCTAAGCATAATACTAACAGTTTTGATGATGCTGCAAAAGTACAAAAAAAAACGTTTCTCCGTAACTTTTCTACGGAGAAAATGCAAAACATCAGCAAAATTTAATAATTTTTGAGGTCTCAACGCTATTTTTCTGTAATTTTCCTACAATCATGCACTTTCTTTTTCCACAAATTACGTTAATTCTCCATCCCCTTTTCAACCAATCTCACCAAAATTCACTATCTTTGCACCCGAAATTCAAACTACAGTGACAGCAATGACAACGAACAAGCACTTCAACACCTACAAGGAGGGGCTGGACCTGGAGTTCCTGCGGGAGTACTGCATGGAGCACGGGGAGCGGCGCGTGATGGAGCGGGGCGAGACGCTGGAGGAGGCGGGCGAGCCGGCGCAGTGGGTGGCCTTCGTGGAGCGGGGCTGCTTCAAGTACATGGTTCACAACGACGAGGAGGGCAAGGACTACTGCACGGGCTTCGCCTTCGAGGGCGAGTTCGTGTCCGACTTCCCCTATTGCCTCGACGGCGATGTGTCGGAGGTGAGCATCGAGGCGGACATGCCGTGCGAGGTGCGCGTCATCAGCGGACAGGAGCTGCAGGCGCTGTTCGACAACGACCCGAAGATGGCGAAGATGGACGTGAAGATCCTGAAGAACC
>JAEEGJ010022743.1_pt1 | contig 13267 bp, 10 predicted proteins | sample 8958761 | NCBI WGS metagenome assembly JAEEGJ01 (sample SAMN16246546, study PRJNA631951) | gut metagenome | biome: gut microbiome; feature: rumen; material: RS-attached | host: Bos | place: Iran: Karaj | collected 2018-10
TGAGTCATCTACGAGCTGCCACTCTATCTGGGATCAATGAAACTATTGGAACTATTCGTAGTGCCCAGAAAGAATTTGGCGAAACTCAGGAACACCTATTGACACTTGTGACATTTGACTCAGACTCTAATCGTCCAGATGTGCGTACCCTTATTGATTGTCAGCCCATCACAGAGGTTGACGAATTCAAAGACTATATGCCAAATGGATGTACTCCACTATATGATGCCATGGGACAGTCACTTACACGTCTGCATGAGAAAATAAAGGGCGATGCTGATGCCTCTGCCGTAGTTACAGTGTTGACAGACGGGCTGGAGAATGCCTCTCGTGAATGGCGGGCAGATGCATTGCGCCGTCTGATTGAACAGTTGAAGGAAGAAGGCTGGTCATTCTCATACATGGGTTCTGCCCACAATGTAAAGGAAGTGACAGACCTGCTTTCTATTGAGAATGTAGTGGAGTTCAGTCATGATGACCTCGGTGCTGGTAGCACCTGGGGGCGTGAACGTTCTTCCCGTCGTGCCTACTATCAGAAGATGAATGCAATGTACTGTGAAGATCCGTATATGGCAAAGGAGGACAGAATGGAGCGTAAACGCCAGTATGCCCGTGAATACTATGGCCCTAGGGTTGCCCCAGACAACATCAAGAGCCTTGAAGCCAACGAGATCTTTGTTTTCGGCAGTAATGCCGGAGGCTATCATGGAGGAGGTGCTGCAGCATTTGCCATGCATAGGTTCGGTGCAATTTGGGGACAGGGCGAAGGTCTGCAGGGACAAAGCTATGCAATCCCGACAATGGAAGGAAAAGAAAGTATGAAGGCTGCAATAGACCGCTTTACTCAGTTTGCCGATCAGCATCCAGAACTGCGCTTCCTCGTTACTCGTGTAGGCTGTGGTATAGCAGGCTATTCCGTCCGCGAAGTCGCTCCAATGTTTAAAGGTTGCATCGGTCTTGAAAACGTTGCACTTCCATCTGACTTCTGGGATGTACTGGGATTAAGGCTTGATTTATGATGGGTGCCTAACAAGTGAGTGTAATCTAATTGATAAAAAAGATAAAATATTTCTTTAGTCATATTGTCATGTCGAAATAAATCACTATATTTGCGTTCAAATCATATATATTAGAAACGATGAAAGATTTAAATCGACTAAAAGTAGTTTTGGCAGAGAAGAAGCGCACCAATAAATGGCTAGCTGAGCAACTTGGTAAGAATGTGACTACCGTTAGTAAGTGGTGTACTAACACCTCTCAGCCAGATCTTCAAACTCTGGACAAGATTGCTTCACTTCTGGAGATAGATGTGAAGGATTTGCTTAATTCTACGCGTGATAATATTGTGTACATTCCCGTGCCAGTTCAGTTATAATATGTTTTTAAATAAAAAGTTATGCAGAATCTTACCACATTACAAGTAATAGCTCTGAGTCTATTAGATCGTGTTGGCAATAAAACCGTCATGCGTATTGGTGAAGTGCTTGATGAAAAGCAAATCACCATTTCAACACCTAATGACATGTTTGATTTCCTTGTCATGGCGAAAGAACGGAAACTTGTTCCACGACTGCCAGAGTTCACTTCAGAGGATGTCGCTCAAAAATTTGTTATTGCACAGCGGATTATTAACGAGAGTGAGGCGGCCGGAATTCATGCAGTGAGTTATCAGGATGCAGATTACCCCAAGCAGTTACTGAAAACAATAGATGAGAAAGGTAATCCTTCTGCCCCCATTATATTATACTACAAAGGAGATATAAGTACAGCTTCATTACCAGGCTTTGCTATAATAGGGACACGTGAGCCAACTAGTGAAGGTGAACGTAGCGGGGAATTTCTTGCAGGGGAGTTTGCAAAACGAGGTTTTAATATTGTATCAGGCCTTGCAATAGGCTGTGACACATGCGCACATCAAGGTGCTTTGAAGGTAAACGGTAAGACCACGGCCTTTTTGGCTCATGGTTTAACTACGGTTTATCCACCACAGAATGAAGAATTATCCAAAAGAATTGTCGAAAATGGTGGTCTGTTGATGTCAGAATATCCTATCGGCACCAGTCTGTCTCCATATAATCTAGTAGCTCGAGATAGACTCCAAGCTGGACTTGCGATGGCAACCCTTGTCATTCAAACAGGCGAAAAAGGCGGTACAATGCACGCAGCATTGACCACTTTGAAAGCAAATAAACCTCTTTATGCTGTTCAGTTCAAGGATAGTGACACGAACAATCATGAGAAATGCCTTGGTAATGCTTTTCTTGTTAAGCGAGGGGCTAAATATATCAGTGGTAGCGATAATCTTGATGAGATTAGCGAAAGGGTTAAAAACAGGGTACTTTTTAAAGATTCTTTGTTTTAGTACAATTTGATTCATATATAAAATGGAAATCGCGAAATATCCTTTACCTAATAAAGATATGTTTGAATCTAAAGTCCCCAAAGAGATTTTAGAACAATTCATTCTGACAAAACGGAATATTAATGTATCCCATTTGGAATCTTTTGAAAAAGAAGAAAAATGGGAAGGATATGCGATTCTGCTTAATCAATATCATTTAGTACGATATTGTTACCAAATTGAAACTCCGCTTTCATTAGAAGTTGTCCGATGTGACTACCACTATGAAAATACAGAAAATCAAATGGTAATCGGGAACTACTTGGTACCCCACTTTTATATAGATTCATTTAACTCAAAATATGACAGTTCTCATAATATAGATGACATAGAATCTAATAATGGAGTAGATGACATATGTACCCTCCTCAAACAATTACCTGCTAAAAAAGAGAACATACATATTGGCTTCTTGGGATATGAAGAAGCCGATAAAAAAGTTATCTCATCGAAATACGACACAATTAAAGAGGCATTATCTGCCCAAGGCTATCTTTTTGACAACCAGACAATTGATGACTTTGGCTTCTTTCGGTGGGATGACAGCATTTCTAAAACCATTACGGTTTTCATTGATTTAATAAATGACGAAGATAGATTATATGAAAATATATCAAGATTCCTTTGCATGGAGCAAAATCCATATGAGCATCGAGAGGATATAGGAGGAAAGTTAATCTATATTTCTTTTTTACATAAGAAGAAATACGACAAAAGTATAGCTAGTGTTTATAATTGTCTGCCCGAATGGATGGAAATAGACAAGCCTCCTTACTACTTGTTCCCTATGTGGATTTATTATCCATTATCTTCCAACGTAATAGCCGACGAAAAAGATTGGGCTATTCGAAGGTTAATATGGAATTTCAAGGGAGATCCTTCTAAGGTATCTGAAAAAGAGCATCAAATTGCCCTTGAAGAGGTCATTGAAAAGGTTATTGAATCAATTGGATGTACGTTTGGTTTTGATTTAAAACAGAATATTGTTTTCTGTTGTGTTCCTTCTTCATCTTTTGAAAGTTACAAGTTTAGGTATGAAGAATTCACAAAGCAGGTGTGTCAAAGATTAAACATGATTAATGGTTATGATATAATACATTATACAAGTAACTCCACCCCAAAACATTTAGGTGGTGAAGGGAGGCCAAAATATGACATAAAGCATAGTAAGATAAGCAATAAAGATGTGATTATCTTTGATGACATTTATACAACTGGCTATAATATGAGATTACTTAGTGCCAAACTAAGCAATGCTGGAGCACGTGTAATTGGTGGAATCGTTTTAGGAATGACTGAAACTGACACTTATTACGAAGACTACTTAAAATATAAGGGATATTATGACAGAAATAATGAAAATCTCTGGTAAATAAATAGAAGTATGAGAAATATTATTTTTGACCTCGACCTGACGCTTGTAGATACTACCCCATTAGAGCAGGCACGATCAGAAAGGAATTGGCAGCTTGCCTATTCCCTGATAGGTGAATGTCATATGTACGAAGGTATGCAGGAGGTATTGGATGTTATTGCCAAACATCACATACCTGCAGTAATCGTCAGCACTTCCCCAGGTACATACGTAAAGAACATCGTACAGCACTTCAACATTCCCGTTACCCACATTATCGGCTATCACGATGCCAAGCCTTGCAAGCCTGCCCCGCAGCCTATGCTTGTAGCACTTGAAAAGCTAGGCTGTACGGCAGGACAAGCAATATCCTTTGGCGACAGAGTGATTGACATCCAGGCATCCAATGCTGCTAACATTGAAAGTGTGGCATGTTTCTGGGGCACTAAGGAAAAGAAAGAACTTATTGCTTCTGATTATCGTCATGCCATCATTCATCCACGCGAAATATTAACCCTAATTCGTTGATTACCCTATGTCAATTATTGTTATACTCGCAATAATATTTGTCATCTGGCTCATTGTGGCTAACATCAATGCCATGAATGAAGGGAAACGTCAGATGCGAGAAAGTGCGTGGTTAAAGAGTATTAGAGAAAAATACCCAGAAGCATACAATGAGTATTTTACTTGGGAGGCTCGTAAACGCCATGGAAGAGATATGAAATCAGAGCTTATGGGATGGACTGATAAGCGGTGGGAGATGGAAAACAACATGCTTATTGTAAAAAAGAACCAAAGAATACGCTCTGAAAAAGAGGAAAAATGGGCGAAAGAGCAACATGACTTTGCTGAAAAATGTGTAGAGATAGCAAAGAAAACAATGCCAGGATTCGGTTACTATAAATATTTTCCCCAAGTCTCAACTATCACCAAAGATGGGAAGCCATCAAAAATGAAGATGTTGGTATGGCAACATTTTCCAGAGGGATTGTGTCTTTGTGAAGATTTGGATTATACTAATGTTCAATATGCAAAAAACAACCTTGCTAATTTACAATTCTTTAAAAGAAAAACAAGATATTTTACCGATGTCGTTTATGACAAGATCATCGCATTTATAAAAGAGTTACGTAAAGATGATGAAGTCTTGGTATATCTAAACTACAACATAGAAGATTGGGATTCTGATGTGTTAACTTATCATTATAATAAGATTAAAGAAGGATTGGCGAATTCCAATATAACAACTTCTCTAACACGTTTGCCAAATGGAGAAAAGTCTGTTACTTTGGATAAGTTACTAAAGAGAAAAATAGTCATCATAGACATGATGACGGAGAATCATGATTTAAACTTCAATTGTGTGCGCATCTTTGAAGATATTCGCGAAAAACAGCCATTAATATCTTATTTTAGCTTTTTAAAGTGTTACGACAGGCAAGAAATGTCTGATAATATTAAGAATGCGAATGCTGAAGCAGAGAAAAGAGCAGCAGAAGAACGAGCTAAAGAAGAAGAGAGAAAAAGAAAAGAAGCAGAGGAAGCAAAACGCAAAGAAGAAGAACTGGCAGAAAAAAAACGCAAAGAAGAAGAAAGAGTTAAATTGCTAGCTCAGGCACCTACCATCTTTATTGAGAATGTAAAAACCTGGGAGCATCTATATGGGAACTTCTATTATAATTACTTATTTTATTACTACCCAGTTAATATTCCGAACTTTGAGGCAACTCAAGAGGAATGGTGGAACCGTCGTAACGTATGGGATTTCAAAAATGATCCCGATAAGAATATTCTCCCTGAAGATCATGAAACTACCCTAAAGGAAATAATTCCTCAAATTAGACAAAAACTGAGTGATACCTTTGGCGAAGAATATCTCCAGTTCCTTACTTTGGCATGTCTTCCTGCCTCCACTAAGGTGAAGAACATTGCAAGATATGAGGATTTCTCGAACAGGTTATGCGCAGAGACTGGGATGATAAATGGCTATCCGTATATTACCATCGTGAAAGATGGACTTCCACGACATGAAACCGGCCAGAGTGTTCCGCCAGAAGTAGCTATTGCCGATTGGTTTTACGGGAAATATGTTCTGTTGTTTGACGATGTTATCACAAGAGGTAGGACTATGCTTAGATATAAAGAGATATTAGAGCGAAAAGGAGCTATTGTTGTCGGTGGTTTTACTTTAGGAAAAACAAAGCATGAGAGACCGATACAAGGTGGTATGCCCAACCCTTCCACGCAACTATTCCCACCTCAATCAACCACATTCTCTAATAATGATTTTGAACTACCATTTTAAAAGTATGATATTATGAGTAAAGATGGATCTACATCTTCGTGTGGTTGCACGATTGGCCTGATTATAGCAGCACTGGTATTGCGAATTTGTTGGAGTATAGGTAAAGAATGGGATATTAGTCCATTGGTTATTATTATAACGGCAATTGTTATATTGCTCATGCTTCTATACCTTGGGGGCACGATGATCGAACATTTTGACTCGAAGAGAAATCAGAAATATAACGAAATACAAACGAAATATCCTAAAGCTTTTGAAAAATATCTGGCAGAAAATGGACAATTAGACCCAACAAAAGTACCCATTCCTTTTAGAAATAGTGTTGTAAAACGCCAAGAAATAATATGGAAAAACGAAGAACAAGTTCTTGTAAAAGAGGAACAGGATAGGATAAAGAAGGAACAGGATAGGATAAAGAAGAAACAAGAAGAGGAACAAGCAGAAGAAAACCGACAGATGAAAGAAATCGAGAGCCATTATCCTAATGGGCTTAGAATATGGAAAGAAAGATATCCTATGTTGTCGTCTAATCAGAGGTACATGGTTCGTAGTCGGGATGCTATATCCATCTTAGAAGATGAATATGTTGCGAAAGAGGAACAACGCAAAATAGAAGAGAAGCGTATAGCGAATCAGAAGAGAGAAGAGCAAAAAATAAGGCTTCAAAGTACAGCAAAGGACGTACTCGTCAGAAAGGCAAAGAGTTGGAATAAGCTATTCCTAAATTTCCATTATACCTGGTTATTTTATTACTATCCAACGACTTGCGATTTCGATCCTCCTTACCAAGACAGGGAAAACAGGCGTACAGTCTGGAATTTCAAGAATGATCCAGAAAGGAATATTATGCCGGCCATACATGAAAGGGCAATTGATTTGGTCATACCCCAAATCAAACAAAAACTTATCGACACCTTTGGGGAAGAATATGTCCAATTCCTAACACTTGTTTGTCTGCCAGCTTCTACAAACGTAAAACACCGAGCCCGTTATGAAGAGTTTTCTTCTCAGCTCTGTGCCGAGACAGGTATGGAAAATGGTTATCCCCATACATTCATCACGAAGGATGGTCTTTCTAAAAATGACCCAAATAACAATTCAGGCCGTAGTATACAGCCTGAAGTTAGATTTGATGATTGGTTTAGAGGTAAGTGTGTGTTGTTGTTTGATGATATTGTAACCAAAGGTGGAACCATGCTACGATACAAAGATATGCTGGAATGTAAAGGGGCCACTGTAATAGGGGGCATCGCATTAGGCAAAACAAAGCATGAAATGCCAACAAATGCCAGTTATATTCCACCTGATTTCATCATAGAACCAGCATTTTAATTATTTAGCGCTCATGCAGTATAAGATAAATGACAACAAGCACTATAGTAATCGAATCTAATTATCACAATTAAGAGTTCATATTAGTATGTTTCGAACAAATATTGATATAGCAAATGACTTTTTTAAGTTAAATCCAGACTTCTCTAAGCCGGAATCTGTAAGAGACTGTCATTTAGTAAAAGAGATAGGTGATCTTCTATATATTTCATGCTATATAAAAACAAATACATCACTTTACTACAATGTCATATATGACCCACAATTATGGGGAAACTTAGTGAAGACAAAGGAGAAAGCTTTTGCTGAAGATGATTACTGGAGTGGATTTAACAAAGGGAATCAATTCGACAAAAACATTTCTGACGAGGGATTAGGCGCTGCACTTGTTGTTCTCGACAAGAAGGCACAGTCGATCTACAATATTTACTATTTTAAAGACACTTATTGTGCAGAATTTCCAGTAGAGGTACAAGATGTAGTAGAAGGAAAAGTAGTGGTAAGGTACTTTGAATATGACTATGTGTTTGAAAATGGATTATTCATATATTTAACCTTTGTAGATTCTCATAAATTTTTAAAACTCGACTACTTATGGATAGCCTACCCTTATTGGGGATATGATGCAAGCTGCTCATGGCATTTTATTAATTTCAAAGATAATATAGAATCCCCTATCCATTTATTTGAAGAGGGAAATCGTCCGGAATACACAGATTGTTATTACGACTTTGAAAAATGTTTGTTTATATTTTCAAATGAAGAAGGAAGTATGACAATGGATTTTCAGACCCTCACTTCCATCACAGAAGAGGATAAAAAAAATAAAGAATTAAATGGTAAAAGATGGGAAGAAGAAAAAAAGAAGAATCTTGAAATCAGACAAAGAATAACAAATGAGATGGTCTTGTTAAAGGCCAAACTGGAATCTGCCGTTTCATCATGGGATACTATTGGTAATTCATTTCATTATAACTACTTATTTAATTATTTTCCTACCACATGTAATTTCGTGGCGACCGAAGAAGAATGGGCACATCGCCGATTGATCTGGAATTTCAAAAATGACCCAGATAAGAACATTCCACTATCTGAACATACCGCAGCACTAGAAGAAATTATTCCTCTAATCAAGCAAAAACTATCAAAAACATTTGGGGATAAGTATCTACAGTTCATGACCTTGGTATGTATTCCTGCATCAACATCTAAAAAGAACTATCACAGATATTCTGACTTTTCAAAGAAACTCTGCGAAGAAACATACATGAAAAATGCCTATGATTACATAATGGTCTTTCAAGATGGGATGTCTAAGAACCATCCAGAAAACCACACAGGACATAGTATTCAACCAGATATTAGATATAAAGAAGATTTCTTCAAAGGCCGTTATGTCTTATTATTCGATGACGTAATAACGAAGGGAGATACCATGCTTAGATATAAAGATGCAATGGAGAAATTAGGTGCAATCGTTATAGGTGGAATGTGTCTTGGCAAGACTAGACATGAAAGACCTGTTCAATCAGGACATTATACGAATGATTATGATGAAGAACTTCCTTTTTAAGATATAGTTATGTACGAGCAGACAGATAAGATAATAACATCATTTTTTGCGGGAGTAGGCGGAGCATTTGCTGGAGCTGTTATATTCGTTAATTTTTTCGGAATACCTATAGAAAATCCCAGTTCAATCCCGTTTGTTATAGTCTGTGGAATACTTACTATGTGGCTGACATATAGGATAAAATGTAGCAACTCTTATAGTGAGCTATGTGAATCTTATCCTAATGGTGTGAAAGAATGGTTACTTGACAAAAAACTAATATCATCTGTAGATGCCCAAATTAAGAATGTTTCATACGAAATAAAGAAAGAAGTTCTTAGCTCACACAAAGAAATAGTAATAAAGGAACAATATGTCAGAGATCAATATAAATATTTGGAGAGGAAGTATAATTATGGTGTGAAGGAGTTTAATGCAAGAAATGAAAATTGGCTCAAAGTTATTGCAATTCATAAAGAAGAGGAAATAAAAAAGATTGATTCAGATTTAATCCGCAAAAGGAATTTAGCCAATTTTCAAAGAGACTTTGAACAATCTCAAAAAGAATATCCATTAGGTACTGCGGAATGGCTTCGTCTGAATCAGGCACAATTACCCTTAAATCCCACCTTGCTTGAAAAGTTCTGGCAAGAACGTGCAAAAATCAAAGAATATGATCTGATTAAGAAGGATGAGAAGACTTTGACAGAATGGAAGACAGAGCAGAAAGTATTTTCTGACTACTGTAGAGACATTCACGATAATCAATTGGAGAAATTCGGATGCTATAATTATGATATTAGCATTTCTTATAAAGGGGCTAGAACATCCCATGCATATACAATATGGCAACATTTCGCCCATTCTTTCTGCCTTGAAGAAGATATGGATTATTCAAACTTTAAGGGAATAAAAAGAAATGCCGATAGAGTAAAACAAGGGGAACTCAACATTTCCGATAAAGTCGTTGAAAAAATAGCCAATTTTATTAAGGAGCTTGACTGTAAGGAAAAGATATCTATATACTTCTGTCCTCCCGAAAAAAGCGAGGAGAGGGGCGATCTCGAGTCATTATATATGAGGATCCTATCACATTTAAATAATTCTGTAGATTCTGCGCAAATCTTCATGCCATCTTCTAATATTGAGAAAGAACTTAGCAGATGGTACAAAAAGGTTCAAAGACGCATTGTCATCATAGACCTTACAACGGAGAACACCCGCCTCATTCAAATCTGTTCAGATATTATTAATAAGATTGAGGTCAAACTACCTCTACTTTCTTTCATCAGTATTTATAAGGGTTATGACCGAGAAGAGATGCAAGAACTCATAGATGAGAAAGATAGCGAGAAAGCACAAGAGGAAGAGAACAAAAAGATTAGGGAACAAGTAAGGAAACATCTGCTTGAATCTGTACAGACCTGGCACATTTTGCCAGGAGGAATCAAATACAATTACTTATTCAATTATTATCCTACCACATGCGATTTCGAGGCAACCGAAGAAGAATGGGCACACCGTCGATTGATATGGGACTTCAAAAATGATCCAGATAAAAATATAGACCCAGAAAGGCACGAGCATGTCCTAAAGGTCCTTATAAGAAAACTATTATTTGCCCTAGAAAAAGAATTCTCAGGCTGTGAATACATGAGTTATCTTACCCTTGTTTGCCTTCCTGCATCTACAAAGTCAAAGAATGAAGCACGTTACAAAGATTTTTCACAACGGTTATGTAAGGTTACCTGTATGGAGAATGGTTTTGATCACATACATATAATTAAAGATGGGTTATCCAAAAATTCCCCAGAGAATACCACTGGACGTAGTATCCAGCCTATTGTCAGATTTGATGACTGGTTCAATGACAAATATGTATTGCTTTTCGATGATGTCATTACAAAGGGCAATACAATGCTAAAATACAAGACGATGCTGGAGAAAAAGGGAGCTACTGTTGTTGGAGGTTATGCACTCGGCAAGACAAAACATGTACGACCAGGAACAATAAATTCTTTGGATGATGATGAGATTACAAGTCTTATTATGGATGCTGATTGGTAATATAACGAAATGATAAGAATCTGGTATGGCAACAATATATAAAAACGTCAACGATGAAGCATATTATGATGAGGATGGATATACTTCTCATACATTGGGCTATATGCTTCTTCAAGAGAATGGGGTTGTTTTTCAGTATAGACCTGAGTTCAAAACATATTGTATAGCAGTGGATATAGAAGAAAACGTCGAAGATGTTGTTATCCCAGATGAGATTTATATAGCCGGTGTTGGGAATTGTGCGGTTAAAGAGTGTTGGACAGCTTTAAGGGATACAGAGATATTGCGAAAAATCAAACGACTAAGCATTGGTAAAAATGTCACTAAGATCGGATTCTGGCAATATGACCAATTAGAGCGTTTGACAATTCCAGAAAGCCTTAATGATTCCATAGAAACGTTTGTTGACAATTCTCCGGAACTTGTCAGCATTATTGTAAAAGGGAATGAAAAAGATGATTATTATTCTGCTGGAAAAATCAGAATGATAGAATCTGACAATAAAGTTAAACGTCAAAGGGAAGAAGAGGAACGAAAAAAAAGACAGAGGGAAAAAGAACTTGAAGAGAAATATAAGGATTTTAGCTCTTACATGAATAAGATGTCTAATCTTTCTACCTGGTACTTCTTAATAATCTGTGCTATACCATATTTGTATGTTGCAATCAAAACAACGAAAGATATTGATGGGTTTTGGAGCTTCCTCGGATGGGGCTGTTTGGTATTTGGGTTATTAATAGGTTGGTTCATTGCATGCATTCTTTCATTTTATACAGGATATGCATACAAAGATAATTTTCTGATTAAGCTATTCTGTCCAATAGTTACAATTCCATTAAGTTGGATTCTGCTAATGATTGGAGTAAATATATTGACTCTTATTTCATCATGTAGCCTATTAGGCTTTTTAGATCCTAGATTTCTATAAGAATAGTAAAGCATGGCAATCAAAGAACGTTTCATTCTTTTGGAAAGCCTTTCTGTTTTTGCTGCATTTTCTTTATACGCTCCCTCCCTCTAACTTCAAGAAGGGTAGGTATCAAAATCGGATTCATATCTGCTTTAATGTCATTTCTGTCAATATCCAAAAGGGTGTGAGTTCCAGTTTGAATATCACCTTCAGTAATCTTTCCAAACCGACACTCTTCTTCATGATACTTGTTCATTGCATAATCGGAAAAACAACACATGATTCTATCAAATGCAGAATCGACCATACTTTTAATAGGTAGCTGGAGTTGATCTTTGCATACCTCGCGAATTCTTTTCATCAAAGGGAGTTTGACCTTTCTAATACCAACAACCTTATAAGACTTATGATCGTCTATGATAACAATGTTAACTTCATCGTCTGTTTCATTTACCCAATCTTTAGGATCTGCATATTCGTTTTCAAAGACGTTTACATAAGTTGGGAATTTATGATAACCATTCCACACTGTTAGCACTGGTACATCATCAAAACAAAAAAGGAAAAAGTTGATTTCCTCCATAAACGTATTAATGGACCATTGATCTGGACTTGCCAAACCGATGATAATGTCAAATGATGTTTTTGTGAATTCAATTTTTACCTCATAGTTCATTGGATAGAATTGAGGAACGAACTGCCCTATCTGATATTGACACGACTTGTCTGCCGAATACCGTCCGTCAAATTCAAATTTTTCAAATCTACTCATACTTATACTCTTTTGAATTATGCAATTTGTCATATGGCCAAAGAGTTCCAAATGACACTACAAAAATAACGATAATTTCAGCAATTTATATTGTTTTGTGCAATTATTTATATTTATTTAGATAAAAGCATTAATCAAAACATTATTCCACACTGATATTCGTGGATTGTTTTCTCATCAAAGACAAATGTCTGATATAATTGATTGCCCAATAATTGTATCTCCACAAATTCACGTTTTAATCCACCAAAATCCGTCCAATAACAGCAAGATACATAGTACCGTTCGTTTTCACCATATAATTTGGGAGCGACATCATAGTTCAACAAGACAGACGCATCAAACTTTCTATCAATAAAATGGGTTATTTTACCAATATCTTCCTTCGAATATATATAATCACGTTTGCCATAGTTCGCATGCCACCACATAGGAAGCGAGTCGCCTAATCTACTTATTAGATATGCCTGCCATGCACCCATCGGTGTTGTTTCAAATTTAAGATGTCTAAAAATATCGACGTCACAAGCATTGTCTGGAGTACTTACAAATAATCTACTCCTGTTACCTG
>JAEEGJ010022749.1_pt1 | contig 13265 bp, 13 predicted proteins | sample 8958761 | NCBI WGS metagenome assembly JAEEGJ01 (sample SAMN16246546, study PRJNA631951) | gut metagenome | biome: gut microbiome; feature: rumen; material: RS-attached | host: Bos | place: Iran: Karaj | collected 2018-10
GCGCGTGCGACGACGCTTCAAGCACGGCGTACGACGCGCCGCCTGTCACGGAATCTGCCAGCAAGCCGTATAATTCGTGCGGGTCGGGCGTCGTCTGGGACGCGCCGCGCATCTGTCCGCAGATTATATTCTTCACACCTCCTATCAAGGAGGCGGAGTTTTTTCCGTGAATTTTCGTCAGGATGTGGTGCAGCATGGAGGTGACGGTCGTTTTGCCGTTCGTCCCCGTTACGGCGGCAAGCCTCAGCTTATCCTGCGGGTCGCCGTTTATATGCGCGCACATCTGCGCGTACGCTCTTTTCGCGTTATCTACCGTTATATATCCTTCGCCGCCGCCGTGTTCGCACACTATAATTTTGCAGCCGCGCTGTTTTGCTTCATTTATGTGATCCTCGCCGTTGTCGCGCTCGCCTTTATACGCGCAGAAAACGGTTTGCTCATCTGCAATATCCGATCGGTTTACAACGTCCTTTACGCAGGCGTCCTGATCCGCGCCGTTTTGCAGAACGGTAACGCCCGATAAAATATCGCATAATCTCAATCAAATACCTATCTGTCGTCAGACTCCGTTATCCTGAATTCAACTGTGACGACCGAGCCCGCCTTTACCCTTGTTCCGGCCTCCGGATACTGTTTTACCGCCAGGCATTCACCGTCCGTCGACGGCGTTCCGGTAAGGGACGCGTTCAGTCCTCTGCCCGTTATAAGCTCTTTACATTCCGTCACGCCTTTGCCTATAAGATCCGGCACGGTGACGGTTTTTTCTTCCGCGTCGTTTGTCGCGTACAGAAGCACTTTGCCCGTGCTTACCGTGACCCCGGTACCCGCCGGCGGCATCTGCGAATATACGGTATCCCCTTCGCCTATGACCTCAACGTCAAGTCCGAGCGCTTTTACCGCGTCCTTGCTGTCCGACACGCTCTTGCCGGTGTAATCGTTCACCGTCACGCTTCTGTACTGTTTGTCGCTGTCCGAATACTCCGGCATATATCCGAGATACGGCAGCACCTCCGACATTATCCTTCTGTTGTACGGCGCGGCGATCATAGAACCTTCCTCGCGCGAAAGCGTAGGTTCGTCAACTATCACTATCATGGACACAGCCGCGTCGTCAGCCGGGGCTATCGAGATACATGACGCGACGCGCAGCGAATACTCGCCGTATTTGTCCTTTTTGTCTCTTTTTTCACTCGTACCGGTCTTTGCCGCCACTTTGTAGCCCTTTACGCCCGCGTTTGACGAGCCGAGCTTGTTTGCGACGCCTTCTTCAAGAACGTCCATTATTTCGTTCGCCACCTTGGACGATACGACCTGTCTTTTTATCTGCGTTTCAAAATCCGCTATTACGTTTCCGTTGCCGTCTTCTATTCGCTTTACTAAATGCGGCGTTACGAGATTGCCGTCGTTTGCAAGACTCGATACCGCGGTGAGCTGCTGTATGGCGGTGGTCTTGAACGTCTGACCGAACGAATAAACGGCAAGCTCAACTTTGTTGAAATCTCTTCTGCTGTGGTATATGCCCTCCGCCTCGCCGGGCAGATCTATGCCGGTCAGGCTCGTATATCCGAACGCCTCGTAATAATCATAGAACCTCTCGTCGCCTATCCTCTCCGCCGTCATCATCATTACCGGGTTGCACGACTGCTGAAGTCCGAGGTCGAAAGTAAGCGCTCCGTGGCCTTCCGTCTTGTGGCAGCGGACGACGCCGTAGCCTTCCACGACGTGATAACCGGGGCAGAAGAACGACGTGTTGTGAGAAACGAGCGTTTCTTCAAGCGCTATGGAGCAGGTTATGGGTTTGAACGTGGAGCCCGGCTCGTATAAGTCGTTTATCGGCTTGTTCTTCCACATCTGCATCAGAAGCGTGGTGTTGTACTGCAGATACTCTTCGCTGCCCGGCTCGTATTCGCACGATTCAAGCTGTTTCTGCGATTTTTCGTCTAACGTATACGGATCGTTGCAGTCAAAGTCGGGCTTCGTCGCCATTGCGAGTATGCCGCCGGTCTTCGGGTCCATTATAACGCCGGTAACGCGGTTATCCGCGCCGGATTCCTCAAGGCACTCTTCCAAGTATTTTTCAAGTATGGACTGTATAGTCTGGTCTATCGTTAAAACGAGAGTATAGCCGTTCTGCGGTTCTATATACTGCTGGTAATCGTACGGCATATCCTGGCCGAGACCGTTTTTTGCCGTTATTATTTTTCCGTCAACGCCGGTAAGATACTCGTTATACTGATATTCTATACCGTATAGGCCCTGATTGTCACTGCCCACGAATCCGAGGACGTGCGAAAGAAGATTGGAAAACGGGTAGTATCTCGTCGCGGAGGTCACCAGATGCACGGATTCAAGATCGTACCTGCTTATGAAATTGCGTACGAGGTCCGCCTCTTCCTTCTCAACGTTTTTCTTTATCGTCTCGTCCTTGCGGTTTTTCTTTAAGGCCTTTTCATATATCGTGTCGTAATCAACGTTTAATATCCTTGAAAGATTGTCTGCAACGAGCTGACGCTCCGCGTCGCTTTTCATATCCGCCGGGGAAATGAACACGCGCTCCACCGTTCTGTTGTCGGCTAAAACGACGCCGTTCGTGTCAACTATAAGTCCGCGGGACGCTTTTATGCCGGTCTCGGACGATATACTGCCGGACGTGTCGTTTTTGAACTGATCGTAACTTACTATCTGTAAATAGAAAAGCCTGCCCGCCGCAATAACGGCAACAAGCACGAAAGCCACGGCTGTCAGTATTTCTCTCATATGCGTTTTTCTCGGTTTTACTGATGCCATGAATATTAGCTCCTTAACAATCAAAAAGCCCGCCGCCGGTTCGGCGGCGGACCCGTAAAAGTCACCTGTATACTAAATCTTATTCAGATCCTACCGTATGTATTCCAAAAACGACGATATGCTGTCGCCGAAAGCGGAAAGCAGAGCCGCAAAGGAATATTCGCGCTCGCCGTCTTCCTCTTCGGTAACCGTCACCTTGTCCTCCGCCTCTATCGTGATATAGTGCGCGGGCAGATATTCGGACCTTACCATGCCGTATCTTTCGGCGGTCTGACGGATCTGCGTTATATCTTTCTTTTCAAATATCTCCGCTTTGGCGTCCGCGGTCTGTTCTCTTATATCCGCAAGCTTCGTGTTAAGCGTTGATATCTCGTTGTTTACCTCGTTTACTCTCACGCTCAAAAACGTGACGAAAAGCGCGGCTATGGTGAATATGCAGATGATGAACAGCGTACCGTAAGGCACGGTCCTGCGCGCCGCTTTGTCGGTCGTGAAAACGCTTGATATTATTTTCGTCTTCGGAAGCGCGCGTACGTCTACGGCGTCCAGAGCTTGTTGACGCTGCCGCTTTTCGGCTTTCGCAAGATCTGTTTTATTGACTTTTACAACAGCGTTTTTCATATACGCGCCCTCCTTTCAGATTTTTCTGCACGCCCGCAGCTTTGCGGACCTGCTCCTCGGGTTTATCTCAAGTTCCGCCTCTGTCGGCAGAACCGGTTTTTTTGTTATTATTTTTACTTTTTCCTTGTTCCCGCACACGCACACGGGAAATGAAGGCGGACAGGTACAACCCCTTGCCTGATCGGCAAAGGTGTTTTTTACGATCCTGTCCTCAAGGGAATGAAAAGAGATGACGGCAAGAACACCGCCCGGTTTCAGCCGGCCGATCACTTTTTCAAGCATCACGGGGAGCCTGTCCAACTCTTTATTGACGGCGATACGTATGGCCTGGAAGCTGCGTTTCGCGGGATGATGCCCGCCTACGCGCGCTTTTGCCGGTATAGCCGATTTTATGATCTCCGATAATTCCGCGGTGGATCTTATCGGTGACTCTTCTCTTCTTTTGCAGATCGCCGCCGCTATGCGCGGAGCGAAATCCTCTTCACCGTATATATATAGAATTCTTTTTAATTCTTCTTCACTTCTGCCGTTTACGATATCGTAAGCGGTAAGCGCGGCGCTCTCGTCCATCCTCATATCGAGCGGGGCGTCGTGCATATAGGAGAAACCTCGGTCCGCGTTGTCAAGCTGATAGGACGATACGCCGAGATCCGCCACCGCACCGTCAATTTCGTCTATGCCGAGCTCGTCAAGCACGGAATCGATCTCGTCGTTAAAGGAATGGACAAAGGTTATTTTGTCCGCGTATTCTGCAAGTCTTATCTTTGACGCCTCAATCGCGGTCGTATCCGCGTCAATGCAGATAAGTCTGCCGGTGCTGAGTTGCTCGGCAATTTTTTCGCTGTGACCGCCGCCGCCGAGCGTAAGGTCGACGTAAACACCGTCCGGCTTTACGTCAAGCACAGAGACGGTCTCGTTAAGCAGAACGGAATAATGAGAAAAATCCGCTGCGTTTGTGTTTGTACTCACGTCGGGATACCGGCCTCGTTGATGTAATCCATGATCTGCTCACGGTCCTCTTCTTCAACGTATTTGTCAAACAGCTCGGAATCCCATATCTCGGCAAGAGTGTTTCTGCCTATGATAACGACGTCTTTTTTAAGTTCCGCGTGACTGCGGAGTTTTTCGGGGATAAGAAGTCTGCCGCTTGAATCGAGCTCCACCTCGTAAGCGTAGCGGAAGATGAAACGGCTGGCTTTCGTGTTTTTGTCACCCGGAATATTTTCAAAGCGGGCGCAGAATTTGTCCCATTCCGGTTTTGAATATATTTTAACGCACTTGTCCTCAGTTCTGGACACGTAAAATTTACCTACAAGCTGATCGCGGAAGCAGGCGGGCACAAAAACCCTGCCCTTATTATCCACGGTATGATTGAATTCGCCGTAAAACACGGATTTTTGCCCTCCTTTCTCTCCACTTCAGTGAAATTAGTGTGAAGTTATCCACATTTTCCACACGTTTCTCCACATCTATTGACTTTTGGTGGCTGTTTTGATAACTTCTGCGCCACTCGACGCATTTTCATTATATAACAGACTTTTAAAAAGTCAATAGTCTGAATGTCGTGTTAACTAAAAGTTTACATTTTTTTCGACAAAAAAACAGCCGGGATAAGACTCGGCTGTGGCATTGCTTTTTATATATGGTTTTCTTATGTTGCAGGGCGGGGGCTTGCTCCCGCCGCTCGCGGCTTCCGGAACCCACCACCGCTCTAAAGGTTGGCGGTGGGGACCTCCTTTTACGCCGAAAAAAGGCCCGGTTGAGACCAACGGGGGGTGGTGGGGTTTGGGGCGGTCAGGGGGGCGGGGAGCCCCAAAGGCGCGAAGCGCACAGATCGTCGGCTGCGCCGACACCGATTTTTATTCTTTATTCTTTCTTATTTCTTCTTTTTATTTCGGACGACCAACGGTCGCCCCTTCATTCTTAATTCGGGAGGAAAGACCCCTCCCCTACGATTCTTAATTGAATCTGTCCCTTATCGCTCTCGGCACGTACTGACTGCAATCCACGCCGTAACGTATCATTTCCCTTACCATAGTGGAGGAAACGAAAGAGAGTTCGGGTGAGGCGGGCAGAAGGATAGTCTGTATATCCGGGTCTATCTCGCGGTTTATGAGCGCCTGCTCGTACTCGTCCTCAAAATTGATGCCGCTCCTGCAGCCTTTGACTATCACGTCGCAGCCGTTTTCTTTGGCGTACGCGGTGACGAGAGAATGCGAAACGTCCGCGGACACGTTGTTGTACGAATCCGCAACGGCGATGAGAAAATCAAGTCTTTCGTCCTCCGAGAACATATACTTTTTTTCCGCGTTGACGAAAGCGCAGATGATGACCTCGTCAAACAGCTCCGCGGCGCGTGTTATGATATCCTCGTGACCTACCGTGATCGGATCAAAGCTTCCGGGTATAAGCGCTCTTTTCATATCATACCTCTTTCTTTTTCGGCTGTAATTTATAAAAAAATATTCTTCCGGATTTATACAGCTTTGCAAGCTCGTACATATCATTTAGCTGCGGATTTTCGTCTAAAAGCGTGTCCTTTTCCCACTCCGCAATAACGAGCGCGATATCGGACAAAAGACCGTTTACGTAAAGCGCTTTGAGCGCGGGGACGAGCAGACCCGAATCGTACGGCGGATCGAGAAAAACTATATCGAAAACCGCGCCGGAACGCTTCGCGGACAAAAGATATTCCGCGTAGTCCGAGCTTACGATACGGCAATTCTTATACAAATGCGTTTTCTGCGCGTTGGCTTTTATGACTTCAAACGCATCGGGCGATTTGTCCACGAAAACGCACTTCTCCGCTCCGCGGGACAGCGCTTCAAGTCCCAACTGACCGCTGCCTGCGAACAGATCGAGCACGCGTCTGCCCTCTATATCGAACTGGATCGCCGAGAAAATGACTTCCTTTGCGCGCTGCAGCGTCGGGCGCGTCGCCTCGCCGTCAAGCGTTTTGAGATTCGTACCTCTTGCCGTGCCTGTGATTATATTCATATCTTATCCTTTTTAAAGTATTTAACTATATTTTCCGCCGTTTCGGCGTTTATGCCTTTGACTGTCTTCAGTTCTTCAACCGTCGCAGCTTTAAGAGCCGATAACGTGCCGAAATGCGATAAAAGCAGCTTTGCTTTTGCAGGCCCTACGCCTTTTATTTTTTCAAGTGAAGACGTTTTCACCGTTTTGCGTTTGGCAGCTGACATACGCGTTATAGCAAAGCGGTGGACCTCCTCCTGCACTCTGTAAATGAACATATAAAGCGCTTTGTCGTGCGATATGTCAACGTCGTTTTCATCGTCGCACAAGGCTCTCGTCTTGTGGTAATCGTCTTTTACCATGCCGAAAACGGGGATATCCACGCCCTCTTCTTCAAGCACGGCGCGGACCGCGGAAACGTGAGTTTTGCCGCCGTCAAGCAGGATCAGATCGGGCAATACCGGGAAAGCCGTTGACTTTTTTACGGTCGTATTTCTTATCCTGCGCCTTATCGCCTCGCGCATGGACGCGTAATCGTCCTCATATTCCGTATCCTTTATATTGAACACGCGGTAATCGGCTTTTTTGAATTTCGTGCCCTCGAGCACTATCATTCCGGCAGTTATATTGTCGTTGCCGAAATTCGATATATCGTAAGATTCTATTCTGTCCGGCACGACCTCAAGGCGCAGCGTCTGCGCCAGATCCGCCAAAACGACGGTCTCTTTGTCGTTGTTTTCCTTTATCAGCTTGGCGCGGTACTCGGCGTTTTCTTTTGCCATTTTACACAGCGCTCTGTTCTGCCCTCTCTGCGTGACGCGGACCTCTGTTTTTTTGCCGTTTTTTTCGCTTAAATGCGCGGAGAGCGTTTCAGCCTCCGACAGCGGCAGCTCGTCCGATACAAGAATGAGCCTAGGCGGTACTCTGAACTCGTAGACCGAGGCGATGAACGCGGAAAGCTCCTCCGCGCCTATATGTCCGCCGACGAATTCGTGCGATTCCGTGTCCGCTATCATGCCGGCGCGGATAAAGAAGAACGAAATGACCGTCATATCGTCGTCGGAATAAATGCCTATCGCGTCCGTGAACGTCTCCGGGGACGAGACGACCTTCTGTTTGCTGAACAGCGCCTGCAGCGCGTTTATCCTGTCGCGCAGATTGGCGGCAAGCTCAAAATTCAGCTCTTCCGCCGCTTTCTGCATCTGCTGCGTAAGTCTTTCCTTTTCGCTTGAAATATCGCCGTTCAATATGCTTTCCGCGCTTTTTACAAGCTCTTTATACTCGTCCGCGCTGACTTTGCCGGAGCACGGCGCGCAGCATTTGCCTATCTGGTAGTAAATGCACGGTCTGCCCTTGCCTATGTCTTTCGGAAACGTCTTTTTGCATACGGGCAGCGTCGCCGCCTGGCTTACCGAACGCATGATATTTCTGCACGTTGCGGAATTCGTGTACGGTCCGAAATACGAGCCGCCGTCCGATACGCGCTTCCTCGTCATGACGAGCCGCGGGTATTCCTCGTTTGTTATCTTTACGTACGGATACGTTTTGTCGTCTTTCAGTTTTATATTATATTTCGGCGAATACTGCTTTATTTTGCTGTTTTCAAGCGCTAAGGCTTCCGTTTCGGTGTCGCAGAGGATATAGTCAAAATCATAGACGTTTGACACCATGCTCGCCGTTTTCGTATTCTTTGAAGAAAACAGGAAATACTGGCTGACGCGGTTTTTGAGCGCCGCGGATTTGCCGACGTAAATGACCTCACCCCGGCTGTTTTTCATTATATAAACGCCCGGGCTCAAAGGCAGCCGCAGCGCTTTTTTTCTCAGGTATTCTCGTCTGTTTTCCATATTAACAAAAAGGCGGATAAAATACCCCGTCCGTAAGGGCAGGTATCATATCCGCCGCGCTTTTTTTCTCGCGTCCTGTTATTCTGAAAGACCGGTCTCTATAAGCTCTTCAAGGCCGTTCAAAGCGTCTATCTCGTCAACGCCGTCAGCGATGAGAGTGATGTCCGTATCCTTTGTTATGCCGAGGGAAAGAACGCCTAAAAGGCTTTTTGCGTTTACGCGTCTGTCACCCTTTTCGACCCAAATGGAGCTCTTGAACGAATTAGCTTTCTGGATAAAGAACGTCGCGGGACGAGCATGAAGTCCTACCGGTATTCTTACGGTTACATTGCGTGAAATCATTATATTACTCCTTAAATCAACAAACACCTTTGATATTATATGAATTATATCAAACAAATTCGATAAAATCAATGGTAAATATGCATAATTTTTTATCTTCGCAGGGTTTGTTTGTATAATATTTTGACATAGAGCGCGCTTTTTTTACCTTACTGCTTTTCAAAATCCGTCAAAGCAGCCTCAAAATCAAGCCCGTCTCCCTTAACCGTTACCGTATCGCCTTTGAAATAGCGCCCGTTTTCCGTCTCAAAACCCGCTTCCGTGACTTTGCCGTAAACGAGAAACTCGCCGCTTAAATCTATGCCGTTCTCTTTTTCCGTTATCCAGTAGCCTTCAAGCAGGGTGAACTGCGTTTTTTTGCCGTCTTTAAGCGAAGCGCCGGCGTTTATCGCGTCAAGCTGGGATCTATCGAGCTGAGCCGTGAACGACACGCGGTAATTATGATATTTTTCCGTTTTCGCTTCCGTCAGCCGAAACGCTCTTACCGCTATACCGGCGACGCAAAGCACCAGGATGAGGATTATGAAGACGTCCGTTATATTAAAACTTTTCTTTTTCATACTCTTCACCTCTTCGTTATCCCGTCAAGAGTGCAGATCAGCCTGGCAGTGCCCGAGCAGACAACGTACTCCTCGCCCTCTTTTAACGCGGAGGCGCCGGTAAAGTACCTGCCTGCGTGAAGCTCCGCTTCCGCGGACACGGATATTATGCCGTTTTCCGCCTTTGTGACTGTGCCGAGACTGCCGCCGGATATCGCCGTCAGCAAGTCTCCTTCCGACAGAGCGTCCGCATCGCCCCCGGTAACTATAAGCGTGTAATCGACCGTAACGGTCTTTCCGTCAGGCGAAACGAATACGGCTGTAAGCGCTATGATCGCGGCGAGGATAAGAATGAATAATATATCAAACAGATTTATAAATGCACGTTTTTTACTCTTCATACTACACCTCCTGCCAGTTCTGCACGGCGCGCTCGTATTCGCTCTCGCTCCGGCTTATCTCGGCCGCGGCGGCGCCGCAGCCCATTACGGAAAACATGAGAAGACATATAAGCTCGGACGAAAGCAGGTTTTCGGTAAGTCCGAAAGCCGACGCCGCGAGCACCGCGGTCAAAGGCGCGTATATACTGCGCAGATCAGCTTTTTTGTCGGAGCCGGACGCGGCGGAAAAACAGAACATGAAGAACAGCAAAAGACACGCGGCAAACACGAGCATGAGCATAACTCCGCCCTCCGCGAATAGCTGCAGATAAATGCTTTTTGCGCCGTTCTGCGCTCCGTAGCCCGGCAAAGCGTAACCGTGATAGACCGAATTGAATGATCCTATGCCGAAGCCGCCGAAAGGCGAAGACGATATCATCTTCATAACGCCCGACCAGACGTTAGAAATAAGCGCGTTTTCCGTGTATATCTTTTCATATACCGCCAGCTGCCAGCTGTGCGGCATGAACACCGCGGTAAGCACGGCGAGCGGTACGGCGAACGCGGCGAAAATAAACGTCCTTTTGCTGTAAACAGCAAGCACGATCACGGAAACAAAAACGAATGTGATAACGGCGTAGACCTTGAACGTAAGCACAAGGACCGCAAGCGACGCAAAGAAGCTGAGCAGATAAAGTATGCGCCCGCGTTTCTTTTCAAGCGCGAAGTATAAGATAAGCGGGGCCGTTATGACGGTATATCCGGCAAGCGGGAGCGAGCTGCCGAAGAAAACGGTCATCTCCCCGCCGACGCCGACGTAAAGCGAACGCGCGGCTATCATCTGCTCCGGCGTTCCGCAGAAATAGAACAGAAGTCCGAACCAGCTCACGACGGCGGCGGATAATGCCGCGGCGTGCAGCGCGCGGTCGAGCCACTGACGCTTGCACAAAAGGTTGCGGCAGACGAAATATCCGGCGATCCCTAACAGATACAGGGAATCCGTACCGGAAGAATCCGTTTTTGCGGTTATCATCTTGCCGAAAAGCGTCAGCGCCGCAAGCAGCATTACGAAAATATCAAGCGTGCCGAATCTCAGTTCTCTCTTTTTGCGCAGGACCTTGAACAGATACGAAACGGTCGTGACGGCGCAAAGAGTAAGCAGCGTTTTAAGCGGCAGAAACGGCAAAAACGTTATCATCAGCACCGCGCCGGATTCCGGCGTGAAGAACACCGCGCAGATCACCGCGGCGTATAAGATATACAGGACCACGCGGTAAGGCGGAACGAAGAAAGCCAGAGCGCCGGTCAGCATACCGAGAAGAAGCGCAATGCTCGCGTTCTTGATCCTCACTTCACCGGAAACGAGCCGGTTCCTGTCCGCGCCGATAAGGTCGTATACCGCAAACGATAAAACTTTATTCTTGATAAACGTATTTACAAGAGATCTTCCGGAAAAGAAGAACAAAGACACCGCCATTACAGCCGCACCGCCGTAAAGCACGGATATGTCAAGCTCCGTATTTGCTACGGCGTATCTGATTATCAGATATTCTATGACCGCGTAAAGCCCGGCGGAAAACATATATATGCCTATGTCGCGGGTGCGGATATACAGCAGGTCCGCTAAAAATTTTGTAAATCTGTTCTTTACCGGACTTGTTGAGAACACGCGGCATATACCGTCGCGCAGAGATGAAAGCGCGCTCGTCACGGGACCGCGGTCGGAAACGATGCGCGCGGCGGCGGACGATTTCAGTTTATCGTCCAACGCAAAATATCCGCATAAAAGCCGCGCTATAAGGCTGTTTTTCGCTCTCTTCGAGGCGTTTTCGGAAAAGCGGGATAAAGCGCGTAAAAACGCGCTGTGCTTTATCCTGTTTTTCTTTCCCTGTTCCGCCATAAAAGCCTCTGATCACGATTTATTTTTGTTGACCCGTGCGGCGGGAGCAAGCCCCCGCCCTACGTCTGTTCGTGCAATTTATTTTGTTGACCCGTGCGGGAGGGGAGACCCCTCCCCTACAAAGGATCGTACGATTTTCTTAATTCTGAATTCTTAATTCTTAATTTTCAACAGGTCCGGTCTGTTCTCTTCCGTCATTTTGACCGCCTGTTCACGTCTCCATTTTGCTATGTTTTCGTGGTGGCCGGACAGCAGTATATCCGGCACTTTTCTGCCTCTGTATTCGTACGGGCGCGTGTACTGCGGATATTCGAGTATGCCGGACGCTATGCTCTCGTCCTCGTAGCAGACGCTGTCCGCGAGGACGCCGGGGATAAGACGCGCGACGCAGTCTACCAGGATGCACGCCGGAAGCTCGCCGCCGGTCAGTATATAATCTCCTATGGAGATCTGCTCGTCTACGACTTCTTCTATGGCGCGCTCGTCCACGCCCTCGTAATGCCCGCAGAGTATTATAAGATCGTCATATTCCGAAAGTCTGAGCGCCGTTTTATGGTCAAGTATCTTGCCTTTCGGGCTCATATAAACGGTGTATTTTTTTGACTCCGCGGGGATGCCGGCGCATACCGCGTCGTGACATTCGCATATAGGCGGAGCCGCCATCAGCATACCCATACCGCCGCCGTACGGCGTATCGTCAACTTTATTGTGTTTATTATTGGCGTGGTCGCGTATGTTATACAGCTTTACGCTTATAACGCCCGCTTCTCTGCCGCGCCCGATGATGCTCTCGGAAAGGACCGTGTCCACCATTTCGGGAAACAGCGTCATTATATGAAAATTCATTCAAACATCCCCTGTATAGGCGTGATATATATCGCGGTATCCGTCAGTTTTTTGATAAACTGCGGCACGTCCGGCACCTGAACGACGCCCGATCCGGTCTTGACCATGTAAATATCCGACGCGGGATATTCTTCAACGGATAAAAGTGTGCCGTAGATCTTCCCGCTGTCCGCGTCTATCACCGGCAGACCGATAAGGTCGCAGACGAGTATCCTGTCGTCCGGGATATCAAGATCGTCCCTGTCAACGTATACGGTGCCGCCCTTCAGCCTTGCCGCGTCTTCCACGGTGTCGACCCCGGCAAATTTCACCACCGCGCCGTTTTTGCTGCCGTGCGATGACTGTATATCGTATTTTTTCTTTCCCTCGCTGTCAAGATACAGTTTTTTCAGCCGGAAAAAGTCAGCCATATCGTCGCACCATACGACGAGTTTGACCTCGCCGCGCACACCGTGCGTAGCGCTTATATATCCCTGTTCTATAAATTTCTGTTTCAAAAAGAATCACCCTTAAACAATTTTTCATTATATCATACCATATTTTTTCGGCAAATGCAAGATGTTTTTGAAAAAACGCGAAAGAAATGAAAATTAAGACGGGCGACCAATGGTCGCCCGTAAATAATAAAGAAGAAATAAGAAAGAATAAAGAATAAAAACCTGTGCCCCTTCGGGACGAATTGTGTGCGCTAAAGCGCACATTTGGGGCTCCCCACCCCCCTTCTACCGCCCCCCTTACCCCCCCGCCTTCCCCCCGTTATTTTAACGGGGCTTTCTTTGCGGCGTAACAGGGTTTCCCCGTTGCGAACATAGTGAGCAATGGGGGTTCCCGTAAGCTGCGCGCGGGCGTCCCCCCCTTACGTGAGCCCCAAAAACTCGTTCCTCGGTTTCGGGGAACCCCTACGCCCCGCGCGCCTATTGTTTGCGCCCCCTCATTCGTAGAATGACGGGAGGGGACAGGGGGGTAGACGAGCTTTGCGCTTCCGGGGGAAGATTAAGCAAAGCGAGGAAAGCGCAGCGGTCGAAAG
>JAEEGJ010022754.1_pt1 | contig 13261 bp, 10 predicted proteins | sample 8958761 | NCBI WGS metagenome assembly JAEEGJ01 (sample SAMN16246546, study PRJNA631951) | gut metagenome | biome: gut microbiome; feature: rumen; material: RS-attached | host: Bos | place: Iran: Karaj | collected 2018-10
AGTTAAATCTTAGAATCCAGGATTGGAGTATAAGGATTACAGCAGGCAAGACCAATAGTAGTAATACGGGCGCATCTGCCATATTATAATAACTCCTTTAGTTTTTTCGCATTATTAGCACCGCTGCCGTTTGGGTGATTATTAAAGAAGACTACAGGCTTTTTGCCTGAGATGACGGCACTTTTGATTACCGGGACGAACTCGTCCAGTTCTGAATCGCTATAGTCGTAGGTGTAGCGGGAAGAACCGTTGGGGGAACTGTCATTTGCGTACCAGGCTGATTCGTTGCGGCCATGCAATCTGATGTAAGCAGTTGGACCTATAAAGGGAGCCTTTACTGTTTTGCCGTCTGGCAGGGCTTTTAATTGCGGCATATCGCAGAAACAGAGGCTGGCGCAGCGTTCTTCTAAGCCCTTGAGAACGGATTCTTTTATCCATTCCACATGGCGGAACTCTATAACTACAGGAAGCCCCTTAAAACAGCTGATTAATTTTGCCAGATATATTCTGTTTTCATCTGTGTAATGAAAACTCTGCGGAAACTGAAAGAGCACGGCACAAAGACTGTCTTTTTCTGCAAGAGGTGAAACTGCATTTATAAACTCATCTGCCGCAGTCTGCCAGTTGCAGTCTATTTCGTGGGTGAGAAGCCTGTTTGCCTTTATACTGAACTGGAGCTTTCCATCGCTTCGTTCATAAAACGACATAAGACGTTCTTCGGTCGGCATATTGTAAAAGGTATTGTTTAATTCAAGCGCATTAAACTGATTTGCATAGTATGCGAGAAAATCCTTTCGTTTTAAATCCTCGGGGTAAAACACCCCCTTCCATTCCGGATAGTCGTAACCGCTGGTTCCAATGAGGATATCATTCGTAGTCATCATAATTTTTATTGATATTCAGCTTTTTCGTATCGGTTCTTTTTGAATGTGGTTTTGGTCCATTTTTACCGCCACCGTTTTTACCATCCAGAGCCTTTTTTACATCACCGTTTGTAAGCACACTCATAGATTTTTCACTGGCAAGGCGACGCTTTCTGGCATCACCTTCCAGTCCGGCAGCAACATCAGCCTGTTTAATAAGAATATCGTTGGCAGAATTGAGATGAAGCGCAAAATGTAATCCGTTATTTTCTTCTATATAGTAAATGGCAGCTTCAATATCTGTAAATACAAGACCAGCCTTCTGCTTGCCCTGCAGTTTTATATTTTCCCTGATTTTCTTTGCTGCAACAGCCTCTGTAATCAATGATTTTTCCGAAAGCTGTACAAGCGCGTTTGCAATTTCCTGTTGTATCTGATTCATGTATTGGATTATAACACAAAATGCATTATCATAATATAACAATATTTTTTATAAGAGCATAATTCATGACATTAAAAGATTTGCAGATTGGACAATCGGGAAGTGTTTCTAAGGTTGGAGGAAACGGAGAGCTTCGCCAGCACTTTCTTGATATGGGTGTAATTCCCGGCACAGTAATTACAAAAATCAAAACAGCCCCAATGGGAGATCCTGTTGAATTTGATATAAGCGGATACGAGCTTACAATGCGTGTGGCCGATGCAGAAAAAATTGAAGTAGAGCCGGAAAATACAGTGATTGAGCCTGAAGAAATTACCGCTTACTCAAAAAAATTAGTTTCTACAAGTTCAACCACCGAGCACCCTGGTCTTGGTGAAGGCGGTAAGTTCCATGCAAAAGGAGACGGAAATCCCCTTCCTTCAGGCACTACTCTAACCTACGCACTTGTAGGAAATCAGAACTGCGGAAAGACTACACTTTTTAATCAGCTGACAGGTTCAAATCAGCATGTTGGAAATTTTCCGGGCGTAACAGTAGACCGTAAGGATGGAGAAATCCGCGGTCAGCTAAATACACTTGTAACTGACCTTCCCGGCATTTATTCTATGTCGCCTTACACCAGCGAAGAAATCATTTCGCGTAATTTTGTTCTCAACGAAAAGCCGCGCGGAATTATTAATATAGTAGACGCAACTAACATTGAGAGAAACCTTTACCTTACCATGCAGCTTCTTGAGATGGACGTGCCTATGGTAATTGCCCTCAACATGATGGATGAGGTAACCGGTAACGGAGGCTCTGTTGATGTAAACAAAATGGAGGAGCTTCTTGGAGTTCCGGTCATCCCGATTTCGGCTAGCAAGAATCAGGGTGTTGATGAGCTTATAAAACATGCAATCCACGTAGCATACTATCAGGAAAAACCGCTCCGTCAGGATTTTTGTGATGAGAATACCGGCGGCGGTGCAGTTCACCGTGCCCTTCACGCAGTAATTCATTTGATTCAGGATCATGCCCAGAAGGCCGGCATTCCTGTTCGCTTTGCGGCATCTAAACTGCTCGAAGGTGACAAGAGAATTGTTCATCAGCTTGATTTAGACCTGAACGAAAAAGAAACTCTGGAACACATTGCCCTGCAGATGGAAAACGAGCGAGGCCTGGACCGCAGTGCCGCCATTGCAGACATGCGCTATGCTTATATCCGTAACGTTTGCAGCCAGACAGTTCATAAACCTCACGAAAGCAAGGAGCGCCTCCGCTCTCAGAAAATCGACGCCCTGCTCACCGGCAAGTACACCGCCATTCCGCTTTTTATTCTGATTATGGCGGGTGTTTTCTTTTTGACCTTTAATGTAATCGGTGCCTTTTTACAGGGACTTCTGGAAAATGGAATTGATGCTCTGACAGGCCTTGTTGATTCCGGCCTTAGTGCTATTGGCGTGAATGAAGTTTTACACGCCCTGATTATCGACGGTATTTTTGCAGGCGTCGGCAGCGTTCTTTCCTTCCTGCCAGTTATTGTTACCCTCTTTTTATTCTTGTCACTGCTGGAAGATTCAGGCTACATTGCCCGCGTTGCCTTTGTAATGGATACACTCTTGCGAAAGATCGGACTTTCGGGCCGATCCATTGTTCCTCTTTTGATTGGTTTTGGCTGTACGGTGCCGGCGGTTATGTCTACACGAATTCTGCCATCTGAACGCGATCGTAAAATGACAATTCTTCTAACTCCATTTATGAGCTGCACCGCAAAGCTTCCGATTTACGCTTTCTTTACTGCAGCCTTCTTCCCTGGACGTGGCGGCCTTATCATGACAGGTCTTTACCTGCTTGGAATTGTTGTGGGAATTCTCATTGCTTTGCTTTACCGAAAAACTCTCTTTAAAGGTGAACCGGTTCCTTTTGTTATGGAGCTTCCAAATTACAGACTACCGAGCGTCAGGAACACAGCCCAGCTGCTCTGGGAAAAGGCAAAAGATTTCCTTGAGCGCGCCTTTACTGTTATTTTTATGGCGACTATCGTAATCTGGTTCCTGCAGAGCTTTAGTCCTCAGCTGCAGTTTATTGATGACTCATCTCAAAGTATTCTGGCCCGCATTGCCGGTCTGCTCGAACCTCTTTTCCGTCCTCTTGGTCTTGGCGACTGGAGAATCTGTACCAGCCTGATTTCCGGAGTAATGGCAAAGGAAAGCGTAGTTTCTACCATGGAGATTCTTTTTGCAGGCGGTCTTGCAAGTGCGCTCAGTTCAAAGGCTGCTGCAAGTCTTCTGGTTTTCAGCCTCCTCTACTCGCCTTGTATTGCAGCAATCGCATCTGTAAAAAGAGAGCTTGGCGTAAAGTGGGCTGTAGGCATGGTTTTATGGCAGTGCCTTGTTGCCTGGGTTTGCGCATTTGTAATATATGTACTATAATTTAACAATATTTATTATATAGGAGTAATTATATGAGCAAATACGCAGGAACACAGACTGAAAAAAACTTGCAGGCAGCTTTTGCCGGTGAATCACAGGCAAGAAACAAATACACATACTTTTCGGCAGTAGCAGAAAAAGAAGGACTTTCTAAAATTGCCGAAATCTTCAAGAAAACCGCCAGCAACGAAGAGCAGCACGCTAAAATGTGGCTGACAGAACTTGAAGGAATTGCTGATACAAAAACAAATCTTAAAAATGCTGCAGACGGCGAAAACTTCGAATGGACAGATATGTACGTAGGCTTTGCAAAAACTGCAGAAGAAGAAGGCTTTAAAGAGCTGGCAGCAAAGTTCCGCGCAGTAGCAGCAATCGAAAAACGCCACGAAGACCGCTACCGCTCACTTCTTAAAGATGAAGATTCAAAAGCAGAGCTTGCAAAGAGTTCAGTTAAGGTTTGGGAATGCCTCAAGTGCGGTCACATCGTAACAGGCGAAAAAGCCCCTGAATATTGCCCAACCTGCGGCGAATACAACCAGTACTTCGAAGTCCGCGAAGACAACTACGATCTTATTTTGACATGGGGACGCTAAATCCGTATAATACATCATTATGGCAAAAATACAGATGAAAAACGCAATCGCCGAACTCGACGGCGATGAAATGACAAGGGTTTTATGGAAGGTTATCAAGGACGAGCTCCTTTTACCTTATATCGATTTAAAAACAGAGTATTTTGATTTAGGTCTTAAGAGCCGCGACGACTCAAATGATAAAATCACTTACGAAGCTGCAGAAGCAATCAAACGCCTTCACGTTGGTGTAAAGTGTGCAACAATCACTTCTAACCAGGCACGTGTTGAGGAATACCACCTTAAGCAGCTCACTCCTAGCCCTAACGGAATTATCCGTGCCGAGCTTGATGGAACTGTTTTCCGCGAGCCGATTTTTGTCAATAATATTCACGGAACAGTAAGCTGCTGGAAAAAGCCAATCGTACTTGGCCGCCACGCATACGGTGATGTTTATAAAAACTGTGAAATCAAATGTCCTACAGCAGGTCGTGCAGAACTTGTATTTACCGGTGTAGACGGAATGGAAATCCGCAAGACTATTATGGATATGAGCGGTCCTGGAATCATTCAGGGAATCCATAACCTCGATAAATCAATCGAAAGCTTCGCACGCTGCTGCTTTACTTACGCCCTCGACAGAAAAATGAGCGTATGGTTTGGAGCAAAAGATACAATCTCTAAAACTTACGACGGAAACTTCAAGGCTATTTTCCAGCGTGTTTTTGATGAAGAGTTCAAGGCTAAGTTTGAAAAGGCTGGCATTGAATACTTCTATACTCTGATTGATGATGCTGTAGCTCGTGTTATGAGAAGCGAAGGCGGATTCATGTGGGCAACAAAGAACTACGACGGCGACGTTATGTCTGATATGATTGCTTCTGCCTGCGGTTCTCTTGCTATGATGACTTCTGTTCTTGTAAGCCCAGACGGAAACTTTGAATATGAAGCAAGCCATGGTACTGTTCAGAAGCACTACTACCGCTACCTCAAGGGTGAAAAAACTTCTACAAACCCTGTAGCTACAATTTTTGCATGGACAGGTGCTCTTGCAAAACGCGGTGAGCTTGATGGAACTCCAGAGCTCGTTGACTTTGCAAAACGTCTTGAAAAAGCAACTCTTCAGACAATTGAAGACGGCTATATGACAGGTGATATTGCACGTATCGCAGAACCTGCTGCAAAGAAAGTTCTCAATTCATGGGAATACATTGCAGCTATCAAAGAAAGACTGTAAGCCCATTATTGAAAACTTTTATAGTCTGAATCTTTATAAGAGCCCGGTTTTTTCACCGGGCTTTTTTTTCTTCCATAATATAAAATTAATTTGACTTCACAAATATTAGCATTTAAAATAATTAGTATTATTTATGAAAGAAACAGTAAAAAAAATTCAATTAATTTCAATGATCTCCTTTCTTGCAGCCGTTATTTTCCTGCTTATTTTTATTTTATCGCTGCAATTCAAACCAAAATCAAAAAATAAAGCTCCAGACCATCAGGAACGGCTTATTTTAGGCTTTTCTCAGATTGGTTCTGAAAGTGCCTGGCGCACCCGAAATACTCAGTCCATTTATGAAGCGGCTGAAGAAAACGGCATTCAGATTCTTTTTGATGATGCCCAGCAGAAACAGGAAAACCAGCTTAAAGCTATACGCTCCTTTATTGTATATCAGGTTGATGTAATTGCCTTTGTTCCGATTGTTGAAGACGGCTGGGACAATGTTTTACAGGAAGCAAAAGATGCCGGAATCCCGGTTATTCTTGTTGACCGTCAGATAAATGCAGATCCTTCCCTTTATGCCGGCTTCCTTGGTGAAGATGGAATTGAAGAAGGCCGAAGAGCTGCACGATATCTTGTTAATAAATGTAAAAACAGAACTGATGAAGTTACGATTTTTGAAATGTCTGGAACAGAAAACTCTTCTGTTGTACGAGACCGTTCAAACGGTTTCCGCGAGATTCTTTCAGCATATCCTAAGTTCAAAATCATTCATTCAGAAAACGGCGATTTCCTTCGTTCGCGTGGAAAAGAAATCGGAGATAATCTTGTTACAAAGCATTTTTATGGAGCAAACCGCCACGGCCTGTATTTCGAAGGTACGAAGATTGATGCGGTTTATTCCCATAATGATTCCATGACTCTCGGACTTTTAGATTCCCTGGCTGAACATAACATTAATACAAAAGATACTATAATGATCAGCGTTGATGCTGAACAGAAATCTATAGATGCATTAACTGAAGGTAAACTCAACTGTGTTGTAGAATGTAATCCGAACCTTGGTCCAAAACTTATGGAACTTGTAAAGCAGATTGCAAACGGAGAAACAATTCCACGCATTACATATAACAGCGAAACTATGTTTACTGAAGATGATGATTTTTCTAAATATGAGCCGCGCGGCTATTAAGGCTTTGCTGGAGAAGAAATGAAAAACAAGAGCCTTAGACGAACGCTGCTTATAACTTATATCTCATTGCTTTTTATTACTCTTATTCCTTCTGTATATTCTGTCGTTGTATCTCAAATTCATACAAAGCAGTATACCCAGATTATTTCAAACGTAAGCACTGCAAACAGAATCAGCTCTATTGCAAAAAATGACATCCCTGCCGAGCTCTGGAACATCATCTGCGGTAAAAAAGAAATTGCAGACGGAAGTCAGAATGAAATGCTTGATGAAATTTCTTCCGGTCTTTCTCAGATGCTCCTTAAAAATAAAAATGCAGAGAATTATGGAAAGCTTCAGGTAGCATACAGAGCAAGAACTACCTTGCGCCGTAATGTTTACATACTTATTTCTCAAATGGAACAGGGAAGCTCTGTAACTCAGAACGAAGCAACCCTTGATGAAATCAGAACCATCACTTCCCTCTTTTCTGATATTATGCAGGATTTTATTGTAACTGAAATTGAATCAGCTTACACAACAAACCAGTCGCTTAGAAACACTTCTATTATTCTTACGGTAATTCAGATTATTATTACTCTTCTTGCAATCATTATTTCTATTAACAGCTTTATTACTGTTTCTGCCGCAATTCAAAAGCCTATTTCCGACATGGAAAATCTTTCTACAAAAGTTGCCCACGGAGACCTTACTGCCCGTATTGATATTCCGCACGTAAACGAGCTTGATACGCTTGCAGGAAACTTAAACGTAATGGCCAGTCAGATTGATGTTCTTATTAAAAAGAATATGGAAGAGCAGAAGAATTTCCAGAAGGCAGAGATGAAAGCCCTTCAGGCACAGATTACTCCGCACTTCCTCTACAACACTTTTGATACGATTGTCTGGCTTGCAGAAGAAGAACATACAGAAGAAGTTGTCCGAATTACAAAAGCCTTTTCAGACTTCCTCCGTATTTCGCTCAGCCGTGGCCACGAATGGATAACAATTTCTCAGGAACTCGACCACATTAAAAATTATCTTACAATTCAAAAAATCCGTTATGCTGATATTTTGAATTATACAATCGAAGCAGATGAAGAACTTATGGATATTAAAATGATTAAACTTGTTCTTCAGCCGCTTGTAGAAAATGCAATTTATCATGGAATTAAAAATAAGCGTGGCCGCGGAGAATTAAAGGTAAAAGTTCATTTTACTGATGACTCTCACAAGCTCATTTCTTTTTCTGTAGAAGATAATGGCGCAGGCTTTACAGAAGAACGTCTTGGTCAGGTGCGTAATGAGCTTCGCACAGGTTCTCAAGATTCTGAAAAGCTCAGCTCTGTATACGGTCTTTATAACGTAAATAAAAAACTCAAGCTTTATTATGGAGACCAGACAGAAGGTTTGATTATTGAATCCGAAGCCGGCAAAGGCAGTAAAATTTCGTTTGAAATACCGGCACCACCGGTGGTTGAGCCTTTCGAAACGACAATTTCAGGAGACTAAACACAATGTATACCGTATTTGCAGTAGACGATGAACCAATTGTACTCGAAGGAATCCGCTCAAAAATAGACTGGGAAGGAAGCGGCTTTACCTTTGCAGGCGAAGCTACAGACGGTGAAATTGCGCTCTCTATGCTTCAGGAACTTAAGCCGGATATTTTAATTACCGACATCAAAATGCCTTTTATGGACGGTCTCCAGCTTTCAGAAGCAATTAAGAAAATCCAGCCCTGGATTAAAATCATAATTCTTTCAGGCCACGATGAGTTTGACTACGCAAAAAAAGCAATCTCAATTGGTATAGAAGATTATCTTCTTAAGCCTTTTACTCCTGATGAACTTATAACCAGCCTTAATAAAACTGCTACACAGATTGATAAGGAACGCAAACAACTTTCCGACATCTCCAGGCTGCGCGAAGAACTCAAATCCAGCGAAACTCTCATTAAAAAGGAGTTCTTAAATAATCTCGTTCATGGTGCTGTAGAAACAAAGATAGTTATGGAAAAATGCAGCGAGCTCGGGATAAATCTTATTTCCCGCTATTACAAGGTGCTTATCAGCCGCATTGAAAGCCGCACAGGAAACACACAGAACCAGCAGGAAGCCTGTTCTCTTTTAAACTCCTACTCTACTGCCTGGGAACAGGTGGTATCCTTTTTTCATCACTCAAATCTGCTTGTCTGTATTTTTAAGGGTGCTTCTCAGCAGGAACTTGACGAAAGTATTTTCCACGCCGCTGAAACCATCGGACACATTGCAACTAAAAACGAAGACTGTACCGTACTTACTGCCATTGGAAAAACTGTAGAACATCTTTCGCAGCTTAGTATTTCTTATGAAGATGCAAAACATATTCTGGAGCTTGGCGGCAATGCTGAGAAGTCTACAGAAAAACAAAACCGCATTATCAACTCAGAAGACCTTCAGTCAAACAGCCTCGATCTTCTTGATCTGAAAGAAAACGACCCTCTTGTAGACCGACTTAAATACGCAAGCCAAAATGATATTTCTGCAATCATTGAAGAATCAATGACTCTCATCAGAAATAATCCGGGGCAGTTCAGCGTATTTGCGTCTTATCTTCTTGTTGATTTGATTTTTGCAGTCTCAAAACTCGTTGAAAAGCTTGGCGGAGATATAAAAGAATTGAATCCTGAGATTTTACAGAGAACTTATGTGGACACTGCAGTCTCAGATGAAAACCGTTTCCGCCAGACTCTGGAACAGGTTCTAAGTTTTGCCCTTAATTTCCGCGATTCAAAAATGACCGGTAAATATGGCGACGTAATTCTCAAGGCAAAAAAATACATCGAAGAAAATTATGCCGACCAGAATACAACTCTCACTTCAGTTGCAGAAGCTGTATGCTTAAGTCCTAATCACTTCAGTACAATTTTCTCTCAGGAATGTAAAACCACTTTTATTGAATACCTTACGAACGTTCGTATGGAAAATGCAAAGCGCCTTATGCGCGAAACAGACATGAAGGGATATGATATTGCCTATGAATGCGGCTTTTCTGACCCGCACTACTTCAGCTATATCTTCAAAAAAAATACGGGGCTTTCGCCCCGTGAGTATAAGCTTAGTGTAGAAAAAGCCTAAAATCGAAAATCCGTTAAAAAACGAGCCGTAAGGGTCGTTTTAGGATTATCGAAAGAACGGCTCAGAGGCAAGCTGTGCTTGCCGACCTATCAACCTGCCATATTTCCCAGTTTCTTCTTTCTCTGATCCAGAATTACACTCTGAAGTACGATGAAGAATGCAAGCATAAGACCAGTTGTAATACTCTGCCAGTACGGTTCTCGCAATCCCGAAGCAATTACGATAATATTAATTGTCTTCAAAGAAAGTACACCAAACAGTGTTCCTATTACACTACCAACACCACCACTGAGCAAAGTTCCTCCGATAATCGAAGAAGCAATTGCCTGCATTTCTGCACCAGATGCATTACTTGCGTTACCAGCACCAGTATGTGTAAGGTAAACAAAACCACCAATACCTGCAAGGATTCCACATAAAACATATGACAGGAACTGTGTACGTTTTACATTAATACCAAGCATCAAAGCACTTTCGCTGTTTCCACCAACTGCATATAAGTTACGACCAAAGCGTGTCCATCGTAAAGTTGCCCACAGCAAAATCAGAACTACAATTGCAATAATAGCTCCAATTTCAATGTAAGAAGGAATCCAGTTACCATGCTTATGAATACCAATAAAGTGGAAGTAGAAATAATGATCTTTTAATGCAACAAAAGCTTCATTTGTAGCAGTTCTAGGAACCTTACTTACGATTGTTGTCATACCGCGAGTAAAGAACATACCGGCAAGTGTTACAATGAACGGCTGAATCTTAAGGTATGCAATAAAGTATCCCTGAACAAGTCCCATTGCAAGACCAATTCCAAGTGAAATCAAAATTGAAGTGAAGATTCCACCACCCATATCTTCCATAACTACAACAGTAGTCATTGTAATAAGGGCAATTGTACCACCAACAGAAATATCAATTCCACCGGTAATCATTACAATAGTAAGACCACACGCAATAACAATCAAATAAGCATTATTATTAAAAAGATTAATAAACTGCTGTGGATTCAAGAATCCGCCACCCCAGATAATCATTCCAAGAAGGTACATTCCAAAGAAGGTACAAACTGTAATTGTAAGAAGCAACAATGTATTTGAGAGCGGTTGTTTGTTCTCTTTTTTTCCAATTTTATTTGCCATAATTATCTAGCCTCCCCTGCAGAAACTGCAACTGCTGCCTTAGCACCTTTCTTTTCCACAAGTCTATTCTTAAGCTGACTAATCCATGCTTTTACAACAGGAGAACCAGCAACTACAATGATGATGATTACAACTGCTTTATAAGCCTTAACTGCTGTAGAAGAAACCTTCATTGCATACAGAGTAATTGTCAAAGCCTGAATAATATAAGCACCAAGGATAGAACCAGAAAGCTTAAACTTACCGCCGCCAAGTGAGTTACCACCAATTGCTACAGCAAGAATGGCATCCATTTCAATATCCAGAAGGATTGTTTCGTGGTTGATAAGTCCAATACGGCAAACGTTGATAGAACCTGCCATAGTTACACAAATACCAAGAATTACAAATACAGCAAGCTTCCATACAACAGGATTAATACCGTTGAGTTTTGCAGCTCGTTCGTTAATACCTACAGACTGAATGTACAGACTCAGCGTTGTTTTCTTCAAAAGCAGATTTATAAGCACAATGAAAACTATAACTACTAAGATAGGTGTTGGAACTGCAATGTGAGGAATAAATCCACCAATGTAAGTAAGAAGTGGACTGTCAACGTTTGGAGTTGCACCACCATTAATCCAGTAAGCAATAGGACGTCCTGCAGTATAAAGAATCAAAGATGCAATCATCGGCTGGATGTTGAACTTTGCAATCAAAATACCATTAAACAGACAGAAGATAATTGCTACGATACAAGCAAGAACAAGACCAACAAAGATTGTTCCGGCATTGATTGTACCTGCACGAAGAATCTTTACAAATACAGAACCTGCAATAGCAGCTGCGGCACCAATGGAAATATCCTGTCCCTTAGTTGCTGAAGTTACAAGTGTCATTCCTATTGAAAGAATAACAAGCTCAGAAGCTCCATTCAGAATACTGATAAGGTTTCCTGAAAGAACGTTGTTTCCCAGATTGTTCTTCTTAATTACAATTGAGAAGAAGCTTGGGTCTCTGATAAGGTTGAATACAACCAGTACAATCAGGGCAACAAGCGGAATTGCAAGCTGCGACTGAAAAAGTTTTTTAATCTGATTTACGATTTTATTAGCCATTTTGTGCCTTGCCTCCCGCAATTGTCTGCATAATTACATCCTGACGCAAAAGGTCATCCTTAAGTTCACCAACAATCTTTCGGTCGCGCATAACGATGAGTCTCTGACATACAGAAAGCATCTCTTCAATTTCTGAAGAAATAAAGGTAACACTTACACCTTCTTCTGCAAGCTGAAGAACGAGCTTCTGAATTTCGATTTTTGTACCAACGTCAATACCACGTGTAGGTTCATCAAGAATCAGATACTGTGGATGTGTCAAAAGCCAGCGTGCAAGAATAACCTTCTGCTGGTTACCACCCGAAAGCGACTTGATTGGAGTTTCTTTTGAAGCTGTCTTAATCTGCAGTTTTTCAATAAACTCATCTGCAAGCTTTTCCTGTTCTGCGCGTGAGAAAGGCTTTGTAAAGCCGTTAAGAACCTGGAGGGCAAGAATAATGTTTTCGCGGACTGAAAGGTCCTGAATAATTCCGTCTCCCTTGCGGTCTTCCGGAAGATATCCGATTCCGGCTTCCATAGCATCCTTTGGCTGATTGATTTTAATATCCTTGCCATTAACCTTTACCTTACCGCCTGTTACGCGGTCTGCAGCAAAGATTGCGCGAACGCTTTCACTACGACCAGAACCAAGAAGTCCTGTAAAGCCGTTTACCTCTCCCTTATTAATAAGGAAGTCGAACGGACGAACACCTTCAGAGCTTGAAAGTCCTTCCGCTTCGTAAACAACCTCACCTGCTCCCGAATAAGGACGCTTCTGGTTTTTGAGGTTGGTCATATCTTCCATATCCTTACCGAGCATGGCTGAAATCAATTTAACACGAGGCAAATCTGCGATTGTGTATTCACCAACAAGTTCACCGTTTCGCAAAACAGTGATTTTATCGCAAACCTCGTAAACCTGTTCAAGGAAGTGAGTAATGAAGATAATTCCTACTCCATGTCCCTTGAGATCGCGCATAAGCGAGAAGAGAAGCTCTACTTCCTTTTCATCAAGAGAAGAAGTAGGTTCGTCGAGAATAAGAACCTTACACTCCATATCAACAGCACGGGCAATAGCAACCATCTGCTGAACGGCAAGTGAACAGGTTCCAAGCTGCTGACCTGCTTTTGCCGGAATGTTTAATTTAGCAAGAAGCTCGTCAGCCTTTTTTTCCTGGGCACGGCGATTTACAAACTTGTAATTACCGCGTCCTATATACATATTCTCTGCCACAGTAAGGTTCGGGCA
>JAEEGJ010022756.1_pt1 | contig 13259 bp, 7 predicted proteins | sample 8958761 | NCBI WGS metagenome assembly JAEEGJ01 (sample SAMN16246546, study PRJNA631951) | gut metagenome | biome: gut microbiome; feature: rumen; material: RS-attached | host: Bos | place: Iran: Karaj | collected 2018-10
ATGTATGATCCTTTTCCCAAAATTTACATTTTACTATTTTATAATTTTCAATTATAGGTCCTTTTTTCCTATTATCATTTAAATTATTTGGTTGTCTTAATTCAATTAATCCATGTGCAAATTGACATTTATTTCCTAAGATACATCCTTTTAAACTATTAAAATGTTTACATAAAACTGTTTTATATTTTGATTGATTTGAATAAGGAATCTAATTTCAAATGTTATAAAAGATATAATGATTACATTTTCATTTGATAAATTCATTTTTATTTTTTTTTCTTAATATGAAAAAAAAACTATATATTTATCTGAAAATTATAATTAAAAACCCTTAAAAATAAAAAATTAAAATATTTCTTTAAATAATTGTAATAAAATAATAAATTAATAAAAATAAATTAAACTGTTAAATTTCCTACTATATTACTTAATCTTCTTGAATTTTTAGTTACTTCTCTAATTAATTCAAGCATTTTTTTATCACATTTAGTAATTAATTTTTTTTCTTTATTTAAAACAGAAACTTCTCTAGTACAACCTCTAGAAACTAATCCTCCATAAATTAAAATATAATCATTATTAATTTCCACAATATTTAAATAAGTTTTAAAATCAATTCCACTTTTATTTTCATAATCTAATTTGATCCATCCTTTCTTAATATCTTTTAAATCTAAATATTCAATATCTTTACTATAATTACTCTCAGTAATTAATCCAGAATTTCCAAAAAAAGTATAAATAATCCCTCTAGGCTTATCAAATTGGAAAATAATATTTGCTCTAGGAGAATTTAAATAAGGTAAATGTAACCATCTATTCATAACAGGATCAAAAATTTCAACAGAAGAACAATTTTCACCTCCAATAACCATTATAGTTTCAAAAACATCACAATATATCATAGTATGATATGCTCTAGCATCATTTAAATCCATTATTCTTTTTATTTTATTATTTACTCTATCATATATTAATACATTCTTATATATTTGAGTTTCATCTTCTCCTCCTGTAATATATAATTTATCTCCTATTAATAATGAACGACATCCTATTGGAAATTTAGTATATCCTATTGGATTTCTTGTTAATTCAATAAAATTTTTTGTCATTTGTCTATTCTTTCTATAATAAAACATTATCATATTTGTATTTTCTATTGCTTTTCCAAAATCTTTTAATGAATCATCTTCATCTTCATTTTTCTTTATCATTAAATCCGCATGAGAACTTTGAAGTTCTTTTGTATCTTGTTTAAAATTTTTTTCATAACATTCTAAACATAAATATGCAAAGTATTTTTGAAGTAAATCATTATTTAATGTTACTTCATCTTTATTATTAAATTTAGATTTTAATAAAGCTAATTCCATTTTATTTGCTCTGGCATTTTTTATTGATGATTTTCTATTTGAAAATAATATATCATCAGGATCTTTTTTTGTTGAATTATTTTCAAATTGATGAATATAATTATCTATATCTTTTAAATCTCCATATTTATTTACACTATCATAAACACTTTTTTTAAAGGATTCAAATAATATATTATATTGATTCATTCTTTTATTTATTTCTTCAAAGTTTTCTTTATCTAAATTTTCAATAGATAATTTAATTGGATGTGTTGGTGATGATTCATCTATTATTTGTTTAATATTTAAATCATCAATATTATTATATTCTTCCTTTGATAAATTATAATCTCCGAAAAATAAATTTTCAATATTATTTAATAATGTTGTAATATAATCATTTTGATTTTGTTTAAAATCTTCAACTTTTGAAATTATTGATTTTACTTCTTTATCTATTTCTTTTCCCTTTAATTCTACTAAATTTAATAATTCATAATGAATTAAAAATAAACTTGAATTATCATCTATATTATTCATTGGTTTAATTTGCTTTTGTTTATTTACTTTTGAATTTTTTTTTAGAGAATTTCTTCTTGAACTATTCTTATTTGGAGTTGTAAAATCTAATTTTTGTGGAGAACCATTTTGAATTATTTCATTATTTATATTAAAAAATTTTTTATTTTTTGATAAATAATTTTTTAAATCCATTTTACTTTTATCTATTTTATTTTTTAATCCATTTATTGTTTTTCCAAAATTTTCAAACATATTGTTCATTTCTTTGATTTTTAAATTTTTTAATTTTTCTATTTGGTTTTTTAATTTACCAATCATATCTTCAATTTGCTTAATTAATTTATTTTGAACATCTTGATAATTAGTAAAAATATCATTTTCATCAATTTTTTCTTTTAATTTATCATAAATGTAATCAATATTTTTGTCATTAAGACTATATCTTGATTTAGAAATTAAAATATGATTTTTATGTTCTTCTAGAGTACATTCTGGACAACAAGAAATTTTACATGGAATACAATACATTACATTATCATTATTATCTTTACAATTTTTATATTGATTTTTTATACCTAATTTTAAATGTTGATATATATCTATTTTTTTTGAATATTGATTTTGATTATTTACATTTATTTGAGAAATATTTGTATTTTCATCCATAGATAAAAATAATATTTTTTGATTAAAATAAATTTAAATAATAATTTAATTATAAAAATTCAAATAAATAAAAAAAGTAATATAAAATAAAATTAATTCTTTTTATCTTTTATACCTATATCTTTTAAATTTAAAATACAATTTCAAAATTCCTTTATCAAATATATTTTTAAAAGCAGCTTTTTCAGTCATATCCCATTCTCTATTAACAATTTTAAAAGCAATATCTTCATAAGGAGCACCAGCATGAAATCTAATAATACACATATCTAAAGCGTCACCTCTTTCTAAGAAATAAGTAGGAGTTTTAGTTTTATCAATTAAACTAGGATAAAAAATATTAAATTTATATCCTTGAATAATTTTAGGAGGAGGATTATCAATATTATAATGAACTTGATTATATTTATTCCATTCATAACCTACTCTAACTCTATTAGAATATCTTGGTTTAATTGGAGTATATTTTTCAGACCAATCATATGTTAAATTTAATGGTACTGTTTCATTAAATATATTTTCATTTTCACCGAATTCATCTAAATCTATATTTGTGTTTTTTTCATCTGGAAGATTATTATGAAAATTTTCCTCTTCTATTAAAAATCTACTTTCTTTTATATTTAAATTAGATCCTTTTATTATATTTGTTTCTTTATTCTTTTCTTTTGTTTTTTGAGGAATTATTCCTGATATTTTTTGAAGATATTCATCTAATTCTTCATCTGAGTTTAAATCTTTTTTATTATTTTCTTCTTCTTCTTCTTTTATTTCTTTTAATTTATTTTTTTGATTTATTAGATTATTGTCTTTTTCATTATTATTTGTTTTTTTCCCTATTATTTTATTTTCTAATTTTTTTTTATTATATGTATTTTCTTCATTAAAAATATTTAAATTTATTGAAGAAGAATTATTTGCTGTTTCATTGTTTTTATATTTTGTTAAAAATTCTTTGTACATATTATCTAAAATAATTCTACTTTTATTAATTAATAATAATTTTAAAACATCGTTCCAAAATTTAATTTCTTCATTTTTATATTCATTTTTTAAATTTTCATGTATTTCTTTTTCAAGATTATCTAATTCTTCTTTTGTTTTATAATTATCTAATACACTTTTAATTTCTTCATTTTTCATTAAATTAATATCTTCTTTTTTTATAAAGCTTTCACATATAATAAAAATACAATCCCAATAAATTTTTTCATTTTCTTTTTCATTAGATTCATTTAAACTTTTTTGAAATATAATATCTTTATATAAATCATTTAAATTATCAATTGACATATTTTCAAATATTTTATAAGGTTTTTGATAAATAATATTTTCATAAAAATTTTTAGGAATTTTATTTTGTCCTTCATATATATATAAAGTATTAACTAAAAAGTCAATTGGTTTTTCTCTTCCTAATTGAATTCTAATTTCACTTCTTAATTTTTCTTGATTAATAAAAAAAATTTTATCCTTATCTTTATTATCTTCTAAATTTTTATCAATTTTTGGAAGTGTTAATCTTTTTGATTCTCTTTCACTTCTTAATTTCTTTAATTCTTCAATTTCACTAGCACAATTTTTTATTTTTAATAATATACTTTTTTCATCATAAAGAAATGAAGGATCAATTCCCATTGATAAATATTTTTTATTTTTTAAATCCCAAACAAAAGTTTGACTTAAATTAGGGTCTCCAAAAGGATTATTTTCATCAGTATAACCATATAAAGTTTTTATTAAAATACTGCTTTTACTTCTAATTGAATCACCAGTATTTTCACTCATAATTATTTAAATTATAAAAATAATATATTAAAAAAAATAATAATAAAATCTAATTTAATTGTGTTCATGCTCATGTTTATATATTTGTTTTTTTGTATAATTTGCTCTGCAAATTGGACATCTTTTAATATAATATGGATCAAATCTTTCAAAAGCATCTAAACAATTTTTATGAAAACAATGAGAACAATCTAATATATATATTGGTTTATTTCCAAAATTACATAAACAAATAGCACATTCATTATTTTCTCTTTTTTCCATTTTATTTATTATTACATTCCAATCAGGTTGATTCTTTTCCTTATCTTTTTTTTGCTTTTCTAATAAAGCTTTATTCTTATTTTCTAATCTAATTAATTCTTCATTTTCTTTACATACTTCTTTAAATAATTCTTCATTATATTTATTTTGTTGTTCAATATATTTTGTCATTTTATCAGTTAAATCTCTGATTCTCCAATAAGAATAAAGAGAATTTAATCTTTTACTTTTAAAACGATTATTTTTAAATATTTTTTTATATAAAATAAATCTAGTAACATAACCTCTAATATATTTTTGTAATAATAAAACAGATTTATTTACATAATATTCTTTATCTTTAATATAAGTTTTACATTCATATCTTTCACATCTACATAAAGGGCATTTATTAACAGAAGAAAATTTTTCAAAATTTTGAAGACAAACTTTATGAAAAACATGAGAACAAGATAATATTACACTTTCTCTACTTGATAATTTATCTAAACATATTGGACATTCCCCTTTATAATCTTCTCTTTTTACTGTTTTTTCTTCTACTTTTTTCCATTGATTTAATGATAATGGAAAATTATTTATTTTTTGAACTCCTACTTTTTCAGCAAATGTTAAATTTGATAAAAATTTTCTATTTCTTTTCATTATTTCTTCTTCTGTGTTTTTCTTTAATAAATATTGATCTACCATATTTGTTTTTTCTTCTCTTTTTGAATTTAATGTTATTTTTTTACGAAATGGAGTTCTTCTTCTATTTATATTTATTCCAAATTTATGATTTATTTGATCTTGGAAAGCTGCTGCGTTTAATACTATATTATTTGGATCAAATTTCTTGTTTTTTAGAGAATTCATTTGAAATTTTAGAAGTTTTTTTTCAAATTCATATGTTTTCATTATTAATTTAAATATTTATTAAAAATTTGAATTGAAATTTTTTTTTAAATTTTTAGAATAATCAAAATATTCATAAATTAGAGTAATTTTGAAAAAAAAATATATATAAAAAAAATAAAATACACAAAATTGTTATAATCAAATATTTTTTATATTAAATATCAAAATTATATATACTCTTTTTTATAATTACAACAAATATTTTCAATAAAGTAGTTTTATAAATTATATTTTAAAAAGTGTTTATTTTTTTTTCTAATACTTCTAAAATCTTTTAAATCAATTTCAGTTATAATTTTAGGAAATTTTTTGTTTTTTTCAAAATTATCTGAAATCTTTTTTTTACATTTTGTAACTTTATTTAATCTATTATTTTCATTTAAATCGATGTTTGATTCAGAATAAATTTTTAATAAATTAATATCATTTTCATTATAAATAGTGTAATTTATTTCTTTTTTAGGAACAAATCTTTTCATTCCAGTTAATTTAGATATTTGAGTTCTTAAAAATTCAGAATTAGTGTCAATATTTCTTTTAAAAGACTTAACATTAAAAAAATGTTTTTTACTTTTTTTTTCTGATTTAAATAAATCATTTCTTGAATCACTTACAATTCTAGAACTTTTTTGAGAAGAAAAATTATCTATATCACAATAAAAACTATTTGGTTTATTAGTTTTATAATTTATAAATTGTGAATTTTTTATTAAAGTAAAATTAGGAATTTCTTTAATTGATTTTGATATATCTGTTTTAATATTAAATAAAGAAGAAGTTGAAAAAGAAATTCCATTTTTTGAATTATATAATGATAAATTACTTTCCATAGTTGCATTTCTATTTTTTTCAAATAATGAAGTTTTTGATTTGTTTATATTTAATTTATTATTTTTAATATTTGGAATAGAAACACTTATATTTTTATTTTTTTTACAATTTAAATGATAAATTCCTTTATTCTTTTTTTTAATAAATTCCCTTAAAGGTTTAATATTTAAATAATGCTCATTTAATTCAATTGTTTTTTTTGAAGATATTTTACTTAAATTTATATTATTTTTATGATTATTTTCATTATCATTATCAATTACATTATTATTTTTTTCTTTTTCTTCAAATTTACCTTTTCCTTCTAAAAAATCATTAAATTCATTTTCTAAAAATATTTTTTCTTTTCCTAATTTTCTATTCCCAGCTTTTAAAATTTGAAGATAAAAATATCTCTTTTTCTTTGCTATTAAATCCATTAATAATTTCTTGTTTTCTTTGCTTGGATTTAAATTAATTAACATTAAAAAATCAAATAATTTAATTTTTTGAATTTTTGCATCTTCAATACATTTAATAGAACATAATCTATTTTTCATTTCTAAAGAATCAAAATAACCTAAAACTTCTTTTCCTGAAGTTTCTCTAATTTTAATTTTAAATAAATTTAAAGGAGAAAAAGCATCTTCTTTTTCTTTTTCTAAATCTTCAATATTTGCTATAGGAGGATTACTAATAGTAATTTTATTTTTTTTTACATTATTATATTTCATTGGAGATTTTAAACAATTATGTTTAGCATCAATAATAATATTATAAAGTTCATTTTCTTTCAAAGGAGAATTTGTCTGGGATAAAAAATATATTAAATTACTTTGTGAATTTCTTATATATTCTAAAAAATCATTTTTCCAACCTAAACTTAAAAAAGAATATATTTCAAATTTTCCACTTTCAATTATATATATTGAATCACTTTCATCATCTTGTTTATATAAATATTCTCCTGGAATTAAATGAAAAGTACAAAAACAATTCATTAATTTAATTAATAAACTTAAAGTCCAATATTTAAATAAAGGAAAAGTTTTTTTAAAATCTCCTAAAATTTTTTCTAATCTTTTTTCTTCTAATTCTCTTATAATTTTATTATAATCATTTTTATGAATAGAAACTAATTTACATAGTTGTTTTGCTTTGATTGTTGCATTTCTTTTAGTTTTTTTAATTAAAGCAATTTCTCCAAAAGCAAATCCATCATAAAATTCTCCTAATTTTTCTTCTTCTTCAACAAATACATTAATAAATAAATGTGAATTTATACTTGTTATTGGTAAAGAAAGTAATTTTGGCATATCTAATTGTAAAAAATTATTTTTATCTAATATTCTTTTTAATTTTGATTCTTCTTTATCTTCATTTCTCACTTTATGTAAATAAATTATATAATTTTGTAATGTCATTTTTTTTTCTAAATATGTTGGTTTATATATATTTACTTTTCCTTGTAATAAAATATAAAATTTATCTCCTTCTTCACCAAATTTTATTATTTTTTCATTTGGTTTAAAAGTTTCTAAATGAAGAACAGAAACTAATTTTTCTAATTTTGTAGGTTCATTTTTAAATTTTTTAAAGAATTCAAATCTTTCAGATAAATATTCTGATAAAATTCTTATTTCTGTTTTAGTTCTTTGCATTGGTTCTTTTTCTAATAATATCATTATATATTCTGAATTATTTGATCTTTTTATATTTGGGTTTTTTTTTCTAAAAAAAGCTTTTCTATTTGGAGACCTAGAAGGTGAATAAAATGGAGATTCTGTTTTTTCTTCATTCATTTTTATCTCTTTATTTATTATCAATTTTTATATTTTTTCATGAAAAAGTGATTATTCTTTTTTTTTAAATATAATTATTTTTCTTTTTTTTAAATTGATTTTTAATTTTAAATTTAATAAAAAAAGAATTAGTTCAAACTTTTAATATAATTATCATAATTATAATTACATATCATTGAAAAATTATCATTATTTTTACCTAACACACTCATAGGAGTAGTATTAAAAAAATCATTTCTTTTCATATTCATTCTTTGAATATTATGTTTATTATCAAAAAAAATTTGATTCCTATTATTTTCATTATAAGTTTTTAAATAATTATCAAACATTCTTTGAAACTTTTTATCATGTTGAGAAGCAAGTCTATTTGAGTAATTACTTATTTTTCTTTTTTTATAAAAATTATTATTATTATTTTTTTTATTTTTATTTGAATTATTGTTGTTACTATTATTATTATAATTCATAAATGAACTTTTTGATCTTTTTGGTTTATAAGCATTTAATAAAATATCTCTTTCTTCTTTTGATAAAATTTCAAAAAATTTATTCATAGTAACAATAAAATCTTCTTCATCTAAAAATTGTTTATCTTCATTTAATTCTGAAAGAAGAGGTTGTAAAATTTTTAAAACTTCTTTAGGAGTTCTTTTAGTATTTATTAAATAAGATGAAATATAATTATCTTCATCAGAATCTAATTCTTTAAAAATTTTAGAAAAAATTTCATTATTTTTTTTCTGTAAAATTCTTTCATTTCCTTCTTTTCCTAATAATATTGGTTGAATTGGTGTTTCATAATATTTTTTATATAAATCTTCTTTATTTTTCTGATATTTTTGAGCAAATAAATAATTTTTTTCATATACATTTTTATTATAATTATTTGAATTATTTAATTGTTTTGATATTAAGTATGGTTTAAAAAAATTCTTTTCATCTTGATTTTTTAATTTTTCTAAATCTTCTTTTCTTTTTTTATATAATTTTATAAAAAAGTTTTGTCTTTCTTCAAATGATAATTCTGTTCTATTATTATTATAATTCATATCATTTATTTCTTCATTTTCTGTTTTATTTTCAATTATTTTAGATTTCATTTCATTTTTTTTATAATCATTATTTTTTTTAATATATTTTTTTTTAATTTTATTAGGATTTTCATTTGGATTTTGTTCTGAAAGTTTAATATTTTCTGTTTCATGTTTTGTACTATGAGTTAATATATTATTTGTATTATTCTGTTCTATATTTCTTTTTTTTTCATTTTCATATTTTTCATGTTCATTCTTTTTATTATTATTATCTATTTTTATATTTTTTTCATTTTCAATTTTTGGTTTTTTTTCATTTTGTTCTTTTTTGGGTGTATATTTTTTTTCTTTTTTAACTGGCATATTTATTTCATTTTCATTTATTTTTCTTTGATCATCTTTTTTCATATTATTTTCTGATTCAAAATTTTTGTTCTCTTGATTTAAATTTTTATTTAATTTATTTGCTTTTTTCTCCTCTTTTGTAACATTATTTAAAGTATATTTATTAATTTTTTCATTTATATTTTCGTTATTTTCATTTATATTATTTAAGTCTTTTTCATTTTTGTAATCATTAATTTCAATTTTATTTTCATCTTTTTCTGGTTCAATTTTATTTTCTTTTTCATTATTTTTTTCTATTATGTTTTCTTTTTCTTTATTTATTTCTATTATATTTTCTTTTTCTTCTTTTAAATATGTTTCATTATCTTTTTCTTTTTCATCATTTGTTTCTATTATATTTTCTTTTTCTTCTTTTAAATTTGTTTCATTATCTTTTTCTTTTTCATCATTTATTTCTATTATATTTTCTTTTTCTTCTTTTAAATTTGTTTCTATTATATTTTCTTTTCTATTATTTGTTTCTATTATATTTTCTTTTTTCTCTTCATCTAAAATATTATTTATCTCATTTTCTTTTTTGTCTTTATGAATATTGTTATTTAATTCAAATTCTTTTTTTTCTTTACTTATATTATCATTAATTTCAAAATCTCTATTATCTTCTATTTGTTCATTTAGATTTTTTTTATTTATATTATTATTTTCATTCATTGTAAATATTTTAATTCCTTCATTTATATTATGATCAATTTCAGTTTCATTATCTTTTTCTTTTATATTTTCTTCATCATCATTATAATATTTTATGTTATCATTATTATCATCATTAATCATATTTTTATCATTATCTATTTTTAAATTATTTGTAATTTCATTTTTATTATCTTTTTCTTTAATTTCATTTTCATTATCGATAAAATTTTCATTATCATTATTATTTATTTGAAAATCATCTTCATCTATATAATTATTATTTTCATTATCATCTTCAATTAATTGATTATTTCCTTTATTTTTAAAAGTTTCAACATTAAAATTATCATTATCATTATTATTGTATCTTTCTGAGTTTTTACTACTTTTTAAATCTTCAAGAGTTAAAGAATTTCCTTTTTCATTAAAAATTTTATCTTCATCTTTTTGATTATTATCATTAATAATAAAATTATCATTTAAATTTAAATTTTTTTCTGTGGAATAATTTAAACTATCATCATTATCTTTTAATTCTTCAATTTCTTCTCCACTAGAAAATAATAAAGTTTTTTTTTGATTAGATTTTGTACTTTCAGTTTTTTGTTCTTCTTCAATTTCTTCAAAATTATTTACTTCTCTATATTGATTCATTAAATTTTCTATTTTTTCTTTTAAATAATCACAAGCTGAATTATCTAATCCATGTTCTTGACAAAAATTACTTGCTAAAGTATATGAATCTGAATTTGAATAAATTTTTAATTGTTCAGCTTTTCCTTCTTGTAATTCTAAAGTCATTATATATAATGGCTCAACGTTTTCATCATTGTTTGATATGTTTAAATTGTTTTCTTTATTTATTGGAAAATTTTTACCTCCAGTATTCATTTTTTTTTATTATAATATAATAATTTATTTTATTGTTAAAATTTATTTTTTTTTATTCATGATTTCATACAGAGAAATCAATTATTTATATTTTTTTTTTTGAATTGTTTTATAAGGATTATTTAAATTAAAAAACTAATTACATTTATTAATAAAATAACTCAGATAATTGTTATAACACTATATTAATAATTAATAAATGAACGAAAAAATAAAAAATAAAAAATATTTACCAATGAAATTTTAAAATTTATTCTCAAAAATTTATATTATTTTAGATTAAAATTATTTTCATTTTCATATTTAATAAGATTTAACCAATAAATCTAAATTTTTTGCATTTTTAAAATTCAAAATTTTAATAATTTGAAAAAAAATATTATAAATTACTAATAATTTTAAAAATATAAAAAAGAAAATATGATTGATAAGAAATTTTTAAAAGAAAACAAAAAAATTGAAAAAGAAAAAGAGGAAAATTCAAAAAAAAAGATAAATGATAAAATAAAGGATAATGATTATGAAAGTCATAAAATAATATTATCTTTTCAAGAAAGGCAAAATTTTTTTATGAAATTGTACAAAAAAAGAAAAGAAGAACAACAAAAATTAATTCAAAAAGAAGAAAAAAAATTTTTTAAACCATTATTAATATCAAAGAAATTAAATAATACAAATTATCCTAAAAATAAAAGTCAAAAACCAAACGAAAAAGGAATTTTATCTAAAAGTGATAATGAAAATTCAAAAATAAATAAAATAAAAAAACCAGACATTAATAAGGTAATATTACAAAATAAAATTAATGAAATTTTTTTAAAAATATTTAAAGATTTAGATTCTGATGAAGATGATTATATTTCATCATATTCAATTAATCTTAAAAATATTCCTAAAGAAGTTTTAAAAATTTTACAACCTCTCATTTCTGAATTAAATAAGGATAAACAAGAATTTTTATATAAAGAAGAATTTATTATATATATGAATCAATTATATGAAAAAATATCTCAAGAAGAAAAAAATATATTATTAAATGCTTATAAAACAAAAAGATCAAGAAGTTTATTCACAAATAATGATAATGATAATATAAGGAATAAACATAAAATTAGAAATTTTAATAATAATAATTTTAATCAAAGAAAAATAAGTAACTTTTCTAATAGACTTGCTACTCAATATGATGAAAAATTTGAAAAAATGTATGATACTTATAGAAAAAATAAAGAAAATAATAAAAAAGAAAATGATAAATAAATGAAAAAAGAAAAAAAAATTTTTCAAGAACATTAAATAAATGTATGAGTGATAGAATATTAAAAAAAGATAAATTTAAATTACCAAATGTAAAATTAAATATAAAAAATGTTTATTCTAGATTATATCATAATTCTGTTTTTTTAAGAGAAAGAGAAGATAATAATCAAAGTTTAAATTATTCAAATGTAAGTAATAATAATAGTTTTAATGAAAGTGAAAATCAAAATTATTATAAAAAAGAAAAAAAATTTAGAATTAATAAAATAATAAAAAATTCTCAAGGTAAAGAATTTACGATTAAAATAACACCTGAAATAAAAAGAAAATGTTTTTTTAATTATTCTGGAGGACCAATTAAAAATTATAATTATTATGAAGAAGATATTTTAAAAGATGAAGAAAAAAAAAAATATTTAATTACTCTAAATAGATTAAATGATGAAAATGGAAATAATAATTTACAAATTGCAGTTAAAAAAAATTTAATTGATTTTGTTAAGTATTTTTTAAATAAAAAGATTGATATTAATTATCAAAATAAATATGGTGATACTGCTTTACATATTGCAATGATTGAAAATAATTTGGATATTATTGAAATTTTATTAGATAATAATGCTAATTTATTAATTAAGAATAATGAAGGAAAAACTCCTTTTGATTTAGCTAGTGATAAAGCTAAAAAATAATTTAGATTAGAAGCTATAATTATGGAAAAAAATAAAAGTAAATAATTTTTATTTTTTTTTTTTGATTTTTTTATTAGTTTTAATTTTTGATTTACATTAATTTTTATATAATCTATTTTAAATTAAATCTATTCTTTTTTAAAACATTTAAAATATTTTTTTCAATTTAAAAAGTAATAATTTTATATATCAATAAATATTTTTTTTTTGATTTAAAAGATATATTAT
>JAEEGJ010022757.1_pt1 | contig 13258 bp, 4 predicted proteins | sample 8958761 | NCBI WGS metagenome assembly JAEEGJ01 (sample SAMN16246546, study PRJNA631951) | gut metagenome | biome: gut microbiome; feature: rumen; material: RS-attached | host: Bos | place: Iran: Karaj | collected 2018-10
CGGAGGCATCGAACTGAGCAAATCGACGAAAGTTTCGTTCGACTCATCCGACTGCGCAGTACCGTTCCAGGCGATGACCGTGTAACCATAACGATGGTCAGTGTCGAGACCTTTCACAGTGTAACTGGTTTCAAGGATGTCGGTGATGGTGTCGATGCCGATACGTTCGAAGGCATAGTCAGCAGCAATATCATCGTAGGTTTTGGTGTCGGCTGGAGTTACTTCGATGATGGTGGCGTCGGGATGCTCCGATGTCGCATCACCGCGCTTGATGATGAGTTCGTCGATGTATAGGCGTTCCTTGTTGATCGATAAGGTCACCTGGGTGGCATCTGTGCCGCTATGGAAGACGTAGAGATACTCTTTGGCTGAGGCTGAGATACGATGCTTGGCGCTACACGGCCCGGCAGTAACGGTCAAAACGGGCTGTTTGCCGCTGTAGCCACGTGCCTTGATGACCAGGGTGAAGCGTCCGCCCGAAGCCGTCAAGTCGAGGGCAGGAGTTGTGATGGAACCGGTGGCATTGGGAGCACCTACGCGCACCCATCCGCCAGCTTGACAGATTCGTTCGCCTGTCCAGCCTGTTGTCGAGGTGTATTCATCCATCTTGGCACTGAGTTCCGTCACGTCAGGGTTCTCGTAACTGCCGGCGCTGAACTTCTCGAAATCCTCATACAGCGAGACGGGGCGGGAGGCCAAAGTGTCGTAGCGGAATACATTGAGCGAATACGAAGTGGCTTGTATGGCTTCTGTCCAGTGTGCGGTGAAGGCATTGCTATGGAGGTCGGTAGCTTCGAGTGCCGTGGGCGTTCCCACCGATTCGCTGCGGAAGTCGAAGGTCACCACGCTGTCGCTGCCCAGTTTGATGTTGGTGACATCGCGGTCGATCCACTGACCATCCCAGGTCTTTGCTGCCGGAACCGAACTACCCGTGAATGCATAGTTTTTGGGCCTGTTCCACGAACTGCTGGTTTGTGGATAGAGGTCGAATCGGTCGGAACTATACGAGCGGTCGTTGTCGGCGGGGACAATGCAGAAGCGAGGATGTTCGCCGTCGTTGACGATATTCTGTAACCATGCCGTTCGAAGATAATCCACGTGGGTGATCATCATTCCTTGGCTGGGGATGTAACTGTCCCATCCGGTTTTCAGGCGGGTCTCGAGGAGAAAATATTCGTCGGCATTCGGTGACTGCAGTTTATAGGCGTAGTTGCTCAGTTTGATGTCTTCGAGGTGCAGGCCGAGAGCGGGTTCCTTTATTTCGTCGAGATTCATCCATCCTAGTGAATAACGTTCGAGGGCGTTGTAGGCGGCGGGGGTGCGTGTTGAATCATTGTAGCATCCATAGTCCATGATGTCGTAGACACCAGTCATCATCTGTGTGCCATTGGTGGTGTTGTAGTGGTCGGCAAGACCCAGCACGTGTCCGAACTCGTGGCAGAAGGTGCCGATACCAGTGGGTTCGACGCCCGTATTTCCGTAGATTTCGCAAGCGCAGGCATATGTGTCGATGACCTTGTCGTCGAGGGTGAGTTTGATGCCAGAATGTGACAACTCATATTTGTGCGGCCAGATGCAGTCTTCCGATGCACCATAGTTCTCGCCATAACCTGCATAGAGCACAAAGACCATATCGACCTTGCCGTCTTCGTCGTAGTCATACTGCGAGAAGTCGATGTCGAGATTGGTATCCGCCTTCACGCAGGCATCACGAATCATCAGTTCTGGTTGCTGGTCATCGCCAATGAAGTTGTTTCCTCCATAGTAAGCCATGGTTTGGTTGAGCGAAACAGGTCCAACCACATCGAAGACAGGGCTGAATTGCCCCATCGACTGATCTCTGAAATAGTCGCGTGCCGAACCGTAAGGAGTAGAAAGGGTACAACCCTCTTCGTTCATGATACTCTGGAAGTACTCGACGTCGTTTGTGAACTTTACGTCGGAGAATTCTGCCAGGATGATGAGACCACGGACCTGTCCCTTGGTGGGGAAGGATCCCACTTGCATATCGCCTGGCTCGGCAATGCGTTGTGGAGCGCGATTGGCAGGAGTAATATCGTTCAATCCGAAGGTTGCGTGAGCTTCGAGGAAGGCTTTTTCTTCGGCTGAACGTTTATCGGAGTCGTGGGCGACAGGCGATGAAGAGATGCACTCGACGCGGCCTTCGGAGAGTTGGGCATAGCGTAGCCAACCATCCTTGTCCTGCTTGAGGGGACGTCCGTCAGTCGTCGTGATGAGATGACGATGTTCGTCGCCCTGCACCAGGATATGCAGGGTCGTGCCATCGGGTTGTATGCGCTTCACTGTGCCCCGGTATGCGGGAATGGCATAGAGTGCGAGTGACAAGAAGGCAAGAAGTGTGGTCGAAAGGAACTTCTTCATATTTGAAATAGATTAATTGGATTCGTCGCCGCAAAGATACAGATTATTTCTTACAATAATGGTGGAAAATCGTACAAATTTGGGCTTTTTATCATAGACAAACGCTAACAAAGGGTATTTTTGTGAGGAAGAATGGTGTGAGAGGGTGGAAGTTTTGAGAAAAATGTTTATATTTGCGCATAGAAATTCGTCCTATACATTATTAAATTTAAAATTAAATTTATGAAGAATTCCAAACACCTGTTTCTGACCTCTCTTCTTGCTGTGGCAACTGCTTCTGTCTTTGCCCAGAGTGAAGATGTGCCCACAGCCTATGGTTGGCTCGATTCCGACACATGGGCCGCACAGAACGGCGAGACTTCGCGCCGAGGTCTGGCGTCCTTCGCCCTCAGTGACCCCACCAACATCACTGTCAGCCGTGAGTTGACCTACAACAACTCGCTTGGCAGCGCGGTCTTCCACGATGGCCTCTGGTACTATATGGACTATTACCAGACGGACTATGGTTACGATTCCGGCACCTTCAATTCACTCGACCCCGAAACGGGCGACGTAACGCTCATCGCTGACTATGGTCGTGCACGTTCGGGCCCGATGTTCGCTTGTATGACTTGGAGTTATGCCGACCAGAAGATGTACGCCCTCAATGGACTCAATGGCGGCGACGGCCTCGTTTCGGTTGATTTGGAAACGGGCGACGTCAAGAATGAATGTCTCTTTGTCTTTGATGTGCCCGATACGGACCAGATGTCCTCTTTCAACAACACCTTGAAGTCGCTTGCCATCACCTATGACGGTGATATCTACGGCGTAAGCTATTGGGGCAAGGTCTATAAGGTCAATCCCAATACCGGTGTCTGCAACTTTGTTTCCAAGCTGAGCTACATCGGCGAAGTAACCAGCTATTCCGGAACTGCCTTGCAGTATCCTCACAATAACTTCTTCTACGATGAGGATCGTGGACAGTGGTACCTCTATATGTACACCTATCCTTATCCGAGCGCAGGTTATACCATGCTCTTGAAGGTCGATATCACTACCGGTACTACCGAGCTGGTTGAAAGCAACAAGCTTGCTGCTCAGTTCGAAGGTCTTTACATTCCTTTCCAGGTGGCTGAGGCTTCGGCTCCCAGCAAGGTTACTGACCTCACTGTTACTCCTGGCGAGAATGGTGCCCTGCAGGCTACTATCGAGTGGAACAACCCGACGACCACCTTCGGACGCGGTGGTACGCTCATCAGCATCGAATCTGTGGTTGTTTATCGCGACGGCGAGGTCATCAAAACCTTTACCGGAGTGGCTCCTGGCGAACATCTGAGCATGGTGGACGAAGTTCCTGAAAGCCGTTTCTACAGCTATCGCGTACAGTGCTTCAACGAGGCAGGTCCTGGCGACCGCAAGGCTGTCAGCGCATTTATCGGACACGATACTCCGATGGCAGTGACTGAGCTTACGGCTATTGCCGATGATAGTGCCGATCACAAGATCACCGTATCCTGGACGGCACCCACTACGGGCATCTATGGTGGTTGGATCGACGTCGAGAACCTCTGCTACCGCGTAGTTCGTTCCGATGGAGAGACCCTTTACAATGATTTCAAGGAGACTTCTTTCACCGATGCTCCTGCCTCTTTGGCCAACTACAGCTACACTGTCACTGCCATTACTCCCGATGGAGAGAGCGCTCCTGTAACTTCGAATCCTGTTATCGGTGGTCCTGCTGTATTGCTGCCTCATACCTTTACTTTCAGCGAGGAGGAGTTCCCACTTTGGACTGTCTATGACAACAATGGAGACGAAATCGCTTGGCGTCCTACTGGACAATATACCTACAATGCCCTCTTCCCTGGTGCTTATGTAGGCTACAGTTATTACTATGGCGTGGCTGGTGCCGATTGGCTCATTTCTCCAGCCATCAAGTTCGAGGCCAACAAGCATTACAAGCTCTCGTTCGATGCACGTTCGTATGGCAACTCTCCCGAGTGTCTTGCTATTTCGATGGGCAAGACGAATGACTGGATGGATCAGGATTCGATTGATCAGTTCGACTTCGCTTCTACCACAGCCATCCGACTTCGCACCAACCTTCCAGTTCTCAGCGAGGAAGGTGAATATCATATCGGATTCTTCGCCCGCAGTTTCTACCAGAATTGGCAGCTCAGCATCGCCAATGCTACTATTGAGGAGGATCACGATGGTTCACTCACCGGAACAGTTACCGATGCCACCTCAGGAGCCATCATCCCATTGGCCCTTGTTACCCTCACCGCATCTGATGGCACAGAGCAACAGATCAACACAAATCCTGAAACGGGTGTTTATACATTCCGCTATGTACCTTCAGGCACTGTCAGTGTGAAGGTAGAGCGTCTTGGCTATGAGAATGGTCAGGGCGAAGCCACCATCACCGAGTTTGAGCAGACTACGCTTGACATTGTGATGACTGCACTGCCCACCTATACGCTTTCGGGCACCGTCGTCGATAAGGTAGGTGATCCTGTCAGCGGCGCTCAGGTAACACTTGAAGGCTACAATGAATATGCCGGCAGCACCAATGCAGAAGGCAAGTTCAGCATCGCAGGCATCATGGCCAGCGAGAACTACAACCTCAGCATCACCAGCAATCGTCTGCAGCCTTATCAGACAGTTCAGCCTATGGTTGCCGATACTGACCTTGGCACCATCACTCTTGACGACAAGATCCTTGCTCCTGCACAGATCACAGCTCAGCTCAACGAGGCTGGTGTGCCCGAAATTACTTGGAGCAATCCCGTTAACGACGACGTAACCTTGCGTTATGATGCCAACTTGCTCTACACCTCGTTCGGCACCTCCCAGTCTTCTTCGTACGCCGTCTTCGGTAACGTCTTCCGTACCCCAGGTCTCTATCGTGGTGCCCAGTTCTATTTGAGCGATACCGGGCAGACCATTTATGGCTTGACCGTCTATGCGTTCGATCTCGACGAGAATGGTCAGCCTACTCAGGACATCCTTGCTTCGAAGTACGTCAGCGTAACCCAAGACGCATGGAACACTATGACCTTCGATCAGCCAGTTGAGGCTCCACGTGGTGCTTATATCTGTGTGTCCTACTATGGCTTCGTAGGTCTGGGAGCCAGTGAACCTAACGACAGCTATCCGTTCGTTGAAGGCGTAAGTTGCTACACTGGCGACTACACTTCGGGTCAGTTCTTCTATATCGAAAGTGCCGGCTATCGTTACAACTTCATGTTCCGTGCCACCGTCGCTCCATTCGATACCGAGGAGAATGCCGTTAAGGCCAAGTTCCGTCGCACCGAGCAGGATGAGCAGATGTCAATTAACAATGAACAATTAATAATTAACAATGAGCTGGGCCAGATTGAGTGTCATAAGCTCATCAAGGCAATCAGTCCTGCTGTGCCAAGCGTAAGGCGCAATGCAATCGGCGACCGCACCTGGTTCGACCTCTATCGTCTGACCCCAACTACTGCCGCTCAACCCGAGACTTGGACCCAGCTGCTCGACAGTGTCAAGGCTCGCACCTACACCGATGAGGGCATTGCCGAACTCCCGATGGGCACATACGAGTATGCTGTTCGCTGCCACTATACCGATGGCTTGACCAGTACATTTGTCTTCAGCGACAGCATTGGCTGGAAGATGCACACCAAGGTGACTGTGAAACTTACCACCAACACCCCGACCAACGAAGCCGAGGGCGCTTGGGTACAGATCGTCAATGGCGGTGGCGTCCATGCTTATGGTGACTATGCCGATGCCAATGGTGAGGTGACTTTCGAGAACGTTTGGAAGGCCAACTATGACCTCTATGTCAATCTCAAGGGCTTTGGTCAGATCTTCGAAACAGTGAAACTCGACATTGAGGACCACTACACCATCGAACGCCAACTCACCGAGACACAGGTGACTCCATTTGGCCTTAAGGTTATCAACGATGATGAGAGCGACCTTGGCAACCGCCTCTTCATCTGGAACTTTGCCGACCAGTTGTACGACGGCTTCGAGGAGCACGAGGCATTTGCCATCAATTCGCCCGGCGAACTGGGCTGGCAATATCTCGACTTCGACAATCCCGATGAAGGCACTGGCTACTTGAACGACCTCGATTATCCGAACCGTGGCGGTTCATTCGCTTACTTAGTGTTCAACCTCAGCAAGGCTAATGGCAACCAGAACAGCTACAGTTACTACTTCAGCGCTAACTCAGGTCAGCAGATGCTTACCTCATGGGCGAACTCGACCGACCAGAACTGGCTCGTTTCTCCACGTCTCTTCTTTGACGAGGACTTCAAGTTCGGCTTCTATGCCAAGGGTTATGGTTACCAGACCGAGACCTTCATGGTAGGCTACACCACTTCGACCAACTACACCGACACGGCCAGCTACCAGTGGTTGGAGTACGTGCCCGTCTATAGTTGGGAGATTGCCAGCGAAGAGTTCAAGGTGAACAGCTACTGGACACGCTACGTCTTCGACATCCCAGCCGATGCGCAGTACGTGACCATCCGTCAGATCGATGGCAACTATATCTTTATGATCGACGATGTAGCCATTGGTCTGCCCGAGGGCTTCCCCGCGGCTGCTCCACAGCGCAAGGCCCAGGGTCGTCGTCAGGCTCCAAGTCTCGATGGCGCCTACAAGGTATATCTCGATGGCGAACTCGTCGATCAGACCGACGACAAGCAGTACTACTTCGAGGGTCTTACCTCGGGTGAACATACTGCCGGCGTCATAGCCTCCTACACTTCGGGCGACACTGAGATGAGTACCATCACCTTCAGCGTCGAAGGTCCCGACAATATCGAGACCATCCGCACCGAAAGTGTCGAAGCTCCTGCATACGACATCTACGGCCGTCGTGTTGATGCCAATAATGCTCATGGAGTCTTCATCCAGAAGGGAGAGAAGATAATCAAATAACAATTGTTGGATTGTTCCTATTTTGCCCGCATGTCGTAAGGATGTGCGGGCTTTTTTATGCTAAGCGTATTGGTCTTGATGTCTACAATATCGTTTCAGCTAAGGAATGCTTTGCTACACGTTATTTCAAGCTGTAATTGAAGGATGACCAATCCTGGCCAAGATTGGTCATCCTTCAATCGGCGCATACCCTTTTTGTGCGCAGATTGGTTATGCTGCGATTGGAAATAGCACTCTGACGGCCGAGATAGTGCTTGCTTCGATTGAGGTATGACCATTTTCGGCCAAGATTGGTTATTCTACGTTTGTTTCATGACCATTTTTGGCATAGATTGGTTATACTCTGATTGTCGCATAACCAGTTTTGGCCAAGATTGGTCATCCTTCGATTGGAGCATACCCTTTTTGTGCGCAGATTGGTTATGCTTCGATTGGAAATAGCACTCTGACGGCCGAGATAATGCTTGTTCTGATTGAGGCATGACCATTTTCGGCCAAGATTGGTCATTCTTCGATTGGAGCATAACCAATTTGCGCCAAGATTGGTCATGCCGTTATTTGAAGAAGGGCATTTTTATTCAGAGAGTGTTTTATTTGCTAAAAATGTTCATTAAAGTTCCAAATTGCAAAGTCCACTTTATAATGGCATTTTTCAATATGTATTTCGTCATTCTTTTTGTGCAGTTCGTCCATGCCTCCTTTTTTTCTTCAAAATATTTTGGTTTTTTCTTGGAAGTTAATTCTTGTTACTTTATCTTTGTGGCACAGGAATGAGAATGCCTTCCCCCCTAATCCGATGGTCTTCCAGAAAAAGGAAGATGCACCACTCGCTTTGGGTCGGCTTTATGGCGAAGCGATGGCCAAATTTGTCTAACAATAATAAATGAATTATTATGAGACAATTATTATCTATTATATTATTATCATTGTTTGCGGGTTGTTCTTTCTGTCAAAACTATAGAAGAATAACAATTTGCGGTTATGACGGATTCGTGTTTCGATGTTTTGATATTGGCAGATATGATCTATTCCCCATCACGAATGGTGAGGATAATGGAATTATTATCTCCATAGATGATCGAGAGGAGATTAAAAGGCTTATTGCTGCTATCAAGAAATTGAAGGTGTGCAAGAGTCTTGAAGTGGACACGAGGCATGTCAAATATAGAGAAAAGACTGGAACAACTTACACGATAGATATCGATGTGCTTATGGATCCTGTAATAAAGAAGATATATTTAGCTCCTCGAGAATTCTACGGATTTGAAGTAAATCCGATGGACAATCAGTTGTGCCTCATTCTCGAATACTATAGCGTTTTTGATTACGATCTCATTTGGGTCTCCTATTATTGGCTTGATAGAGGTGATAAAAGATATGAACTGAACGATGAGGTAATTGGACTTCTGTCAAAATATACCAATATCTGGGATAGGAAAGATTAGGAAGGAACGAGCGAAAACTAAAATAATTGACTCATCTTTACACCCAATTATCTTGTTCATATCGATATTCTCTTCATATTTTGCACTGAAATGGTGCAAAACGTGGGAAATATTGCAGTTTTTTCACCCGATAAGGCGAAGATACCGATATTTTTCCTATATTTGCACCGTTCTCAATCAACAAATAACAATTGACGTCGAATACATGGAAGACAAATTCAATCTTGAACGATTCGTCGAGGCTCAGGATACCGAGCCTTTCGGCAACTACGAGCAGGCCCTTGCCGAGATGCGGGCAGGGCAGAAGCGCGGGCACTGGATCTGGTACATCTTCCCGCAGATGCGTGGCTTGGGACATAGCCCCAACAGTTACCTCTACGGCATCAGCGGCTTGGCAGAAGCAAAGGCGTACCTGGCGCATGAGGTGTTGGGACCCCGTCTGCGCGAAATCACCGAAGCTGTGCTTGAGCAGGCAGGCGAACCCGTCGATGTGCTGATGGGATGGGAGGTGGACAGCATGAAGCTGAAGTCATCGATGACGCTGTTCGATGCTGCTTCGCCCGACGACATCTTCGGCGAGGTGCTCGATACCTTCTTCGACGGAAGCCGCTGCTTGCTCACGCTTCGCCTATTATAGTTTTTTATGATATTTTGTCGAAGGACACGGCATGCAATAGATTGCATATGGCGGCATTTGACTTCTTTTTGCATTTCGTGATACTATTTTGTAATTATTATTTGGAAAAATAGAAAAAATCCATTATATTTGCGCCCGATAAACCAACACACTCTATTATAATCTATGAAAAAATTCTTTTTGGTTGCAGCTGCGGCATTGTCGATCGTTGGGATGGCAATGCCTACCTCTACGTATGCCGCAGACCCAGCCGGAGCCGCCTCGGCAGCCCCGGCTCAGCAGATTACCGTCAATGGCGCGGTGATCGATGAGAACGGCGATCCCATTGCGGGCGCCAGTGTGCTCGAACGTGGAACGACCAACGGCGTCAACACCGACGCCAGCGGCAAGTTTGTGCTGAAGGTCAATGCCGGCTCGACGCTCGAAATCTCGTTTGTCGGCTATTCCACCCAGAATGTCAAGGCCGCTCCGACGGTGCAGGTCACCCTCGCCGAGGATGCCGAACTGCTCGACGACGTGGTAGTGGTGGGCTACGGTACGATGCGCAAGTCGGACCTGACGGGCTCGACCACCTCGCTCCGTTCGGATGCCATCACTTCGACCCTTGCCGCCAACCCGCTCGAAGCCCTGCAGGGCAAGTCGTCGGGTCTGGCCGTCTTCAACAACCTGCGTCCAGGCGAGGTGCCTACGTTGCGTATCCGTGGTACGGCTTCAATCAATTCGGGCAATGACCCGCTCTACGTGGTCGATGGTTTTGCCTTGGTTGATGGCGACCTCAACGACATCAATGCCGCCGACATCGAGGCCATCGAAATCCTGAAGGACGCTTCGGCTACCGCCATCTACGGTTCGCGTGGCGCCAACGGCGTGGTGATGATCACGACCAGGAAAGGCTCGGAAGGCCGCAAGAACCTCAGCGTTCACGCCAGCACAGCCGTGAATATGCGCAGCCGTCTGCTTGACACCGTGACGGGTGACGACTTCATCAACTATATGACCAAGGCCGCTGCCGCACAGGGTTCGACCAATCCTTTCCCCAATGGCTACTCGGTGACCGACGTGAACTGGCAGGAGGAGGTGATCAGCAAGTCGTCGCTCACGCAGGACTATGGCGTGACCTTCGACGGCTCGGCAGGCGGCACCAACTATATGTTCTCGGCAGGCTACTACGACCAGGAAGGTCTGATCGAGGGCACCGAGTACGAGAAGTTCACTTTGCACAACAACCTGCAGCATAAGTTCAACCAGTGGATCACCATCGGTTCGAGCATGCAGCTCACCACTTCGACCACCGACCGGATCGGCTCGGACCTCACGTACGACATGAGCGTGACCAACGACATCTTCCGTTGGGGCTGGCCTACCGACCCCGTCTATAACGCCGATGGTTCGTACAACATCGTGAACCACGGCGACTGGTTCAACCCGCTTGCCACGATGTCCAACCAGACCAACAAACAGAAGAGCGTCCGCTTCCTGGGCGACTTCTTCCTGCAGGTCGATTTCACCAAGCACCTGAACTATCGTCTCAATATTGGCTACGATGTGAAGAACATCAACCGCTACTACTGGGCAGGCAACCAGGATGCCAAGTCGATCGGCAACGCCGTCGAGACCGGCACGGGCTCACACCTCTGGGCACGCAGCCGTTCGAAGCTCATGGATAACATCATCACCTACACCAACAAGTGGGGCGAGCATCATCTCACTCTGACCGGTGTCTATTCATGGCAGGACTACAAGTACAACACCTCGTCGATGAGCGGATCGTTTGCCGACATGAGACTGCAGGCATTCGACTTCTCGGGCGTGGACCAGGCCACCCTTTCGGCGAGCAGCAACTATTACAGCAACCGCCTCATCTCGTGGACGGCACGTGCTGCCTACAACTATGCCGACAAGTATCTGCTCACTGCCACCGTGCGTTTCGACGGTTCGTCGCGCTTTGGCGATGACAACAAGTTCGGTACCTTCCCCTCGGTCGGCCTTGGCTGGCGTGTGAGCAACGAGGACTTCCTCAAGGACAACGACGCCATCACCAACCTGAAGGTGCGTGCTTCGTGGGGCGTGACCGGCAACCAGGAGATCGGCAACTACGGCTCGCTTTCGAAACTTGGCACAGGTACAGGCGATGCCAACTATACCGACGGCACCGAGCCTCTGCTCGGCTATTATGAGTCGGTGGGCAATTCGAAGCTGAAGTGGGAACGCACCACACAGTTCGATGCCGGCCTGGAGCTTCAGCTCTACAGCCGCGTCAACTTCACTTTCGACTACTATACCCGCACCACCACCGACCTGCTCTTCCAGGTGCCCATCCCTTCGACCTCGGGATACTCGTCGGTGATCAGCAACGTCGGCAAGGTGGCCAACCACGGTATCGAGGTGGCAGCTGATGCCGACATCTTCAAGAACAAGGATTGGCGTGTGAACTTCGGCGTTAACTACACCTTCAACACCAACGAAGTGAAGGAACTCTATAACGATGTGGAGCGCATGATTGTCAACGATGGCACATCGACCACCGGTATCGTCTCAGCCCTGGAGGTGGGTGAGCCCGTCAATGCAGTATTTGCCCGTCATTCGCTCGGCATCATCAAGACGCAGGAGCAGCTTGACGCCTATGTGAACAAGGTGCCCGGCGTGAAGGGTACGGCACACATCGGCTCGGAGATGTACGAGGATTTCGATGGCGACGGACAGATTACCGTGAACGACTGCCATAGCATCGGCTCGATCGAGCCCAAGCATTTCTATGGCCTGAACCTCAACGTGAGCTACAAGGACTTCACCCTCAGCGTCTATGGCCAGGGTGCATTCAAGTATGCTTCGATCATCGGTGCAGAACACAGCGGCTATCGCGGCACCGGCACGTCGAGCAACTGGCGCATCGGTATGCAGGACACCGGCAGCTACAGCCTTTGGGTAGATAATGGTGTGCGCAACACCCTCGGTATCCCCACCCAGGAGGCTTGGGACGACATGTTCGACCCATCGACCAACCCGGGCGGCGACCATCCGTCGGCAGGTGCCAAGGGCATCTTCCTCAGCGACCGCACCAATGGCGACTGGGCCTACTTCCTCCTGAAGAACATCCAGCTCAGCTACAACTTCGGCAAGCTGATGAAGGTGAAGGCCATCCGCGACCTCACCCTCAGTGTGAACTTCCAGAACGTGGCCGCCTGGGCCAACCACACAGGCTACAACCCGGAGAACGGCGACGTGTCGAACCCATTCGCACGTACCATCCAGTTCGGCATCAATGCGAAGTTCTAAAGGTTTGAAGGTTCGAATGGTTCTAAGGTTCCAAAGTTCATGATTAATTATTAATGGCTTATAGAAATCATTATGAAAACGATCAAATATATTATCGCAGGAGCAGTGTTGGCAGGCTCGATGCTGGGCGGCATGTCGCTGACCAGCTGCAGCGACCTCGACGAGCATGGCTACACCTTCATCGACCCATCATCGTTCTACAACACAGAGGAGGAGATCGATGCTACGCTGATAGGCGTCTATAACCGCTATCGTAACATGTACAACGCCAATAGCCAGCTCTATCTGGCGCAGATCGAGCTGCTCACTGACCAGGGCGTGCCCACCTATAATAAAAATAATATGGAGCTCATCAACAAGTGGGACGGCGTGCAGAATGCTTCGGCTTCGAATGGTGTACACCGCATCTGGGCAGCCTGCTATGAGGTTGTGAACCGTGCCAACATCGTGTTGGGACGCGCCGACAACGTGGAGATGAGCGAGGAGTCGCGCAATCGCATCAAGGGCCAGGCCTACTTCCTGCGCGGCTATGCCTTCTATTCGATGGCCCGTTGCTTCGGTGCCCTTGCCCTGCCACTTACCTATACCAATGGCG
>JAEEGJ010022760.1_pt1 | contig 13256 bp, 4 predicted proteins | sample 8958761 | NCBI WGS metagenome assembly JAEEGJ01 (sample SAMN16246546, study PRJNA631951) | gut metagenome | biome: gut microbiome; feature: rumen; material: RS-attached | host: Bos | place: Iran: Karaj | collected 2018-10
TCTGCGGTATTTGCTCCCGACGCTGATGATGACGATCTCACTCTCGGGCTGCAAAAACATGACGCTGTAGATGATGATTGGACTATTGTCAACTATTTCACCCTCAGCTATAAAGCTCGCGAAGTTGAGGACGCAGTGCAGGACGTCGTAGACAGCGAGAAGGGACATGACAGTTTATACAATGGCACCTGTTATGATCTCTTCGGACGGCAAATTCGCACCACCGACAACCTATGCGGCTTGCCAGCAGGCATCTATGTGATCGGTGGACGCAAGGTCATCAAGCGGTAAACAGCTCTCTTCATGGACATAATCCATACCTTTGCCGCATCAAACTAACAACTAAAAATATATCAAAATGAAAAAGCAGCGAAATCTTTTCCCCATGCTCATGGCAGTGGTCTTACTGCTGACCTCGGCCACCAGCATCCAAGCCCAGACGGACATGACATCGAAGCTGGTGAACCCGAGCTTCGAAAATGGTTTCAACGGTTGGATGCAAACGGGGATGCAGACTCAGGACAACACCGTCTTCACCCTGAAGGACGGCAACGTATATGCCGAGAAATGGGTCGCTCGCGGCAGCGCCGTGGGCGACGGCAGCGTGACACAGGTAGTCAAGGGGCTCGAGTGTGGCCGCTACCGTCTGACGGCCGCTGCACAGAATATCCAGGAGGATACGCCCGCGGCTACCAAGACGGGTGCTTGGCTGGTGGGTGAGAGCCAGCGCACGGCAGTAGGCGTCCGTGCCGAGTACAGCGTGACGTTTGTCGTGGTCACGGGCGATGCCACCATAGGCTTCATGGCTGAGCGGGCACAGGGCAACTGGATTGCCGTGGACCACTTCCGCTTAGAATATATCGACGTGGCTGCTGAAGAGCAGCAAGCGGAGCTCAACAACCGCATCCGGCAGGCCGAGACCATGCTGTCCGAGCGCATGAGCGGCGAGGCGCGCACGGCACTGACCGATGCTATCGCCACGGCCAAGGTTGCAGCAGAGACCATCGGCGCAGGCACATCGCCCGCTGCAGCAGCCACGGCGCTGCGCACGGCTGCTGAGGCAGCACAAACCAGCATACGTGCCTATGCAGAGTTGCAGGAAGCCATCGCGGCAGCCACGCAGGCGGCTGCCATGGGGGCGGGCAACGAGCGCGAAGCCTTCGAGGACGCCATCGCTACGGCACAGGCGCTCTACGACAATGACGCAGCCACACCCGAACAGATGGCGCAGCAGGTGCAGGCACTCGCCACCGCAACCTTGGCCTATCGCTTGGCCAATGCCACCGGAACTGTGCCCGTCGTGAAGACCAACCCGCGCTATGTGCGTGGTGCCATAGAGGCCTTCGGACGCATGAGCGTCTCGGGCATCAGCGGTACGCAGATCCTGGAACAAGGCTTCTGCTGGAGCACCGATCCTTTCCCCACAGTGCTGGACAACCGCTCAACGGACTTTCTCGAGTGCAACGGCAAAATCTACCGCATGAGCCTGCAGCCCGCCACGGTCTATTATGTGCGACCCTATGTGATGACGAAGAACTATGCCGTGGGCTACGGCGATGCCATCAAGCTATCAACGCTGCCCATGGGGCGTGTCACCTACACCTATTACAACAACGACGGAGGTGACTTCCATAACAACAAGAACACCAACGCGCTGAGTGAGGCGTGCTGGTACTGGAGCAACTACACCAGCATCCAAGGCTTCCACGTGACGGCCAACTACAGCCCGGGAACGCCCACCGCCGACTGCGGCTACGGCGGCGGAATGCGCATTGGCTCCAACACAGGACAACGAACGGGCACAATGATGCATGAGATGAACCATGGAATCGGCGGAGGCACCATCCCCGTGTGGGGAGGCTTCAACGAGTCGCCACTTCGCACCAGCGTCAATGGCGACTGGGCGGGCGAGCACGCCAACGCCGTGCTGCGCTTCTGGGAGAACAACGAAAACATCGTTCTCACGGCTGCCTACGACGGAGCACACTGGGGAATGCGCACACTCAACGGAGCCTACTCGCACGATAACAACTGGTGCGACAAGTACTCCTTCAATGGATCGCATCTCGAAGCCGGGAACTGGGCAGGACCCAGCGACTGGAACGGCACCCAGATCGTGTACATCGGCAACTCACTCATCAATCAGGCGATGTGCGAGGATGGCCTCGTACCCGTCAACTACTGGGGCGGCGGCTTCTGTTTGCCGGCCTATGACCTGGTGCAGGACGACTACCAGAAATACTATATCAAGAGCGAGAGTGCCGACTACGGCCTCTACGACTCATTCCTTAAGGAGGGAAATGCCTATAAGCTCGCTTGGTCTGCCATGAGTGCCGAGGAAGCTGCGGCCAACGACAGCGCGGCGTGGTACGTCAGCTTCGATGCACGTACGCAATACTACACCTTCCGCAATGCCGCCACCGGACATGTCATCACCTATTCCTACGGTTTCAAAACCGCCAACCACCCCACGCCGACTTCAAACGACCGCTTCCACGTCATGCGCGGACGCACCGACGTTAAAGTCGGTCGCAACAGCCTGCGTGGCTATTGGCTGATCCATCCCGAGAACAGCAATACGCCTGCCACCATGACGGCAGCGGCCAACGGCAAGGTGACGTATGCTAACCTCGACCTCTACGACAGTGCTACGCAGCAACGTTGGCTCTGCCTGCCCGCCGACGAACTGGGCGCCTTTGACGACGGCGCTCTGGCCAATATCAAGAGCGAGCTGACGGCCTACCTGCGCCAGATGCGCAAACTCATCCTCGTGCCGCACCGCGAGGACGCTGAAGGCGCCGATGACAGGATAGAGGCCGACATAGCCACGATACAGGCAGAAGGTAACGCGGCCACCACCACGACAGCCGTCAGGGAACTCATCACACAGGCCAAGGCCGAGACGGTGGAATTCCTAAGCGATGTCACGCCGACCGACATCACAAAGCCCTTCGACCTCACCTTCATGGTGACGAATGCCGACATCAGCTCCACCGAGGGATGGACCGGCGATGCCACCTATGCTGAGTCGTGCTGCGAATTCTTCCAGCGCACCTTCAACTTCTACCAGACCGTCACCGGACTGCCACAAGGCAACTTCAAGCTGATGGCACAAGCCTTCCAACGGCCAGGACACTACGAGGATGCCTACAGCGCCTACACCGCTGGCAACAATCAGGTGAACGCCGTGCTCTATGCAGGTGTTGCCAGCGAGAAGGTGCACCACATGGCCGATGAGGCACAGAGCCGGCGCGTCCACGCCGACGATGTCACGGTGGGCTCTCCTGTTGTTTACGTGCCCAACACCATGGCCTCCGCTGCTGCCTACTTCAAGAAGAAACTCTACGACAACGACGTTTGGACCGCCACCTACCGACGTGGCGCCTCGCTGAAAATCGGCATCAAAGGTACCGTCACGCGCGACGGCTACTGGACCATCTTCGACAACTTCCGCCTCTACTTCTACGGACAGCTGAGCAAGGACGACGTCACCCCCGTCAACGACCTGCCAGCTCAAGCCGACACCGAAGCGCCAGCGCCACAGGGCGTCTATGATCTTAGCGGACGTCAAATCCGTTCCACCAACGACCTGCGCGGCTTGCCCGCCGGCGTATATGTGGTCGGCGGACGCAAGGTCGTCAAGCGATAGCCGTCTCATTTGTCTAAAAGGGATGTCTCTAACACATGTGTACGCGAGAAGTCACTATCTTTGCAATAAAAAAGAACTAAACCAACCAATATCACAATGAACAAGAAACGAAACTTTTTCAGAATGCTTGTGACGGTGGCGTTGATGCTGGCATCAGCCATCGGCATTCAAGCACAGACGTGGACGGCCAGCGCGGTAGGCGAAGGCACGTTCTATTTGTACAACGTCGGCAACGACGGATTCCTCCGCGGAGGCAATGACTGGAGCACACGTGCCTCGCTGACCAATCAGGGCGGTATGCCCGTGACGCTGAGCAGCGACGGGGAGGGCGGCTATTACATCTCCACCTCTCCCACTTACGATAATCTCTTTTTGGGTGCCGATGGATATGTAGATAAACCTTCGACCGATGCAGACAACTACACAGCCTGGAATATCACCCCAGTGGAAGGTCAGGAGAACACCTACACCTTACAAGCCAAGAAGACCAGTAAGTACCTCTTTGGCCATGCGTCCGACCTCACCAAGACCACGGTGAGCTCCACCCTCCCCAGCAACTTAAAGGCTTACTGGAAGCTGGCAACCAGGGAGGCACTCATAGCTAACCTGTCCAACGCCACTCAGGAGAGCCCTATTGATGCTACGTTCCTCATCTTGGATCCTTATTTCGGACGAGTCACAAATGTCAGTGGTGTGTGGACGGGGGACGTGACTCACGGCGGATATGAAAGCGGTGCCTCACAAAATTATTGTATAGAACGCTTCAACACGACTTTCGATGTCTATCAGACGCTGAGCGGCCTTCCTAATGGCATTTACGGAATTCAGTGCCAAGGTTTTTATCGTATAGGCGGTCGTACGGACGCTACTACTCGACGCAATAACGGCGAAGAAGTGTTGAATGCCAAATACTACATCAACAACAGCGAGGGAGGACTGATGTCCATCTTCGACGGCTCGTATGCCAAATCTTATACAGCCAACTACAACGAGGACAAAGTGTATACCGTAAACGGTGAAAATCGCTATCTCCCCAATACGCTGTCTCAGGCTGCCAACTGCCTGCGCAAGAACGATTACCAGAACCCCGTTGTCACGGCTGTCGTCACAGATGGCAACATCCGTCTTGGGGTGAAGAAAGCGGTGGCAGTCAGCAGCGACTGGACCATCTTCGACAACTTCACCCTTACTTATTACGGCATCGACCTCAGCGCACTCGTAGAAAACTACGAGAACCTGGTGACCACCGCCACGTCGCTGCTGACCCAGCCCATGAAGGCGGACGTCAAGGAGGCGCTGAACACGGCGCTCACCACGGCTGAAGCCAACGTGAACAAGAGCAGCCAGGAATCGCTGGAGGAGAACTCCAGCCTGCTCGGAACAGCCATCACCAACGCGCAGGCCAGCAACGCCCTCTACACAGGCCCTATCCTCAACGCTGTCAACGGCATGAAGGCACAATCGACAAGCGACGATGTTAAGGCTGCCGTTCAGGCCAAGTACGACAATGGCGAGTACGCTTCTGTGGCTGACGTCTATGCCGCTTATCAGCCTCTGGAAATCGTTGCTCTTGGAACAGCCAACAATACGGTTTTCACATCTGCCATAATCAACCCGGGCTTCGAGTTGGGCAACACCGATGGCTGGAGCATCAACGTCATGGGCGACGACACGGGTGCCCGCCGCACCGACAATACTACCTACAGCAACACGCTCAGCGAGGGAACTTACCTGTTCAACACTTGGGCCAATAGCGTCAAGACCCTCGACGTTGGTCAGACCGTCACGGGCCTGCCTGCCGGCTATTATACGCTTAAGGCCATCGTGGCCACTTTCGGCGATGGTGCACCTGTTACGATGACGGCCAATGGCGTTTCGGGTTCTGTGGCACCTACGGCGGAGAACGTGGACGGTGAGAAGGAGAACGGACATGAGCTCATCGTTGAGAACATCTTTGTAAGCAATGGCTCACTCAGCATCCGCGTGCAGAACACAGGTAAGGGACAGACGCTCTTGAAGTGCGACAACTTCCAACTCACTTACACTGCACCTTACGATGCTCCGACGGAGTTCACCGACCTCGCTTATAATATCAATATTGAGAACAGTGCGGTGGCAAGCTACCTCGCCGAAACGACCTACGCCGAAGGTTCTGCCACTGTCATCAGCAACTACGCCACTGATGCCGCTTTGCGCAACGACCAGCCTACGACAGTCAGTGTTCCTATACCGGCGCAGACAACTGATGCTACCCTTAGCCTGGCACTCAACAGCACCTACACCGATGCCGAGACGTTCACCGTGGCGGCCGGCAGCGTGCTCTACGAGGTGAAGAACCTGCTCCCGGGCAACACCTATTATTATAAGGTGGAGGCCGGTGGCTCCGTCATCGCCAACGGCACCATCACCACCACCACCACGGGTCAGCTCCGTATGATCAAGGCCGACGGCATCGCCAATATGCGCGACCTGGGCGGCTGGACGAACGCCGACGGCAACCGCATCAAGTACGGCAAGATCTTCCGTGGCTCGGAGCTGCGAGGCGGTTCTGGCTATGTGGCTACAGATGCCGATCTCGCCATGCTGAAGAACCAGCTCAATATCGGTGCCGAGGTGGATCTGCGCGAAGACAAGGATTTTGCCAACGGCACGATGAGCGCATCGGCCATCGATGGTGCAACCTACTACTACGCCAACCTCAGCCGCTGGAGCGAGGATGCCCTGAACTTCGATACGGAGAAGTTCAAGAGTGCTTTCGACCTCATCCTTGCTGCCTTGAAGGCTGGCAAGGCCGCTTATTTCCACTGCATCTTCGGTGCCGACCGCACAGGTTGCTTCGCCATGCTGCTCGAAGGTCTGCTGGGTCTGCCCGTGGATCAGCTCTATAAGGACTACGAGCTCACCTCGTTCTCCAGCGCAGGACTGCGCGACAAGACAGGTATCGACCACAAACTGCAGTACATCAAGGCACTGCAAGGTTCAACGTTGCAAGAGAAGTTCTACAACTACTGGCGTGGCGCCGTGGGTGTGAGCGAGAGCGACCTCAACGATTTCATCAACATCATGATTGACGGCACCAGTTCCATCACTACAGCTACGCTGGCCGACCTGCCCGCCAAAGCTGTGGCAGACGGCGACTACTACATTTACCTGCCCACAGCAGGAAAATTCCTCGGTCGCGGCGAAGCTTACGGCGCACGTGGTTTAGGTGACAACTATGGCGTGCCCGTACAAATCACCACCAACGGCGTGAACGTTTCCACCATCAAGTTCCTCGACAACAACCTTTACTTCGGCAGCGACTGCTTCACGGACAAGGTGGCAAGTTACAACACCGTCTCGTGGTTCATAGAGCAACGCGGCGAAGACCTCATCCTGAAGTCCCACAACGGCAATTACATGGGCGTGACCACCGAGTCCAACGGCCTCATCAAGCCCCGCGCCAACGTAGCCAGCGACGCCGACGCAGCACCCTTCATGCTGAAGAGCGCCGCCGAGCAGAAAGCCATCGTTGCTGCCACGCAGAATGCAAATATCCTCGCCGCCGCCACGGCTGCAGGCATTAATGCCGCCGATGTCACAGCCTTCGAGGCTGCTCTGGCTGACGACTACACCGCCGTCGCTTCCTCAGCTGAAATCAAGAGCGCAACATCTGGAAGCACCGATGAATGGCCGCTTACACAACCTTCACAGATTACCGACACGAAGGACTACTATGGTAACGCCTACAATGTCGGCACCTACGGCGGTGAACTCTACCAGCGCCACGGCTACGTCAGTCAAACCGTCACCGTGCCTCATGCTGGTCTCTATAAGCTCACCCTCAACGCGCTCTACCGTCAGGGCTCCAAGGAGAACTGCTATGCGCTTGGACAGAAGGGCTACGATCTGAGCAATGCCTATGTCAGCGTCAATGACCAGTACTTCGCCCAGATTCCCTCATGGTATAGCGGATGCGCTTCCATGAGCGACCCCGACAACACCGATCAGGCCGTAGCCCGATTCAACGCCGGACAGTACAAGGTAGAAGTCTATGCCTACATCGACGACTCCAAGACAGCGACCATCAAAGTGAACGTGCCCGGCTTCGTGCCCCTCGGTTGGTGCCTCTTCAACAACTTCGCCTTGACTGAGTACGCCAAGGAAGTGACCATCGATGAAGCCGCCACTACAGCCCCCGAAGCTTGCGACTTCGCCAACGTGACGCTGACTCGTACCCTCCAGCCTGACATCTGGAACACGCTGAGCCTGCCTTTCGCCCTTGACCGCGACCGGATTGCCGCCTCGTCACTCAAAGATGCTACCATCTATGCTTTCAAGGAATCTGATGCCTCCAACATCACTTTCGAGAGCGCCTACACGATCGAGGCCGGTAAACCCTACTTAGTGAAACTGCCAGAGGGCACGACTGAAAGCATTGTGAATCCCACTTTCACGGGTGTTACCGTCAAATCTACCGAAGGTGAAACAGTTGGCGAGGGTGGTAATGTGCAGTTTGTGGGTCAGACCTACAACAAGTCGCTGACAGGTGTCGATGATGTCTGCTACCTCTCCACCAACGGCAAGGTGAAGCAGCTTGCTGCCAACGGCGCCATCAAGGGCCTGCGTGCCTACTTCATCGTTCCCGATGCCCAGCAACAATCTTCAGGTGTCAAGCTCTTCTTCAATTCAATTGAGGATGGCATCGAAGCAATTGACAATGGACAATTGACAATGGACAATGCTGAGATTTACAACCTCGCTGGACAGCGACTGAAGAAGGCTCAGCGCGGCGTAAATATTATTAACGGCAAGAAGGTTCTGATTAAGTGAACGCAATGAAAGTTAATTATCTAAATCTCTAATTTCCAGAACATGAAAAAGATATATATCCAACCGGCATTGACGTCAGTCATAGTCAATAGCGAGCGCCCCTTGGCCGGATCCAACGAAGTGTTTGGGCAGGGCATCGACTTCAATAAATCAACAATGGAGTCCGACAGCGGCGATGACGCTGCTGTGAAAGGTGCCAACGACTCTTTTTGGGACTATGACTGGAATGAATAAAAAACGATAAGCAATATAACCATTATGCGTAACAGGATTATCACTTCTATCTTTTCACTATTCACCGTTGTGTTTAGTGCTATGTCGCAGGTAAGCTTCGACTTCTCCACTGCTCAGCGCGGTCCCGTCATCGGCCCGCTGCACTATGGCATCTTCTACGAGGAGATCAACCATGCGGGCGACGGCGGGCTCTATGCCGAGCTCATCCGCAACGGTTCTATGGAAGAGAATAGTGGAAATCCCGACTACTGGTGGACCATTGGCGACGCCACCTTCAGCATCTCGTCGAAGAACCTGCTCAGCGCCGCACAGAAACGTGCCATGCATCTCAACCTGACGAAGGCAGGCGACGGCACGCGCAACATAGGCTTTTGGGGCATCAACATCGTCCGCGGTCAGACCTACCGTGCCTCCTTCTGGGTACGGACGGCCAACAACTGGACGGGCGATGTCACGCTGACGCTCGAGAGCTATGAGGGTGCCGACCTTGGACACACCACGGTGCACGTCAGCGAGGCTGGACAATGGAAGAAGTACACCGCCGAGATCACTGCCACTGGCAGCTACCAGCTCGGATGGTTCGCCATTCGTGGTAGCAAGGCTGGAACCATTTATCTGGATTGCGTGAGCCTGATGCCTCCGACGTTCAAGAACCGCGAGAACGGTATGCGCCGCGACCTGGCCGAGAAGCTGGCAGCGCTGCACCCGCGCTTCATGCGTTTCCCCGGTGGATGCTACATCGAGGGCGGCAACCGCTATCAGTGGCGTCACACCGTAGGACCCGTGGAGGAACGCTTGGGAATCTACAACAGCCATTGGGGCTATCCCGTCTCCAACGGCATGGGATACCACGAGTTCCTGCAATTGGCTGAAGACCTGGGCGCGGAGCCCTTGTTCGTGGTCAACGTGGGTATGGGCCACGGATGGTTCCAGGACTATCAGCACATCGAAGGCTTCATTCAGGAGGCGCTGGATGCCATCGAATATGCCAACGGCGATGTCAACACCTTCTGGGGCGCCAAGCGTGCCGCGGCAGGTCATCCGGAACCCTTCAACCTGCGACTCCTGGAAATCGGCAACGAGAACTACAACTACACCTCCACCGACAACCGCGACCAGAGCGACCACTACGCCGAGCGTTACTATAAGTTCTATCAAGCCATTAAGGCACGCTATCCCGAGATGACCCTTATAGGCAACAGCGACTGGGGTTCCGACTATCCCACTTGGCGCAATCCTTACCCCTTGGAGGTCATCGACGAGCACTTCTACCGCTCGCCCGACTGGTTCGCATCCATGTATCATAAGTACGATAACTACAGCCGTTCGAGCAACAAAGTCTATAACGGAGAGTACGCCGTCACACAGGACTATGGCGTCAACGGCACCCTGAAGGCTGCCCTCGGCGAAGCCATCTACATGGCTGGCATGGAGCGTAACAGCGACGTCTGCGTGATGGCTTCCTATGCTCCCATTTTCATGAATGAAAACGAGGCACAATGGCGGCCCGATATGATCCATTACAACGCCCATTCCTCCTTCGGCACCCCGTCTTACTGGGCGCAGCAGATGATGGCATCAAATGTAGGTCATCAGAACATCACGTGGACAGAGACCGGCAACAGCGTCAACCTCGCACAAGGCACACGGTTCGGACTCGGCTCATGGGGCACCGACGTCACCTACACCAACATCCGCGTCACCGCCGCCGACGGTCGTGTGCTTGACGGTTTCCCTGTCGGGTCCTTCAACTCCCCCGCCTCCACCCGCGGCACATCGCGCATCTTCGATGTCATCACCGACAATTGCACCATCGAGCTGGATGCCGTCAAGAACAGCGGCGACGAGGGCTTCATCGTGTGCTTCGCCTATGCCGACGGCAATAACTACGCCTGGTGGAACCTCGGTGGGTGGGGCAATGAACGCCACGGCATCGAACAAGCTGTCGGCGGAACCAAGAAAACACTCGCCACAGCCGACGGCACCATAGAGGCAGGCCAGACCTACCATCTCAAGATTGTGCGCAGTGGACTCACCGCACGCTGCTACATCGATGACGTGCTCGTGCATACGGTCACCCTTTCTGCCTCTGACGGACAGAGCCTCTATCTCTGTGCTGCCCTCAACGAGGCCGAAGATGCCGCCATCGTCAAGGTCATCAACTACAATGGCGCCGACATACCTGCCACTTTCCGCTTCAGCGATGCCTCGATCAACGGTCAGGCAAAGGTGCGTGTGATGAGCAACCCCGACAACTATGCCGAGAACTCGATGGACAACCCCATGAAGGTCAGCCCAAAGGATCGCACCCTCACGGCTTCCAACGGTCAGCTCGCATACACCGTTCCGGCCTACTCCCTCTCGGTGATGACCATACCCCTCTCCGGCGTCAGCGCTGATGTCAGCCAGACCGCCGTCGCTCCTCCCTCGGCAGCCATCAGCTATAGCTTCGATGCCGGACAACCGGCCGACGATGCAGCAACCCTCAGCGGTTCGTTGGAGGACGGCGCAGCCATCATGCAGCTCGATGACGGCGGCACAGCACTTTACACTGGAACAGCCGCCGAGTCAGAGGGCTACTTTGACCTTGGCCACGACGCAGCAGAAGCCATCTGCAACATCATTAATGGCGAGGCTTACAGTGTCAGCATCAACATCATGCCTGCGGCACCGGGCCATCTGAACGACTACTGCTGGGCGTGGAACGTCAACAACGGCACATCGAGCTACGTCGGAATCATCAATCAGGGCGGCAACAGCAATTGGTACTTCGAGAAGGTGCGCTCCGGCACATGCAAGGCCGGATCCGCTGCAGGTCTCAGCCAAGGACAGTGGCACAACATCACCGTCAGCGCCGACGCCGCAGCCGTACGCCTCTACATCGACGGACAGCTGCGTGGCACTGCCGCTCCTAACGCTTCGCCGCTTACACTCGTGAGCACGACCAAGGCGTGGTTGGGACGCAGTCCCTTTGCAGCCGATGCGCGCATGACCGACGTCTTCTTTGACGACCTGCGCTTCTACGATAGCGCGCTGACGCCAGAGCATGCACGCGCTCTCTATGCCGAGGCTGCCGCCAAGGGCACACAATGCCAAGCCCTGCAACCCGTGCCCGACACAGAACCCAGTGCTGATGCCGTCGCCCTCATCGGAGGCGGCACCGAGGTGGATATCACTGCGCTGCTACGGAATCCTGATTTCGCCGACGGCGGCATAGGATGGGAAGGAACACCCTTCAGCGCAGCGCCCGGCACCGTGGCTGAGCATTACTACCAGATCTTCGATACCTACCAGGTGCTGAAGAATATGCCGGCAGGACACTATCGATTGGAATGGCAGGGCTTCTATCGCAATGGTAATATTCAGAACGCATGGCTGCGCCACACGATGGGAACCGAAGAACTGGCCGAAGTCTATGCCGCAGACGCTGCCTCACCCATGTTGTCGCTGTTCGATGCCGGCGTGCCTTACACCTACGATCCTTACACCTATCCCGACAATGTCGCTACCGCGAACCAGGCATTCACGGACGGCCACTATTCCCAGCAGCTCGACTTCGTACTTTCCGAGACAGGCGATCTGCGCATCGGCTTGCGCCATTTTGCACCTTCGGTGTACGACTGGACCTGCTTCGACAACTTCCGACTCATCTACGTAGGCGATGCCGATGGCGTCGAAAAGGTGAAAGGGGAAGATGCGAAACAGGCATCTGACGACGTCTATGATCTCAGCGGGCGCAGGGTGAGCCGTGCTGCCAAAGGCATCTATATAAGAAACGGTCAGAAATTACTCGTGAAATAAGCCTTTAATACCTGCACCCTTAGCATCATGACAGAAGAACAAGAGGTGGAACCGCAAAGGTTCCACCTCTTGTTCTTTTGGATCGAATAGTGCCTGCCTGGATCATCCGGCAGCGGTGCTCAGTTGAAGTACGGATACTTGTAGTTCAGCTTGTTGAACACGGCTGCATTCGGCTTGACGGTAAGGGTCTTCTTGTCGAAGTTCAGGAGCTTGTCGGGGTTGATGCCTAAGGAGTAGGAGAGCCACCAGGCTTTCATCTGACTGCCCTTGATCTTTGGATGCGTTCCGTCGGTGACGACAACAGTTCCCGGATGGTCGCAAATCTTCACACCGTTGCTGTTGTACACCGTGAACGGGATTCTTGCAACGCAGCCGAACTCGTATTCCTTGTCCGCCTCGGGAGTGACGTCATCCTTCTCCTCAAAAGTGACTTTCAACGAGAAATGGGCAGGCATCTGATTCGCTAACACGGTGCGTTCCAGTACCCACTGTTTCTCCGTCATCTTGAACTTTTGCTCTGTTCCATTCTCGTCGATGTAGGTTACTTCTACATCGGCCAGTTCCAGCGTGTTGGCTCCGAGATCGACGTAATAGCGCACATTAGCCTTGGTGGCGATGTCGGTCTTTTCCTCTTCCTGTTTGTTGGGAACTTCGATGTCGTCGTCATCTTTGTCGTTGCATGATGTCAGGGCAACGGCTGGGCCGCAAAGGAACAGGATGGAAGCGAGCATCCATGATAAGTTGTTTCTTTTCATGACAA
>JAEEGJ010022761.1_pt1 | contig 13255 bp, 12 predicted proteins | sample 8958761 | NCBI WGS metagenome assembly JAEEGJ01 (sample SAMN16246546, study PRJNA631951) | gut metagenome | biome: gut microbiome; feature: rumen; material: RS-attached | host: Bos | place: Iran: Karaj | collected 2018-10
CCATGTAACGGCTCGGCGTGCAAATCGCCGCCAGATTCACAACGACCGGATATTTTGCAATTCGTTCAACGACACTCTTATCGGCGAGGTCAGCCACCATGAATTCGCAACGTTCGTCACGAAGCCTATGCTGTATCCTGTAAAAATCCAAATCGATGCCAAACACGCGCCACCGGGTACGCGCCAATATCGCATCGAGAAGATGACTACCAACAAAACCACCGCAGCCGACAACAGCTACGGTGATACTAGAATCATTGAACTGAAGATTCATTATTCCTTGACAACGAAGAGACCGGAGTTGTTACCCTTATTCTGCTTGTTGTACGGAACAACGCGAATTGCACCTGTCATAGTCGCTTCGACACCCTTATCGGCAGAAAGCTTGACCTTTACAGTATGGCATGTTTTTCCATCAGCCGGGCCATCCAAATCTACAGATTCATCGAGCAAATCCATGCCTTGGTCGCCAGCGTTCATCTTGAACACAATGCGGTAGCCATCTTCAATAGTCGTACCGAAAATGACATCAATCGTTTCGCCAATCTTGAACGTTTCATTACCAGCCGGATAAACAACCTTGACACCATCATTCACCGTGCAATCATAGGCCGGTGTGGACGGACCCGACGGAGATTCCTCGTCATCATCGCCGCAAGCAAAAAACGCAAGGGAACTAGCCAAAAGCAAAACATGGGAAAACTTCATAAAAGCCTCGATTAGTTTTAAGTTTAACGGTTAATAATATACAAATTTAAGAGTTAAAAAGAAATAAGGAATATCACAAATCGGCAACCTGGCAAGCCACAAGTCTCTACGACCTCAAACCTAACACCTATTCCCTAAGCAATTCCGGGTGTTTTTCGGCAATGCAGCGCGCAAGATACACGAACGGAGTGTCCATGAGCGATGTCACGATGAAGATGCCGTAGCCAAAAATCAGGATTTCGACAATCGTATTCCACGGGAAAACGCCCGCGAACGCAAGCAAGTTGAACACGACCACGTTAATCAGCTGGCTCACGAGCGTAGAACCGTTATTGCGGAGCCACAAATACCCTTTTTTGTCGCCGAACTTCTTTTCGGACCATTTCCACCAAGCATGATAGGCCCACACGTCGAACATTTCGCAGACGGCGTATGCAAACAAACTTGCAAGCATCACACGCGGAGTGTTCGCAAAAACTGTGCGAATGGGTTCCGCCATTGTATCGCCCGCAGCCGGGATGTACAAGAACCAGCTCTGCGAAATGAGAATGAAAGTCACGTTCGCGAGGATGCCAATCTTGACGCAGCGGCTAGCCTCCTTCTTGCCGAAAATTTCGCTCATCATGTCGGTCGCGAGGAACGTCGAAGCGAAAATGACGTTGCCGAGCGTAGTGTCAAGCCCAAACGCGTGCACGAGGATGAGCACTTCGATGTTTGCTGCAATCGTGCAGATAACCGTCCAGGCGAAAATGCCCTGCTTGCCGAAAAAGCGGAAGAAGGCAACAAGACCACCGAAGAAGACGAAAATGGAGGCAATGAGGAGAAGTTCGTTTTGCACGATTATTTTCTCCGATCAATCGCAGCAAACAGGCGGGTCTTGGCGATGGCTTCGAATTCGGTACCCGGCTTACCGTAGTTCGCAAACGGGTAAAGCGAAATGCCTCCTCGCGGCATAAAAATGCCTTCGACTTCGATGTACTTCGGGTCCAAGAGCTTCACCAAATCCTTCATGATAATGTTCACACAGTCTTCATGAAAGTCCCCGTGATTGCGGAACGAGAACATGTAAAGCTTGAGCGACTTGGATTCCACCAAGAACTGGTCAGGAATGTAGTTGATCTTGATTTCCGCAAAGTCCGGCTGGCCCGTTTTCGGGCAGAGGCTCGTGAATTCCGGGCAGTTGAAGGTGACCATGTAGTCGTTACCCGGATGCTTGTTCGGGAACTTTTCGAGCACTTCGGGGCTGTAGGTCGTCTTGTACTGCGTCTTGTTGTTGCCTAGCAGCGTAACGCCTTCGAGTTCAGCTTCTGAACGCATGTTGTCTCCTAGTTTCGGTTTATACTCTCACGGACTTTTTCAAGAATGCCGCGATCTAAGGACTACACTTTATGCAAGCTTTGCGTCTTGGGGCCTTTCACGCCAGCCGGGAGGATCATCATGACCTTTTCCATGCGGGTGCCATCCATACGCAAAACGCGGAAGGTGTAGCCTTGGATCTTGACTTCGGCACCTGGCGACGGGATGATTCCAAGCGTAGCCTGGATGAGTCCCGAGAGCGTTTCCACATGGGAATTCTCCGGCGGTTTCAGTTCGATGTCAAGTTCGTATTCCAAATCCGAAAGCGTCATCAGCGGGTCGAGAATGTAGCGTCCGTCCTTCAACTTCTGCACATCCTCGTCTTCGTCCATGTCGTCTTCATCGCGGATTTCGCCGACGATTTCTTCGAGAATATCTTCAAGCGTCACAAGGCCAGCCGTTCCGCCGTATTCATCGACGACAATCGCAAGCTGGTTACCCGTCTTGCGGAGTTCCGTCAGCAAATCGTCAATCTTCTTATGGTACGGCACATAAACCGGCGGCATTACAATTTTCATCAAGTCAAACGGTTCGTCACGATGTTCCGTAAACCATTCCAAAAAGTCACGGTTCGAGAGAATACCGACAATGTTATCCACGGTATCCTTATACACGGGCAAACGAGAATGGCGTTCGTTGTTCAAGACCTTCACCAAATCTTCCAGCGACGTATCGACATCAATTGCGCACATATCGACTCGCGGAGTCATGATTTCACGCACCGGCGTTTCCACGAAGTCGAAGATGTTGAGGATCATCTGGCGCTCTTCCTTTTCGAGCCCTTCCCCTTCGGCAAGCGAAGAATCGGAAAGATCCGCCTGAACAGCGTCACGGCGTTCTTCGGGCAAGAAACTGAGTTTGGCATCGTAACCGAGAGCGTTCAAAACCTTGAGATAAACAATGTGGCAAACCTTACCCATCGGCACAAACGGCATACGGATGATTCTATAGAGCGGCACAAGCACTACAGATAAAGTATCTGGCTTCAAGTTACCGATCAAGTTCGGGCAAAAGATTGTCAGCACGTATATTACGGCGCAAGCGCAAATCATATACGCGACAACACCAAGCAGCCAGTAATCGTGGATCCACTGCCACGGCGCGTTCATAAACAAACAATAGCCGAACACGCCAATTCCCACGTCCGAGAAAATGCGACCAATAGATACGGTCTCGTTATAGCCGCCATGTTCCACAATCTTCGCAATCTTTTCTTCGCGGTCCGTGCGGTCACGGGAATCACGCTTGGCGTAAATAGCGGCAAAGACTGCCTTGACCAGAGTAAACGACGCTGAAATAAAAATAAAGACGCAGAGAAGAACAACTACAATGGAGTTTGTATCACCCATTTTTCATGCTCTCCTTGTCCTTGTACGGATCCAACCCCAAGAACTCACATTCACGTGCGCGCATCACCTTGCGTTCGGCGGCCTTCATGTGGTCGTACCCCGACAGGTGGAGCAAGCCATGAACAATCACGCGCTTCATCTCGGCAAAAAAGCTATTGCCGTATTCCGGGGCCTGACGTTTGACCTGATCCCTTGCGATATAGATTTCGCCAAGCATCTTTTCTTCGCCCGGAAATTCTTCATGCCATTCAAACGAGAGAACATCCGTTACCTTGTCTAGACCGCGGTAATTCTTGTTCATCTCGCGCACGAACTCGTCCGTGCAGAGCACAATGTTTACGTTATCTTCCTTACCTTCTTCGGCGAGGAGCTTGCGAGCCATCACTTCGAACTTGTCCTTCCACGGGAAGGTTTCAATATTTCCCTCGCACAGGAAATCGATTTTATACTTTTTCTTTTTACTAGCAGGGTCTGGCATTAAATGTTATACCACTTCTTTAATACGTTGATAATGGCTTCAGCTTGCGCTTTGCCTGTAATCTTGAACTTGCCCTGAGGTTTGAACATGCCTTGCATCTTGCGGTAACGGCGCAGGGAAACTTTCGGTTCGCTGAACTCGCCCGTCTTGGGGTCACGATCTTGGTAAAAGAACATGACGGTTGGCCAAGCACCCTTTGACAGGACTTGCTTGTCCAATTCCTTGATGACGACTTCGCCGGTTTCTTCGTCAGTGTACTCGACGGTCAGTTCTTCGACTTCTGCACTCATTTTAACCTCCTTTAAACACAAGATCCCTTTCAAGACACTTGTGACAAGTACTATACAATTATAACATTATTCTTTAAGGTATTATGGGTTAAGGGTTAGGCTTTAGGACTATAATTGTGTCTAGACGAAAGACGAGTAGCCTGTCCAGAGCTTGTCGAAGGAAGAGACGAGAGATTTTTTAGGTTATTAGTCACTAGTCAATAGTTATTAGATAATTTTTTTGCTAAATCCCAATCATAAACAGATTCGGCAACAACAACTATTGACCAATAACCAAAGACTAATGACCAGCATGGTGATGTTCGCAGCAACCGCCGTGAGTATGGTCATGGCTCCCGAGAACACGATGAGGCACCCCGTGGGCAATCAAATCGACCTCGCAGCCATACGTGCTGTGGAGCATTTCTTCGGTCAAGTTCGCCCCTTCGTGGTAATGGACGGAATGGTTCACGCAAACGACGCTCTTTACCTTGTGCGAAAGAGCCATCAGGTCATGCGTCACGATGACGATGGTCATGGTTTCGCTGAACTCGGCAAGCATGTTGTAAAGCGCCTCAATCCCCGCCACGTCGATATTGTTGGAAGGTTCATCCAAAAAGAGAATCTGCGGATTACAGACAAGCGAACGAGCTATCAAGACACGCTGGCGTTCTCCACCGCTCAGTTCACCCAAACGGCGATCGAGGAATCCCGCGATATGCACGCGCTCTAGAGCCGCCTTCACCTCATCCGATTTCGATGAAAGCCCAGTTTTACCTGTGGCGACGCATTCGCCTACGGTAATCGGGAAATCGATATTCTTGTTCGTATTTTGCGGCACGTAGCCCACAGCCACCTTTTTCGTCGGCACTTTTTCACCGAACAGCCGTACACACCCTGTTGTCGGTTTCAGGAGTCCGACCATCAACCGCATCAAAGTCGATTTGCCACCACCGTTCGGGCCGATAATCGCAACAAAGTCATTCTCGTCAATAGAAAGATTAACGTCCGTCAGTACGGGCGACTTTCCATAGCCAAAAGAAAGATCTTTGATATCGATAGCGGACATTACTTTTTGCCAACCTCTTTGAGGGCGTCCACCAATTTCTGTAAATTGCCCATAAGATCAGCCGACAACGGGTCCGTTTCCACAATAGTTGCGCCAAGATCCTTGGCGATTGTTTGAGCGGCGCGCTTGCTGAACTGCGGCTGCACAAAAACAACCTTCACGTTGTTCTTGCGACCCATCTGGATAAGTTTCGCGAGGTCCTTCGGCTTAGGTTCCTTGCCATTCACTTCAATCGCATACTGTTTGAGTTTGTAATCCTTAGCAAAGTAACCATACGATGGGTGGAACACGATAAACGAGCGGGATTTGACCGGCATGTGAATAACAGTTTCATTAATCTGACGCTCCATCTTCTCCAAATTATCCAGCGCATTCTGGAGTCGGAATGTGTAATACCTCGAGTGTTCCGAATCAATTTTTACAAGGTAATCATAGATATTTTTGGCAAGGAATTTCACACGAGCAGGAGATGTCCAAACATGCGGATCGATTTCATGATCTTCATGTTCGTGCATACCTTGACCGTCATGATCAAATTCCATCCACTTTATATTCTCCGAAATATCGACAACTTCGACTTTCTTGTTCGCCCCCAAAAAGCGAGGCATCCAAGCCTTGTCTAAACCAGAGCCGTCCGTAAAATAGACCTGAGCCAGCGAAAAAGCCTTGATGATAGCCGGCTTCGGTTCGTAATTGTGAGGGTCCGCTTCCGGAGGCAAAAGAGTCACAATGTTTACGCGTGCACCACCCACCATCTTGACAATGGTCGCATAAGGCTGCAGCGACACAGCCACCGTGATATGTTCATCACCGGCCCACAAAACCGCGGGAACCATAACAAGCAAAAACAGAAGACGCGCAATATGACGCATTATTTTTTCCCTTCAAAGAAAGCGTTAAAATCTATTTCACTGACGTTATCAACAATAAATTCCGGTTTCACATCGAGTTTTTCGACATCGGACATTTTCGATTCACCGCACAAAGGCAGCACAAACCTGCAACCGGAACGCTTCGCCAGTTCAAAATCGGTATATAGCCTATCGCCCACAAACAAGATTTCATCAGGGGAATAAAGTTTCAAGAGCCCGGAAAGCATCGCGGGATTCGGCTTGCCGAAGCTCATTTCGGGCTCGACTCCATAAGCCGTTTTCAAAAGCGCCATGAAGCTACCGATATCGGGCACGGGCCCCCGTTCGTCGGGGCAGACAAAATCCGTATGCGTAACCCAGAACGGGATTCCGCGCTGGACTCTAAAACTCAGTTCGCAAAGTTCACGATAATCAAAGCTGTTGTGGTAAGCGACGAGCACAAGTTCCGTTTCTTCGACCGACGGGCGCAAATTGAGGCTCGGGTCCTGCGCCGCAAACCATTCATAGACTTCCGGGTTCGCAAAGAAGAAAACATTCTTGATATTCCGTTCATGGATTGCATCGAGCGAAAGGTAAAGCGCTGAAATGATAGAATCTTGAGCAAGCGGAAGCCCCATGACCTTGAGGCGATTTTCATAAAAAACCGGGGACTTGCTCGTGTTGTTACTCAAGTAATAAACAGGCACATGTTTCGCCACGCGCTTGACGGTTTCAACCGCCCCCGGATAAGGGCGGCCGCTCAGATACAGCGTACCGTCTAAATCGAAAACAACAGTTTTAATACTTTTTTTCACGGGATGCAATATAGAAAATTAGTTACTAGTTACTAGTCTATACAGTCTTAGAGAGTGCATAACTAACAACCAATGACTATTGACCAACAACTCACTCTTATGTTTGCTATTTTTACTGTTATGAAAACTCCCGATAGCCGTTTCTATTGTCCGCTCATCTCCGTTGGCACAATCATCTTGGACGAAAACGAAAGCAGCCATGCTGTGCGCGTCTGCCGTGCGGCAAACGGCGATACATTGCAACTTTGCGACGGACTCGGGCATTATGCTGATGCGACAATCACAAAGGCCGACGCCAAAGCTTGCGAAGTCCGCGTTGACTCTGTTGAAGACGCTCCGTTCAAGCGACCGCGACTGAATCTCGCGATAGCCTGCCTCAAGGACGACGCACTCGAAGAAGTCGTATTCCATGCGGCACAGACCGAAACGGACAGCGTTATCTTTTTGCGCACGGACTATTCGCAGGAGCCCAAAAATTCCGACTTGCACAAGCTCGTACGCCGTTCGGAGCTCAAAGCACTCGTGAGCCTCAAGCAATCCAAAAAACCTTGGATGACGCACATCGAAGGGCCAATAGAATTTGACAAATGGCTTAAGGATTACCAGGGAGACCTGATTCTCTGCGACATCGACGGAGAACGCAAACTGGATTTGAACGGGGATATGAACAGCGCAGGGAACGAGACGCCCGCAAGGCCTGTTACTTTACTTGTAGGCCCGGAAGGCGGATTTTCGCCACGCGAAATCGAAGCTGTAAAAACGTTCAAGAACGGCAAAGTCCATTTGCTGAACTTAGGCAATACACGCCTCCGCGCCAGAACAGCCGCGATAATCGCGTTGGGAAAAGTTTTATAGCTAGGCTTTAGGAAAAGCTACCGAACATTCACGATTTTATTCCGTCCGGCAATGCGCAGGAGGTAACGACCGGATTGCGCGACTTGCAGCATAACCGTTGAGCCGTTTGCAAAGCCTCGTTGCAGTAAGCGGCCCTGTAAATCCATGAGCGCATAGCTCTCGCCTACCCGCAAACCGCTAATTTCAACCATGCGACCCAGCGTATGGACAACCACCGGCGACAAAGCCAAAGTAGCCTCAATCGAAACCTTGCCAGAACTACTTGACTTTGACGTTTTCGACGAAGAGGACTTCACAGAACTGTTGCTCGATTTTGCTGAACTGCTGCTGGATTTCGAAGTTTTCGAAGATGAGGATTTCGCCAAAGAACTACTCGATTTCGGCATGCTTGAAGAAGACCTGACTGAGCTACTACTAGACTTCGGCGTACTCGACGAAGACACTACCTTTACACTTGAAGAACTCGAAACGCTCGAAGAGCTAGAGCTTTTCGGAGCGGTAATCGCAGCGAGTACGCTATCGATAAACTTATCCGTAACTTTCTTGTTCAGTACCGGGTACTTATCGCTATCCGACTGCACCCAAGCGGAACCATCCAAGCCATGATTTTTGTAGGACTGCAACCGCTTCAAAAGCTTCTTGTTTGCAAAATCTTCGGCAGCAACAGCAGTAGCACCAAGGCCAGCAATACTGTCTTCGTAGAATACACTATCCAAATCTAGAATTAGATAATTCCCCCTGTACGGAGCAATTGCATCCACCGAATCCGGCGACACAATTTTCCCTAAGTTATAGGAATTGTAAATCATCGCGGAATCACTTCTAATGCCTGCCCCAAACCCGCCTGCATACTTTTCTTGCGCATAAACGTAACCAACATTATAAGAATTGCTGATATGCAATGAACCCGTATAATCTTCACCAACAAAGCCAGCGACACCTTTCACGCCCATAATGTCCCCGGAATTGTACGAATATTGTATCGTAAGTGAACCGCTGCGTTCATCCGAAATACCTATAAAGCCGCCAACATCATACATACCTACCACGGTACCTCTATTCGATGACGAGATAATTGTCGTATTGGAACGGTCAACACGCCCAGCAAAGCCTCCTACGCATTTATTACCGTCAACAAGGCCATCAAAGTACGAATTTGCAATAACAAGATTCATACTGTCGACCTTCGAAACAAATCCCGCCGTATAATTTTCCCCAGAAAAATAAGAATCCTCAATCCCCAGGTTTTTAATAATCAAATCGCCTTCTTCGGTGGATCCAATAAAGCTCGTTTTCCCGTAAAGTCCGGAAATTGTATGTCCATTGCCATCGAACACACCACGATATTTTACAAAGGCGGGCCAAGTAACAAAAGAATCCGCTTGCGCCTCGTTGAATTTTCCATTGACAAGAACATTTTTATTCACAACGATATCAGCGGTCAGTTTTCCACAAACAGGTTTCTTCAGGGAATCGGCAATCTCGACAAAGAAGTACAATTCTTTTGCGTTGGCAATTTCATAACAGCCGTTCACAAGTAACGGATAATGTTCCCATCTGGCGTAGAACGTTTGCTTTCCCTTGGCATCTTCAGGAATATACGTTACCTTGTTGCCCGAGAAATTAAAATCCACATACCAGCCCTTGAACACTTCATCTTTTTGACTTGGAACCGGGAGCGCCGTGACAACGCCTTCCCTATACTTGTCAAAATAACTGACGGTATCGCCAGTGAATGTAACAAGCTCAAGGTCAGACAAAGCAACATTCGATGAAACATTGCCGCTGAAAACAGGATAACTGTCGACACCAGTTTTTTGCCCCCAGATGGATCCGTAATACCCATGGGAAACATAGTTATGGAGCAATGTCGCAACCGTTCCATTCAAAAAATATTCCGCATCCACATAAGTAACCGGAGGTTCTCCCCTAGGACCATCTCCTCCTATCCTTTTTTCCGACCTTTCGGCAAAGGCATTGTAAAAATTCGCCGAAGATCCATTATAAATACAACCGAGAAGCGGCCTAGACTCCTTTGCATTTTTCTTGGCGTAAGAATCAAGTCCATACGAATTAACCACTGTCAAACGATCATGATAACTAAGCCCTCCCACTAAAGAGCCTTCGCACATTTTCTCTGGAAAGATATTAGCAACACTATAGGAATTAACCACAAAGACATTTCCTGCACCATAAATTTCACCAATTAAGCCTCCGACATACCGGTCGTTGAAAATAACTCGGCTTGTATCAACCACCATAAAACCCTCACTATGAGACTCTTCAATAGTCAGATTGTTTCCCCTATGGACTCCAACCATACCAATACTCTCACGGCCCCGCAAATACGATGATGAATGACAATTTTTTATGATGGCATTCGTCGAATACCTAACGATTCCAACAATTGCGCCGATATTAGCCCTTGCATTAAAATAAGAATCTTTAATGTCAATATTTTCAATCGTCACCACATCACCTTCATCCCAATCTAGGACCGAAGCAAACAAACCGACATCAACATCATCCCCATTAACGTACAAGCCTGATATGGAATGACCCGCACCATCAAAACTTCCCGAGAATCCGTTAATTGGAATCCAAGAAATAAATTCATCGCCGTTGCCATTAAGAGTGTCATTTTTCAAAACATTCTTATTGACCACAATATCCTTTGTAAGTTTTGCACAAAAAGGAGGCGGAGCATCATAAGAACGAGAAAGCGAATATGAATTTACATACAATGCAAAACCGTAAAGTTCCTCCACAGAGCCAATCTGATAACAACCATCAACAATTTGAGGATCCTTGACGGAGAAGTTTGCCTTTGGAGATTTCACAGAAATAACCCCAGTCAACTGAGGGATTGAATCAACACCTATCCTTTGCCCCCAAACGGAACCGTCAACCCCATTTTTATTATAACGCCTTAAAAGTTCTACAACCAAACCATTTTTTAAATCCGATTTTACAACAGAAGTCCCAAGCGGCGCTTCATCTCCATACTCATAAAAATAAAAACTGTTTTCAACGACGGTTTCATTTTCGTCGTATACACCAACAAGAGGGAACGTCCCAGAAACTTTACTTGCCGTAAATGAATTAACGATTTCCAATTTTCCCTTTGCAATGCCGACAATGCCACCGCTTGAGTCCCCAGAAACACTTTGCGCATTATAAGAGTTTTCAACAAAAAGATTGCCCTTGCTAAAGCCGACCAATCCGCCCGCATGACCATAACTTGTATAGCCATTGTTATAAGACTCCCTAATTCTAAGAGATTCGGCACACCCCACAAGTCCACCCGTGCCCCCATATTCTCGAGCTCTTAAAGAACCGGCAACATTGACATTCGCTATTTCGGCATCCGTGGCGCTACCAGCAATTCCTCCCACACAACCCGCACTGCTAAAGTTCGTTTGAGCAAGCCCTAGATTTTTGACGACCGCGGGTTTGTTACTGGAAAGTCCCTGAAGATTCGCGAACAGACCAACATCGGAAAAAGTCGTATCTGAATAATGGAGCCCCGTGACAACATGATTCTGTCCATCGAAAACACCACGGAAAAGCTTTATCGGAGACCAAAGGTAATCGTCCTCAGAAATATTGCCATAATAGTTGAGGGTGATATCAGCCGTGAGTTTGCCACATTCATCATGCGTATTGGACGCATTCACGATGTCGGCAAAGCCGTAAAGCTCTTCGGGGGTCGAAATAGCATAGCAACCATCGGTATCAAGCTTAGGCGCCGACGGAACAATCGGATCGGCAGCAAAAGCTACAGCCATAGTCGTCAGAGCAAGAATAAAAAAGCGTTTCATAAAGTTCCACCCTCTTTCCGATAAGAAAAGCACCCCGATTTAAAGCCAGGATGCTATGCAAAATACAAAATTTTTAAGGTACAACCTATAAACTAACTTTCACTTTTTCGCGCATGGCCATCACCGTCGCCTTGGCTTCTTCGACGGTGTCGCGGCGAGCGAGGAGAACGCCCATGCGGCGATGTCCCTTCGTTTCCGGCTTGCCGAACAAACGAATGGCTGTATCCGGCTCGGCGAGCACTTCTTGCAAGTTGCCGAACTTCACATGATCCGATTCGCCTTCAACAACAATCGCCTTCGAAGCACTCGGGCCGTGGAACGCGATGTTCGGAATCGGAAGACCGAGAATTGCGCGAGCGTGCAACGCAAATTCCGAGAGGTCTTGGGAAATAAGCGTCACCATGCCCGTATCGTGCGGACGCGGAGAGACTTCGCTAAACAAGACTTCGTCCTTGCAAACGAAAAGTTCCACGCCAAAGATGCCGCGACCGCCAAGAGCGTCCGTGACCTTCTTCGCAATGACCTTTGCCTGTTCCAAGAGTTCCGGCTTCATCGGCTGCGGTTGCCAAGATTCCTGATAGTCGCCGCCCACTTGATGGTGGCCGATCGGTTCCAAGAAGCTCGTGCCTGCCACATGGCGGACAGTGAGCAAAGTAATTTCGTAGTCGAAAGGCACAAAGCCTTCGACAATCACGCGGCTTGCAGCACCAGTGCGGCCACCCGTCTGAGAAATATTCCAAGAGTTTTCGATATCGGCTTCGGTCTTGATAACGCTCTGACCATGGCCAGAAGAACTCATCACCGGCTTCACCACACACGGAATCCCGATTTCCTTGACGGCAGCCTTGAAATCTTCGAAGTTATCGGCAAAACGGTACGGGCTCGTCTTGAGTCCGAGTTCTTCGGCGGCGAGGCGACGGATGCCTTCGCGGTTCATCGTGAGCTTTGTGGCCTTTGCAGTCGGGATGACGTTGTAGCCTTCCTTTTCCATTTCCACGAGCGTGTCGGTCGCAATGGCTTCAACTTCCGGGACAATGTAGTCCGGCTTTTCCTTTTCAATGACAGCGCGAAGTTCCTTGCCGTTGAGCATGTTAATGACGTAGCTGCGGTGAGCTACCTGCATACCGGGAGCGTTGGCATAACGATCCACGGCAATCACTTCGACGCCGAGGCGCATCATTTCGATGATGACTTCCTTGCCAAGCTCGCCAGCCCCACAAAAGAGGACCTTGGTTGCACTAGAACTTAGAGGTGTACCGATTTCTGCCATATAGACTCCTTGTTGTGACAACAAATATAAAATTATTAGGCAACCATAAAAAGAAATGCCCTCCCCATACGCGGATCATGACCACATAAGTACTAAAGTACTAAGTGGTCAAAGAGCGCAGAGGCGGGCATGACAATGAAATTTTGCGGTTAATTACTTTCAACGTTTTTTATGCAACGGACAGAAGCTCTAGATTTCTTTAAGAAGGATCCAATTTTCGCTGTTGCATTATCATATGCAAATCCCACATAAACCGCATACGGTCCTGTGCCATTCTCTCCTGAACCGTTAGAAGTCCAAAAAACAGCATTAGTTCCTGATCCAACAAACATATATTCATCATTCTTGTCATTATACTCCTGCAATCCACCAGGGAGCACCGTAAAGCCATATTTATCAGAACCCGTCGTTGTC
>JAEEGJ010022764.1_pt1 | contig 13255 bp, 15 predicted proteins | sample 8958761 | NCBI WGS metagenome assembly JAEEGJ01 (sample SAMN16246546, study PRJNA631951) | gut metagenome | biome: gut microbiome; feature: rumen; material: RS-attached | host: Bos | place: Iran: Karaj | collected 2018-10
ATGCGAACCAGTACCAGGTATTCCCAATCTGTTGTGTTTGGATATTTTTAAGGTTCCTGTAGATGTAGGAGCTCAACTACATAGTTTTCAGTCGGCGGTGAGGTGATAGTATGAGAAGAAAGATTGAAATTGGTTTTATTGTATTTTTGATTATTTTCGTCTTTTTTTTAGTTGGATGGAATTTATATAGACACAATATCGAATCTAAGCACAAACCTGCAACATCTATAGCGCCTCATTTTATAGAAGAAACACAACTAGTATATCATTATAATATTCCTCATAGTTTTGAATCTGCAGGAGAATAGAGATGAAAGATCGAAACCATATAATGAAGAGTGTATTATGTATCTCTATTGCTATAGTATTTGTTGCTGCCGTAGGCTATGTTCTTGAAAAGAAGTATAATCTCTTTCTTCGTGTTAGTGTTTTGTTTGGTCAACATGATAGTGTTGATGATTATGAGAGTGTTGATGATTTGTCGGGTTTAAAAGAGTGTATAGAAGATCAAGGCTATTTTAATGTGATTGTATCGTATGCAAGGAATGTAGATAATAAGCACAGTGCCTATATAATTATTCCTGAAGTGGATTCTATAGATTCAGCTAATGGTTTGATCGTAATTATAAGAGATTATTTTGAGAATCATCCTAACGATCCTTTAGTAATAAACGATTATGATTTACTCATAAGTATGGGCAGTCAAGGAGTACACCAAAAACAGGATAGCTTTTCAATAACATATCAGTTAATGACTTCTATGTGTAGAATAGAGTCTATATCTCAAAACATACTAACATTACCTGATGAGCTCCCGCCCGGTGAAGATTTTACTGATGTTGAAAGAGTCTATATCTGGGATAGCGATTCGGTTTCTGAAAGTGATATAGTAGTTTTGGAATCCATATATCCCTATGCCCACTTTTATAGTGGTGAGGGCGAAGAGATAAGCTTTACAGATATAGAATAACAGCAAGAAATCTTATAACCCCTGTAAACATTGAGTTTGCAGGGGTGTAAGATGATTGCGAGTTTGTTTGCTTTTCAAAAAGAATGGATGTGTTGTCTGATGAATACTATAGGTGTTATATATATCATGGATTGATTATTAAAGTCCCAATAGGATCACATATGCCGATTATGTATAGGATGTGAGAATATGAAGAGAGCACTACTGATAGTTGTGAATATTATTCTGTTAGTATTGATAGCGTTTCCAGTTGTCAGAAGCAAAACAGGATCTATATCTACAGAGTCATACTATTATCATGATACTCTGGTTCTTAAAGAAGCATATTCAGCGGAGTTAACTAATGTTCCGAAGGATTCTGTTGTTGAAGTTCGGTATATTAGAAATGACGGAGTAGCAACATGCTATATTTCAAATGATGAAGGAGTTAGTGTCGAAATCCCTTTTTCTTGTTTTGAAGAGGAAGTGGATATGTACAGAGTTCTTGAAGAAAAGAGAACAGATGCTATTAAAAGAATCCGTAAGATATATATTCAAATAATTACTAGAATCGCAGTTTCTGTAGTTATAATGGTTGTAGGTTCACTCGTCTTTTATAAAATTATGGGTAAGAATTGCCATTGTGAAGAGATTTATTCAATACTTACAATTTTTCTTCTCTTGGTTGTAATTAATGATTATTGGGTCGAGTATTTTAGTAGATTGTTTTAATAGTGCAATTGTAGTACGAATTAATAAGAGGGAATTGTGATAAGAATAGCAATATGTGACGACGATACCTTCTTTCTAGAGAAGGCGAAGCGAGTAATAAGCGAGATTTGCCTAAGGCATGGCACATCATGCGAATTCTTAGAATATCATTCTGGAGAGTCGTTATTGTCTGATACGTCATCTCTCAAGAAATGTGATCTTCTTGTGCTTGATATACTCATGAGTGGAATAAACGGAATGGATGTAGCCCGGAAAATACGTGTGGATAACAACGAGATCCGTGTGTTGTTTGCATCATCGCATATAAAGTTTTCTCCCGAAGGCTATTTTGTTAAAGCTATAGGGTATATTTTGAAAGACGATTTCTTTGAAAGAAATCTAACAGCAATACTGGATTCATTGATCCCAGATTTGATAAAGAAAAATCGCGAGATACTATTAAAAACAAGTTCAGGCTCATATAGAATAAATGTGATCAACATAATGTGCGTGGAATCCGATAATCACTTCGTCACGTATTATCTGAATAGGAGTCATGGCTATAGTGTAAGAGCAAAGTTCACAGATGTTGCAGAAAACATGATGAAGTATGATTTCATATTGATACACAGGGGATGTATAGTCAATCCAACATTTATTAAGGATATAAAGAAAAACTATATAGTGTTGGATCCTGATTGGGAAATAAACATTTCGCGCGATTTGTATAAGACTGTTAAGCAGAAATACCAGATGTATACAGAGTTTTCACTATGAGTTCAATTATATATGACATTATAAACAACAGTATGTACGTTCTAATGGCATACCTTTTCTCAGGTGTGTTTCTTAAGAAGAGTCTTTCCAATAATATGAATAGATTATTATTGTTTTTGTTATGGATAGTGTTAGACAATATTCTAGTTAATATATTAGCAGGATATCCGGGAATTAAGATAGCGGTAACGCTGGTTTTGAATTGTTTATTTGCATTTATTCTATTTGAATCATCAATTATTAGATTGATAACTACTCAGATTGCATTTATGGGGCTGGGAGCTGTCTCGGAACTTGTAGTGTTATTGAGTCTTGAAATGACAGTTGGAACCAACAACTTGAAAACTATCCAGAATACGGCTTTGTATTTTATAGGTGGTATATTCAGTCAGATCATTATATTTACAGTGATTATTATATTGAGCCGTGTCACGAAGAATGACGACTTTGGATTCTTAAGGACCGGAGAGTGGCTTCAGATTATGGTTTTGCCATTGATGACGATAGGGATAGTAATAGGTATATTTAATGCTTTCAATAATGACATTAATGAATTACAGATAAATGTATTAAATCTGATGGTCTTGGGTATTCTCTTAATTAATGTTTGTCAGTATTATCTTGTGCGTGATCTTGCTCGAAAAGAATCTTTATTAAGGGAGAGTCAAGTTATTTCTGAACGTGCAAGATCAACCAATCAACTCTATGATCAGTTAGCAAAGGATCGTGAGATTCATAAAGCTAAGGAGCACGACACTATTAAACTACTATCAACTGCAGCTTCGATGGCACAGGATGCGGGTAATGACAGGCTGTATCAGTTCTTGTCGGAGCATCTTGATGTTACAGAGAGCAGTATGGATGTTTTTGATTGTGGTAATGCGGTGATCAATGCCCTGATTAATACTAAGTATAATGAGGCTCGTCGCAATGATATACCGCTAAATTATGCTCTGTCAGACTTATCTCAAATTAATCTACCAGATGTAGATGTGGTATCAATTATCGCGAACATACTAGATAACGCTATTGAAGCATCTATAAAAAGTGATGTTCATAAACGGCATATACGTTTTAAGGCTTCGGTTAATGATGGTTTGTTTAATGTAGCTTGTGAGAATTACTATTCAGGAAAGATTTTATCTGATGAAAAAGGTATAAAGTCAGATAAGAAAAGTGAAGGTCACGGTTATGGGTTGTTAAATATCAAGGCGATCGCACAGAAGTATAACGGTGATTGCTCGATTGATACCGATAACAATCTGTTCAGAATATCAGTTATCATACCGATGGCGAAGTAAAACATACAACTCACGTCACAAAAGTATACAACTCACGCTATTCGTATAGTCATTTTTGTTGGCGCGTGTTATCCCTTTCTTAAGACTTAAGAGAGGGAATGCCGTATTGTGATACACAGATTATCGCTCAGGACTGCATATATATTGTTCAATCATCAATTGATAGATTTTGATGATATAGATTTTGCTGCATACTATTTTGAAAACGGCATCCTTAAAGTTATCGGTTGCTTTTTGACAGTGATTGTTGCTGTAATTACGGATTCATTTCCTGGTCTTATGGTATTTTATGTTTTTTATTCGATGCTTCGTAAGTATTCAGGCGGATTTCATTGTAGCACTCAATTAAGGTGCCTCTTGTTATCTGCAATAACACTTTTTGTGATAGTAATAGTAAAAACGGCCTTGTTTGATAATATAAATTATTTTTGTGGGGGGGGTACACATGTTATCTTCCTTAATAATATTGATATTTGGGACAGTTAATCATCCGAATCTTGATCTAAACGAACGTGAGTTGGCTCTCAACAAAAGAAAAGCTAGATTAGTAGTTACCTTTGAATTATCCGTCATCCTTTTGGCAATGCTGATGCATGTCAGAAGTGAATACGTTTTCTATATGTCTATGGGTATTACAGTCAATGCTATAATCATGATTCTAGCTAAATGATCAGGACAGGAGGGGACGACGCATGGAGGAAAAGATTAAAGATGCTCTTAAGCAGCGCTTGAATCAGAAGATATACGGCTTACCGCCGGAATGTCAGATATTCTTCTATCAGCCTAAGAGACCTAAGAAGTGAGGATTTGTTTTGAGTAGTATGTTGAGGTGTAGACCAATGTGGTAGATAGTTTTTCGTATTGCAAATAAACATATAGGAGGAATAACAAATGAAGAGTAAATTACTGAAAAGTATGGTGTCCGTTATCATGTGTGTGGTATTGCTTATGGGATATGCTTCTGTTAGTAACGCTTCTGTATATATACCATCCGGCGGAAACTCTACAGTAGGATCGTTCTCTGGATATGCAGGTACATATAATTTTACCTATTCGGTTTCATTTATCCAGTATGATGGAATGCCATCAGGAGCACATATTTATAGTGGTCTAACGGCAAAATGTGATTATAACCAGGGTAATACATATGAGTCTGTAACAATGTGTACGATTAATTCTAACAGTGGTAATGGCAGCTTTTACACAGCATATAGCGGAGGACACTCTATTAAGCTATATAATCAGACTGGAAGAAATGTAACCATTTCAATAGTATTTACTTTGTAATTATCTGAGTTAAACCTGCTATTCGATTTGTATTGAATAGCAGGTTTTATTATTGGAGGATTTTGTGTTTAGGCGTATTGAGGCACTTATCATATCAACCACATTTGTGTGCTGTGTTCTAAGTGGGTGTTGGCATTCAGATTCCAGTCTTAGCACTGGTGATTATTGGTATACTTGTGATTCAGTTTCTATAGAGGCTGAAGAAGGCTATGAACAAACAGTATGTTCATACATATATAGCGAAGGATATTATTATCTGACAATAATGGGGCATAAAGCGGATGATTATATGTTTGCGGATGATTACTATAAGCTCTATTCTGTTTCTGAAGATAATTTGGTTTCGCGAATAATCGATATTCCGATCGAATGTAGAAGCACATCTAGTCAAGTTATAGTTAATGAACACTTAATCTGTTATAACACTGAGTCAAGCAAGTTATATGAAATTAGTATAGAAGATGGAACCATTCTTAATGAGGAATACTCTGAAGATTATATTATTGGTCTTTATTCGTATAAAGCTGGTTATGTAAAGTTGACTGATGAAGAGATTATTAGTTATGAATCTAATGGAAATATGGTGGGGTGTGTTTCTTTAGAGGGGATTGCCGGCTTGTATTACAGTAGTCCGTTTTTTTGTGATGGCGATAAGGCGTATTTAGTTGCATATTCCGGTGTTGGGTTTGATGTCTATTCAATAGATTTTGAGAACGGCTGTTATGACAAGATAATAGATTCGTATGTAGTTGATGCTCCTTTGGACCGTATAGAGAACGGATTGTTTTTTACATATAATGGTATTTATCGTTTTGATGTTGATTCGGTGGATTTGATGCCAATTACTGAATGGAACTATGTCGATGTAAAACCCTCATCCAAAAGGCTCAAGGTAGAACAGTATGTTTCTTATGGTGAAGATAAGTTCGGAGTAATATACACCTATACTGATGGCGAGATAGAGTTGATTGTGTTTGAAAACAGGCCAGAAGAGGAGTATTCAAATCGAACAATACTAACTGTTGGTGGGTATGGTGTTGAGACATCGTTGGCGCTTAAGTGGGCAGTTTATTTATACAACACATCTCAAGATTCATATAGAGTATTTCTCGATGAGTATGGCTACAGATTTCCATATACTACCGGTATAGAAGCGCAAGAGCAAACAGCGTCTTTGATACAATACTTTAATAATGGAAATGCCCCGGATGTATATTATGGCTTAAGTTTCGATTATCGTTATATGTTTCAAACTGGAATGTTAGCGGATATGCTTCCATTTATTGAAGCTGATTCAGAGTTTGACTTATCAGAAATGATTCCATCCATACGAGATACAGTATGCAACGGGGGTGTTTGCTACGAGATATTTCCTGCGTTTATCTTTAATGGAGATTTGGGTTTAAGGCGGGTTTATGGTTGTGATTCTGATGTTACATATCAAGAAATAAGTGAATTATCTCAGCTTATGGATATATCAATACAGGGCGATATACAGTCATCCGAGATTGCAGATCAAATCCTTAGATATTCAGTAAACTCAATACTAGATAACAGTGGTGATAATGACTTTCTCTCAGAAGAAGAATTGCTTAGTATAGTACATTATTCTATAGATAATGGAATTTCATGTAATTCTTGGGGAAATACCATTGCTGATATGGATAGTATTCATTATGGAGAGTACTTAAAATGCAGAAGATTTTTGAATAATATTTATGAATTAGCAAATATAGAAAATCAATATAACGAAAGATATGTATACTTAGGTTTCCCGTCTGTATATAGTGCAACCCATGCCGCTGAGCCAGATGGTCTTGTTGCTATTTCTGCCGATTCCGATTATCAGGATGAATGTTGGACTTTTATTCGGTATATGTTTTCCGATGTGGTTCAGCAGGTCGAGATAAGCGAGAATAAAAATCCAGTTATGAATGACGCATATATGTGTCTATGTAATTATGCTTCGGATCCGAATCTGGTTCCTTCAGATGATCGTATTTGGCAGAGTATTGTTAATGGGAGAGAACCCATATGTGATTGGATAATTGAAGATTACTGTAGCATGGTAGAAAGTATAGATTCAATAGTTTCTTATGATTGGGGGCTATACAATTTGATTTGTGATGAAATCAATTCATATTACCTTCAAGGTAAACCGGAGGAAGCAATAGCAGAATCGCTATACTCTCGATTGAATCTTTATGTTGAAGAAGTTTATTACTAAAGAGGTCGGAGATGAAGGCGAGAATAGTTGTTTCTATACTAATAGGTTTGTTGATAACTTCCTGTTTGCATGCTAATGATTCAAATACTGAAGATGAATCTATAATTGATTATACAGGGGAAACTACTGTTAATAATCCAACGGAACAATCTGATTTGCATGAATTGGAATGTGTATATGATCATTCAACTTTACTCTTTTCTGGTGTAATTCCAGAATATGATGAGTCAATAGTTATTGATGGGCAGGTGTTAAATGGATATGACATTGAGACACTCAATGTATATAGACCTTTGTGGAATAATAGCAATTTTGAATATCTTAATTGCGAAGAATGGCAAAATGCTTTTTTAGATACATTGCAGATAGTACATGGTGATACTTATAGTGTTGATGTAGAACCGTGGGGGGTTGAAGAAGCTTATGAGTATAATCAATCTCTACAGTTATTATCTGTTGATAGTGTCGGGGTAGAGGAGAAACTAGAAGCATTGTATCCTGATACTGATTTTGGGGACTATGTTATATGTCGGAGTCTGCCAGCAGTTACATCAGATTTATATCAGATATATGGGTTAGATGATGATCATAATCGAATGATAATAGATGTAGTTGTTAATAGAGATATTGATATTTATCTAATTCGTGAAAGCATCGATGGTATACCTATAGGTGTAGCGTACGACATGGATTGTTCCATTAGTGTTGTTGATGATAACGGGAATCTAAACGAACAGATATTGAGTTATTTCCCTCAGATGTATTATGATGGAAATAATATATATGAGATTGCAACTTTAAATGAAGAACAGTATGAAATAGTTTATAGAGATTGTCATATCATATCTTTTGAGGATGCACTCGCAACTATAGAACCAGAATTATTATCTATCGCTAATGATACATGGTTTGTTAATAATAAGACATATGTATATGCTGCTGAATTAGTATATATTACCGAGCATGATTTTTCTAATGATGACTATATGCTTTATCCCTATTGGTTCTTCTATTGTCATATTAATGGTGGCGAAGGGGATTTGAGATCAATGCAAAGACGGGCAATTGTTGTAAATGCAGTTACAGGCGAATTGTTAACAAACTATGTATGAATTTAATATTGTTACTAGTTTCTCTTTATGGGGAAATGCAGAGATATTGTGAAGAATTATAAATTGTAGGGAGATAACATAATGTATAAAGATTATATTGCAGAAGACAGGATTCGTGGTATAGAACAGCAACACAATATTATGGTTATAGTTGGGAACGGATTTGATATTTCAGTTTTGAAGAAATATCGTAAAGACAATCTTGTTCCATCGTATAGAATGTTTTATGATTTTTTGCAATACCGCGGGATAAGCAAAGACAATCTTTTGTTTAGTAAGATGACTAAAGATAGGGAGACAGGAAAAGAGAATTGGAGTGATTTTGAGAATTCGTTATTTGAATTACTGAACGATAGTTATTCTGCCGATGTATTAGAGAAAGCGTTACAAGAAATACAGTCATATTTTTTGTTGTTTCTGAATGATGTTATTACACCGGATATATCTATAAAGTTGAATAATGATACTGAAACATACAAGTGGGGGAGAAAAACATTAACATCATTTCTAGGTGACTTGGATAAAGAGGATTATTTGAGAATGCGGTTTCCGCTGAAAACGGATCATTATCATATGTTTAACTATTTGTTTGTCAATTTTAACTATACATCATTATTAGATAACTACATCTATATGGATAGAAAACAATTTGAACCGCATCCATATAGAACTGTGGACACAAACTTTAAATTTTATCCTGATCCTAATGGGTATAGTAATAATGGGATTAATCAGAATACAGTTTGGTCCACCTTCCTAATGCAAGACATTATTCATCCGCATGGGTTCCAAAACATTCCCCGATCAATGCTGTTTGGGGTTGAGAGTGACAAGTATAAGAAAAATAGGTTTGCAAAGAGACTTGTAAAATCTTATTGGGCTCAGAATGATCAGAAATATCAGTCTTATTTTGATAATACAGAGCTGTTCGTAATTTATGGAGCTTCGCTTGGGATAACAGATAGTTGGTGGTGGAAGAATATATATGATTCATTACTGAATAATGGTAGTGAGCTAATAATATATAGTCATAGTAATTCTGACAAAGAAGAGGTAAAAAACAAGTTCATTAATGCATGTCAAATTGAGTGTAATAAAGTAGATAAGCAGCATGTTCTTGACCATATATTTGTTGCACCCATTATTGAAAACAAAACCATATTATTCTCATTAGGAGTGAATGATAGTTAGTTTGAAATGAAATATTAATATAGGCAATGAGAGTGAGCATATTGATAAAGGAGGCATGATATACATGGCATGGAATGGATATACAGTTAAGTATTCAATTGATGTAATAGACGATATTTGCAGTGATCCTGAACATTATAGAATGTTGGATTTTAATGGAGTGATCAATGATGCAAAAGTTCATTATGAATATGGAAATGTATCAAGAGATTGGTACGATACAGTGGTCAGAATATTGAGTGAATATTTATAATTAATTAAAGTGTTTGCATTTTACAATATTCCCTTTTTGTGTATAGGTATAATCCTTATTTATCAAATATATTGTTATTTGAGGATTGATAGTGCCGAGAATTCCTCGGTGCTTATAAATTGTTGTATGCGTATAGTTTTGGGTAATGGCCAAGAACTGTGTCCCAAGAATTCATTAATGCATCTGATGCCGACATCTGCAGCAAGTTAGTTGGTAGTAAAGGTATGACAATACCTATGGGGTGGAATGTGCTTTTCGATGTCGGCAATCCTGCATGCTTCTTTATGATACGCCGTACCAACAGGTCTGATATAAGGAAAATATAGTTATCTAATATTGTGTGGACAGGACGAGATATTAAACCAAGAGTGTATTGTAGTCGATGTGTTATAGTAAACGTTAATAAGGTTATTAGAATTCAGCAAATGCTAGGAGGATAAGAAAATGAATGCGAAAGAAATTGGAATGGCTGTTCTGAATGCTGAGAACGATGAAGAAATGACGAGATTGATCAACTCTATGACGGACTATCAGAAAGAAGTCATGATCAAGGCTCTGGTGTCGATGGTAAGGAAGGCGCAGAAAGAAGAGTTCTCGGTGTTTGGTTTTTGACGCCTATTGCTTACGGCTATACTATTTAGTTGCATGTTTTGTCGCATGAGAATCCCATATGTTCTGAGTATTTTACAATGGGTTTTCGTAGATTTCTATTTTTCTTAAGATACTATAGTCGATAAATTAAAAGATTATATTAGAGTTATCGGATTATGATTAACGGAATGCAGAGTCTGTGAATTATGAGGTAAGTTAATATGAGTCAAATTAAGGCAACTTCATTAGGCATGTTACTTGAATCAATTGCTGTAAGAATTTTTGAGGGTTCTGGTTATAAACTTGAACAAAATTGTAATACTAACATAGGTTTTGATTTTGTTGTAAATAATGATAATAAGGCTTATTGTGTTGAAGTAAAGGCGACAACTTCGTTGATATATAGGAATTATTCTGCTTTAGAGAAATCGTTAAAGCACTTAGCCGGTATTGATAGTAAAAATAATATAATTCCAGTGCTAATGGTTTTTGCAACTGTTCCTGATGATTATAGACGTGAAATCAAAGACAAATATAAAACCGTAGTGATATTAGATTTGTCGAATATTTTATTTGCAACTCAGGGAACAAATCTTCAGGAAGAACTCATATCAATTCTACCTTTTTCTATAGATCAAGTATTATTAGTTGAGGATGAGCTTGGGTTAGGGTGGATCGAGCATAATGATAATGGACATACGCTTATTAGGAATATCGATGATTGTTTAGCCGGAAGAGAACATGCCTCTAAATATGAAGAAGCGTGTTTTGATATGCTTAGGTTTATTTTTGCCGATGATTTATCTTTGTGGAGCAAACAGCCGTTTTCAAATAAAGACTTATATAGATTTGATTTACTGTGTCGAATTAAAGATAATACTGAAAAAACTTTTTGGTTAATGATGGAGCACTATTTCAATTCAAAATATATCATTTTCGAATTTAAGAACTATGAAAACAAAATAACTCAAAAGGAGATATATACAACTGAACGATATTTATATAGAAAAGCCCTTCGAAGTGTGGCTATTATTGTTGCCAAGAATGGTTTTGATGAGAATTCTTTATGGGCAACAAAGGGGAGTTTGAGAGAAAATGGAAAGTTATTACTGATTATAACGGTCGATGATTTAAAAACCATGTGTCAGTTAAAAATGAATCAACAAGATCCATCTCAATTATTGCTTGACAAAGTAGATGAGCTGCTAATGACTTTAGAGAAATAAGGACAATACATAGAATTATAATTGGAGTTAACTGTAGTTTGGATACCCTGTGGACTCAGTATACCAGAACGGAAACTGAATCAAATAGTATAAGATCACCTATACAAAATCGTTTAGGATTAATTTTGACTTAGCGAAAGGCATCGGTTTCAAGAAGTATTAAACATAATAAATCATATTGACAAAAGTTTTTGTTTATTATAGGTCTTGAACACATGATGATTCACTGATAATATACATTTCAATAATATATTGAATCGAGGTGATTTAGTGAAATCGCTGATATACACAGCTGAATCCGTAATTGAAAACATACTATCTGATATCCCAAGTATAGAGGCTATCAGTATTAAAGAACGCTATAAAGATGGATTTGCTATTTCTTTTATTATGGATGACAATTCTCAAAAAGAGATAAGAATACTTTGGTTGGATCATGCTTTTCCGAAGAATGTAGTAAACGTGCTTGAGACTAATCCATCAGATGATTATAGGATCATTATGGCGCCATATATTAGTGAGGACGCAGCAAAGATCTGTATGGATAAAGGCGTCGGTTATTGTGATCTATCATTGAATTGCAGAATATTGTTCGAATATGTATATATTTTTTTCAGAGGCTATCCCAATAAGTATCCTGCGGATAATCAGGCTAAATCATTATTTAAGAATTCTTCTAAAATGACATCGTTGATTCTTCGTGAATTATTGAACGACGTTTCTATAAAATGGAAGATCAAAGATTTATCTGAAAGAGTTAAATGCAGTATAGGTCTGGTTTCCAGAGTGAAAACATATTTATGTAATCATATATGGGCTGATGCAGATTCTGATGGTTTTTTTGTTACCGATCCTGAATCACTTATGAAGTCGTGGAGCGAGGCATATAGCATTCCTGAAACCATAAACTGTTATACACTTGATAATCTATCTCTGTTTGAACAAAAGTGTTATGAGGCTTACCGGGATACTGGTATCAATGTTTGTCTTACCGGGTTTTCCGGTGGTGTAAGGTATTCGCCTGTAGTAAGATACTCGAAAGTACATGTATGGGTCGAGCGAAAGAATATTAATGAATTCATTAGTAGTACTGGTTGTAAAGTTGTGGATTCCGGTTCAAATATAGCCATATATATCGCTGATAGCGACGAGGTCTTTTCTAACTGTAAAGTAATTAATAATAGCAGAGTTGCTTCTCCCGTACAGATATATTTAGACTGTATGCAGCTAAAGGGAAGAGGAGAGGAAATGGCTGAAAGCATATTTTACAAGGAGATTAAGAAATAATGCGTGACGAAGAATTGAGAAGCAGTCGTGATTACAATGTGGGGCAGAAAGAGGCTGCACACAGAATCCTGATTGAATTGGTCAATTTGTTTGATGAATATCGAGATGATATTCGGATTGTAGGGGGATGGGTGCCAGATCTGATGTTTCCAGATGAGGGGCATATTGGAAGTGTTGATGTGGATGTTTTGATCAATCACTTGAATTTGAAAGATACAGGTTATCAGACGATGTCAAAAATACTGCTGAAAAACGGATATACGGAGCATCCGGATAAATACTTTACCTTTGTAAAACAAGTAACCGTAGATGGTATTCAATATGATGTTGATGTAGATATTCT
>JAEEGJ010022765.1_pt1 | contig 13254 bp, 6 predicted proteins | sample 8958761 | NCBI WGS metagenome assembly JAEEGJ01 (sample SAMN16246546, study PRJNA631951) | gut metagenome | biome: gut microbiome; feature: rumen; material: RS-attached | host: Bos | place: Iran: Karaj | collected 2018-10
ACGGCAGGCAAGACCAACTTCGGCAAATTGCTTTACAGCCTCGATGGTGAAAAATACAGCGCCGAAATCCCAGCCGCCACTGACGCAAAGACCTATACCGTCTATTACAAGGTCGAAGGAAGTGACAACTGGAATGCGTTCGAAGCGAAAAAGATCGAAGTGAAAATCGAGAAAACCTCCGCTATCGGTCGCATGAGCCCGCGCGCGGCCAGGGTCACAAGAGCTGTGGATCGCACCTTTGACCTCAAGGGTCGCCCGGTCCGTGGCTCGTCGAATGCCCGAGGTGCTTACTACAAGAAGTAACCTCGCTATCCTCGCACTCCCCGCTTGACGGGGAATGCTTGGAACAAAACAAAAAAGCTCCGCGATGGCGGAGCTTTTTGCGTTTTTAGTTCTGCAAACGAAAAATGTGTAAATATGCAAAATTCGTTTCCAGAATGTTGATTTTTGGCCAAAAAAATTCAGGTAAAGAGTATGGTTTTAACGGAAGAAGAACTGGATTGCCTCGCTTGGATCAAGATGAATGATGATAAACCGGTCCAATGGGGCTGTATCCTAAATTTATTTGTTTAAAAATATTTTGTTGACATTCGTATAAGCTTTTTGTAAATTTGGCGCCGTGTTTTTAACAAATGCAAAAATGCTCTTTTCCCCTTGGGTCGGTAGCCTTTGGCTGCTCGCGGTAGCTAAAGCCGTTTTCCCGACGTATAAAGTCTTTAATAATGCACTCGCGCGGTTCTGCCGTCGGGTGTTTTTTTGTTTTGAATGTTCTTTATCCACATTTTCCTAAAAAATAAATTCCTATGAAAATTTTAAAACATGTCTTGTTTTGCTTTATTTTGTTAATCAATCTAAGCATAGCTTTGGCCTTAGCTGCAACAAATCCTGTTGTGACGGTGTGTTACCCATCGTCTGAAGGGACGATAAAGCTGAAAGGAGAAAATGGCGCTTACGGAACAAGTTTTAAGCCTGGAGAATTAGTTCGGGTTGAGGCTGAACCTGCGCGCGGTTATGCATTTGTTGGTATAAATGTCGTAGAAATTAATGGTGAAACAGAGGTGGATGAGGATACTACGCCCTATCCTGTGAGGAGATACATATATGGAGCATGGACAGACGAGTCTCGTGTATCGGATATTTTGTCCAATTCAACAGAAACACTTCCCGCACATACCTGCGAGTTCGTTATGCCTTCCTTTGATATGGTTATAGTTCCTGTTTTTACAAAAGATCTTACGGCTGAGGGAGGCCTTTATGTAATCATGCCTACGACCTATATAGAAAGGATTTATATCCCTTATAAAGTGAAATCGTTTAAAGTTTATGGCTATTCAGGGAAAAAGACGGGACGTTATTATTCAGGAAGTAATGCAAATGGTTATCTGTATTTTTATACTAATTCAGGTAAGTTTCTTGTGACGGGAAGCTTGCATGTCCCTCAGGATATTGATGGTCTTACTATTTACGATGGTAGCTATGGGATGATTGGGGATGATGATTCTAAGCTTGTTAATAGTTTAAGCGGTGATTATGATGATATACGTTTGCTAACTTCGAGAGATGAACTGACAATTGGATTTAATACTGCAAATGCGCTTTATGGTTTTGATGGCTTGGAATTGACTGTAACGGTTGTTCCTAGTAATTATGAGGAACCAGCAACTTTTGTACCCCATGATATTTCTATCAGCAATTCACTTGGCGGCAAAGTAACTTGCAACAAGAAGCGTGCTTATCACAATGAGTTTATAACGCTTACCGTAACTCCTGACCCTGGTTATGTGTTTATGGGGGCTGATATCAGGGATGAAAATGGGAACAGTGTTGCTTTAGATTTGTTTGAATCGTGGTTTGATGCTAGTTCTGCAAATTTCCATATGCCCAATTCTGCAGCGACTATTACTCCAATTTTTGCCCGCGACATACACACGGCAGAAGAGGGGCTTTCGATTCTTTTGCCCAAAAAAGGAAGCAGAGAGATTGTCTTGCCTGAAGGGGTAACTTCTTTCAAGGTGTACGATGATGGCGGAAAATATGACGATTATGCCTTCTATGTTTGTCCGGGAACATATTCTATTGATTATTCTTATTGTAGAACTCAAAGGAGTCTTAAGGTTACGGCTCCTGAAGGGGATTTATTTGTTGTATCTGGGAATGCTTCTACTTATAGCGATTCAAAAAAACAAGATTCTTTTATCATTTATCAGGGGTCTGTTGGTTCCACAAAACTTTTGGAAGTGAGTGGAAAAAATAATAATGTAGCTACGGGCTTCATTAAAACGCGTGTGTTGACTTTTTCTTTGAATGTTTTTTCAGGACGCAAAGAAACTGCTTCAGGCATAGACTTGACTGTAGATGTTGTTCCTTTAGTGAAAAAAAATATTGTTATAGGGACAGTGGAAGGCGGAACCTTGGAAGCCTCTAAATTGGTAGCACATCCGTCGGATTCTGTTTATTTATATGCCGCTCCTGCAGCTGATTACACACTTATTGGAATCAATGTTACGGACGAAGAAGGAAATGTTATTGCAGTAAATATGGACGGAATCGAGGCTACCGGGAGAGCTTCGTTTATTATGCCGAAATCAAGTGTGAAGGTTGTTCCGCTATTTAAAAAACGAAATATTGTTATAGAGACGGTGGAAGGCGGAACCTTGGAGGCTTCCAAGATGGTTGGGTTCCCGTCGGATTCTGTTTATTTATATGCCACTCCAGCCCCGGACTACGCGATTTATGAAATCAAAGTTACGGACGAGAATGGGAATGATGTTGCTGTAAGTGCGGATGGCTTGGGAATTACCGGGAAGGCTTCTTTTGCCATGCCGAAATCAAGTGTGAAGGTTGTTCCTGTATTTAAAAATATGGTTATGGTAGAAGATGATAGTCACTATATGTACTTGCCAAATTCTGGAGAAGTTAGGGTTTCTCCAATGGAGGGAGTACGTACGTTCAAGTTGTACGATGATGGACGTGTAGCGAATGGAACCCTTATGATTGAGGTTCCTGAGGGCTACAGGTTTGTTTTGTCGGGCGATGTAATGAGAGGTGAAATTACTGTTTACAATAGCTATAAAGAAGGCGATGTTATTATTGACAAAAAGTCAAGTAAATTCGAAAATATTAGTCTTGTAAGTTCTTCAAATAAAATAAAAATATTTTTTGAGTCCTATGGTGGAGTGCCTTCTAGAGCTGTTGATTTGACGGTGAATATTGAACCTGTTGTTGGAACTGCTCATGATATTTCCATAGCTTCTGTTGAAGGGGGTGTAGTTACAAGCGTTTTGTCTAACGCTTATATGGGAGCTACGGTTACATTGTCGATTGAATCGGGAACGCGTTGCTTTGACGGAATTGACGTGAGGGATGCAGAAGGTAACTTTATTGATGTTGATGCAAGTGGTGTAAAAAACAATGAAATAGTTACGTTTGTTATGCCTGGGTCTAACGTGACTGTTGTTCCGCGTTTTAAAATAATCCACAATATAACCGTTATTCCATCTGAAATGGGAACTGTAACGAGTGATCGTTCGAAAGCTATTTCTGGGGAAAGTGTTCGTTTAGATGCTGCTGATTTCCCATGGACTGTTTCGTTTACGGGAGCCGAGGTGAACGATGCTGAAGGTAATGTATTTGAAGTGCGTGCCAGCGCAATCAACAAGAATGCTTATTTCACCATGCCGAATTCGGATGTGACCGTAGTGCCGAAATTTAAGACGATAAAAACGGCCGATGATAGCCTTTTCGTGAATATGCCGAAAAAAGGAACGGTAAATTTGGATATCCCTGCGGGGGTGACTTCATTCAAGGTTTATGATAATGGAGGCCCATTATATTCATGTAGTGATGCCGATGGTGATCTTGTGTTGAATGCTCCAGCTGGTTATCGATTCTTGGTGAATGGAACTGAAGAAATCTCTAAACAAATTGAATTAACCATCTATGATGGGAATATAGGATCGGACACGCTTTTTAAAGCAAATCAATCCAATAAAGTAGAAAGTGTTCGTTTTATAAGTTCTTCTAATGTTATGACATTGAGTCTTAGAGCAACAGAATATGCTCGCTATGGAGGTCTTGATTATACTGTTTTTGTTCTCCCTAAGACTTATAATACACATAGTATTACCATCAAGGAATCTATTGCTGGCGCAAAGTTTATAAGTAGTGTAAAAAATACTTATGATAAAGGAATATTCACAAACTATGAATTGTCAAGTGCTTATGCGGGTGAGAAAATTACTGTAACAATGACAGAAATGCATGCTTCTGGAAAATATTTTATTGGGGCTCTTGTTAAAGATGCGAGTGGGAATCTTATCGATGTCGATGCTAGTCAGGCACTGAATGATGGAGTTATTTCGTTTGTTATGCCGAATTCCGATGTGACTGTAACTCCGTTGTGGAATGACGAATTAGTGAATGGTGGCTTTATAAACATGCCGAAAACAGGATCGAAGGAGGTAAACGTTCCTAAGGGTGTTTCTCAGTTTAAGGTTTATGATGATGGCGGTAAAGATGACGATTATAGTGTAAATGCAGATGGAAATCTTGTGCTAACCGCACCGGAAGGGTATAGATTCCAGATAACCGGAAATGTAAAAATGTATGGAGCTAATGTAGTCGTTAGTGATGGCTTGCCTGGATCGACTATACTTTTTGAAAAAACTGGAGGAATTGCGGATAATCTTCGTCTTTTAAGTACAAGTAATATATTGTCAATTTATTTGACAGCGGGTGATTATGATTATTCTATTGGTTCATTAGGGCTAAATTTTTCCATAAAAGTATTCCCATCGGATTGTGAAGATCATGATGATTGCGAATTTTACAGTGTTACCTTGAATAATCCACCAGAAAATGAACTTGTAACAAAAATTGCGGATTACTATATGTTCGCGTACCCCGGTGAAATGGTAACGATGTCCGTTAAGTCGTCTGAGAATAATTCCTTTATTGGTTCTGTCAAGGATGCAAATGACAATGATATTGATGTAAAAACATCTAGCAGTTTAAATGAAGCGTCTTTTACAATGCCTAAGTCTAGGGTTACGATATATCCCAAATGGACGTCTAGCCAGATTGTTGCCGATAAAGGCTTTGTTAATATGCCGCAGTCAGGCACAACAATGATTGAAATCCCTGAGGGGGTAACATGGTTTAACGTTTATGACTATTATGGTAAGTTTAAGTGGCAAATTGCGTCCTCTCCTACTATTAAAAGCTATCTCACGCTTAAGGCTCCCGAGGGGTACAGAATCCATTTGACTGGATACATGAGTACGGGTAACCCAGCCGAGTTTGCCGTATTTGATGGTGATACTACTGCTTTAAAACTTTTATGCTTACAAAGATTTCGTATTCATGTCAACGATGTAGATGCCATGAGCTCGGGCAATGAGATGACGATCTATTTTTCTTCAAGTGACGGAAAAGAAGCGCATTTATACGAGGGGCTCAATCTTAAAGTAACTGTCACAAAAGATTACTCGGAACGTTTTGATGTTGCGGTGAAATCCGTTACGGGGGGCTCCGTTGTGTCAATCCCAGAGACGGCTGTGTATCGTCAAATTGTAACGCTTAAGGCTGCTCCAGAGAAAGGTTATTTCTTTGCAGGTGCCGAAGTCAAGGATGCTGATGGAAATGTTGTTGACGTGAATGCAAGTGGTGCATTTGGATCGCGCACGGCAACGTTCGTGATGCCTAGAACGAAGGTGTCTGTCACTCCTAAGTTTACGGACAGGCCCACCGCTGAAGAGGGTCTGTATCTGAGAATCCCACAATATGGTGAAACCAAGTTTACTATTCCCAATGGGGTGATGTCGTTCAAATTGTATGATATAGGCGGACCTGATGGAAGATTCAGAACATATTCTGATGGAAAGCTTACTTTAAAAATGGAATCTAAATATTATTATCGTGACGATAATTTATATAAACTGAATAAATTAATGCTTTCTGGATTTGTTGATGTTGAAGAAGAGGAAAAATTTGTCATTCAGGAACTGCAAGGCGTAAACCTCCCTAATTGTAGCCCTCAAATAGTGGCTGCTGGAAATTGTTTTACTAGATCTTTTAAATCTTCGTACGATACATTGCTAGAAACTAACCAACCAAAGGGATTCAATTTCTTACCAGCTTCTAATGAAGTGACATTTAGCTTTAATTCTTACAATCGTGAGTATAGGGCTGGCTTGGATATGACTGTTGCCATTGTTACTTCTGATACTATTCATCATTCGGTAAAGGTTGCTTCGGTTGAAGGCGGATCGGCTGTGACTGATGTAGAATCGGCCATAAGTGGGCAAACTGTTGTTGTATCTGCTACTCCAAATGAAGGTTGTGTGTTTTCTGATATTAAGTTGAAAAATACGAAGGGACACGTTATGGATGTGAAAACGGATGGGTTCTGGAGTAATACGGTTGTATTCCCGATGATAGCGTCCGAGGATGTTACGGTTGTTCCTGTATTTTCTTGTGGAATGACTAATGATTATGAATTTGCTGTAAATATGCCGATTAATGGCAGTACAAAGGTTGTGAAAGTTCCTGAGGGCGTAAAACAGTTCAAAATTTATGATGATGGAGGCAAGGATAATCCGCATAATATCAATGCTGATGGTTATGTCAAGGTGGTTGCCCCTGAAGGACTTAAGATTAGTGCGAGGGGAACTGTGCGCGCTGGGGGTGAACGTGATGATAGCAAAGTCTGTGCTTTCGGAGGCAGTGCTGATATTTGTTGGAATGATTACCGTGACCGGGCTGGGGATTTTAGCGCGGCAAGTTTAGGTGATACGTTGCTTTTGAAATTTAAAGCCAGTGATTGCTGTTACGATGGTCTCGATTTGACTGTAAATATTGGGGGTGAACACAAGGTTTCACGCCATCAGAGCGATGCTTTGTGTAATATCACGACTAAAAAGCCGACTGCGGTATATGGCGAACGGGTCTTTGTAAAGTTGGAAAATTATGATAGAAGTAAATATTTTGCGGGTGTCCATGTTGTGTCCAAAGATGGAAAAAATATCCCTATGGATAAACGCCCCTGGATTACAACAGAAAATGTCTCTTTTGTGATGCCCGATGATGATGTTGATGTGTACCCGATATTCCAAAATAATAAGGATTTAAGCACTGCTACGAAATCTTTTGGGGTGTCTAAAAGCGGCTCTTATCATGTTGATGTTTCTGAAAATGATGTTGTACGGATCTTTGGTGGCGGTGACCTTGAAAATGGTTGCTTCGAATTCCAAGCTCCGACTAGTGAACACAAACTCCATGTGGCTGGATACATGCGAGTTTATGATAGAACCTGGCTTAAATTCTTTGATGGTGGTATAGATGATTTTGTGGCTTCGGACTCTGTAAATTATGTCGTATTTGATTTCGATTACACCACCACGACAGACAAACTTGGGCTTTGCGTAAAATCTCATGAGTCGCTTGGTAGCGGTTGGTATGGGCTTGAATTGAGAGTATCTGCTGCTATGCTTCACAGTATTTCTGTTGAAAAAACGGGTGATGGCTCTGTGATAAGCGATAAGCAGGTTGCTCCCGCAGATGAAACTGTCACGCTCACGGCAACTCCTGCTAAGCCTGGTACCTTGTTTATGGGTGCTATCGTTAAAAAGGAGGATGGTTCTGAAATTACCGTCAATTCAAATGGCTCTTGGGCTAGCAATACTGCAACATTCTCGATGCCAAATGAGAACGTGACTGTCACTCCGATATTTGCCGATAAATCTAGTGCCGAGGATGGCCTTTATGTGAATATGGTCAAAAATCAGGATGTCGTTTTCTCAATTCCTTCGACTGTGAGCTCATTTAAGTTGTATGATGATGGTGGATCAGATGGCGCTTATAGTAATAGTGCGAATGATGGTATTGTCCTATTGGCTCCTGAGGGATACAAATTACGTGTGGTGGGAACCTCCGTCATGGAGAATCGTTATGACTATTTAAATATTTTCGGCACAGAGTATTCTTCTTGCAATATTGATAAAACGAGTGAGGGAAATTCCCTGTCGATTAACACCCATACGAATGGAAACACTAATTATTCAGGTATTGATTTTACGATATATATGTTTGATCCTGAAAAGAATTTCAATATAGTAGTCGATAAGGATGTTGAAGGTGGATCGTTGATATCGTCTAAAACTATTGCACGCGCAATGGATGTTGATACGCTTGTAGCAACCCCTGCAGAGGGCTATTTGCTTGCTAGTGTTATTGTCAAGGATTCGGAAAACAATGTCGTTGAAGTGGAAAGAGACTGGCTTTCAAATGTTGTTACATTCCATGTTCCTAATTCTGATGTGACTGTTTCCCCTCAATTTAAGAAGGTTTTGATTGCGGATGATGGTATTTATGTGAATATGCCTAAGCCGGCGGAATATTCTTATGGGTTCCCATCTGCAGAAACAAGATATGTGGATATCCCTGAAGAAGTCCAATCGTTCAAGGTGTATGATGATGGTGGCAAAAATGGCAACCATTCCAATAATTCCCAAAACCGTCTGTATTTCACTGCACCTGAAGGTTATAATCTTCAAATTACGGGAAGTGTTGACATGAATCCGGGCTCGTATTCTGATTATATCATTATTTCTGACTTGGCTGATACATCGCGTTCAAAACATAAGGAAACCCATGGAGGCTCTGACTACGTCTCTTTCATCAGTTCTGAGAGAACGCTCAGCTTGAAAATGATGCCATCGGGTGTTTCTACGAATGCCCGAGTGTCCTCTTGGTCAGGTTTTGATTTTACTGTGACGCTGTTGCCAAGCTCTACATTAAGCGATATGACGATTGCGAACGTTCAAGGGGGAACGGTAACTTCTAATCGTGTTTCTCCGGTTCCTCAAGATTCTTTAGTCGTGCTGAATGCGACTCCGCAAACAGAGCCTGGAAAAACGTTCTATGTATTTAATGGAGCTCAAGTAAAAACGGCTGATGGCTCGGACTATGTTATTGATGCAAATGGTTCGTGGGGTACAAATACGGCCAAGTTTGCCATGCCACATTCGAATGTGACTGTTACGCCTGTATTCACCCATAATTTTGATAATCTTTCTGTGAATATTCCGAAGAGCGGTTCTCTGACTTTGAATGTCCCTGATAGTGTGACAACGTTCTCAATATCTGATAGTGTGAAGTTTAGCAACGGGGCTTGCGATGCTGATGGAATGCTTATTTTGAATGCTGCGAAAGGACGCTCTTTTACCGTGACGGGACGTGCAAAAACGTATAGTTCTAGCAATATACTTTCAATTTACGAAGATGCATCTAATGCTGATGCTATTGCAAGTTTCAGTGAAAATGTTGGTGCCGTCGATGTCTCGAACTCGGGCAATACGATGGTGCTTCGCTTCCGTTCATCAACTGCTTGTGACCATAGCGATTTTGGTCTTGATTTGAATGTAAAAATCAAGGCTATTCCGAATGTTGTGGCGCCTTTGGCTAGGGAAATTGTCTGGACTGGTCATGCTCAGGGGCTTGTTATTAAAGGTCGTACAAACTTTGGTACAATTCTTTATAGCCTTGACAATGAAAATTATTCGACTGATATCCCGCAGGCATCTGATGCCGGACAATACACGGTTTATTATAAGATAAATGAAGGAGCTGATTGGCTTGCTGTTGATCCTCGAACTGTGGAAGTGACGATTTCGCCTCGTACAAATATTGTTACTGGGCCTGTTGAGGTCGTTGAGGACCAGCTCGGCTTGATGGTTGTTGTTAACGACGTTGATTCGGAAGAAAGCTCTGTGAGCATCCCGACCCCGATTAAAGTTGATTCTGTTGATTTCAAGCGAACTCTTACGCCGCTCACGCCTGCGACGACGGTGTTGCCGTTCACGTTGCCCGAAGGAACAACGCTCAACGCCAGGTTCTATTACGTGAAGGCGGTGGAACAGGAGGGCTGTTCCTGGAATGCCACGATGAAGTATATCGGTACGGGCAATCTCCCGGAGGCGAATACGCCGTATGCAGTCATCTTGAATGAGGGGGAGTCAAAGTTGAAATTTGACATGCATGGCAAACAGGCGACGGTACAGACGGGTGATATTGCGGACAAGGTTGATGAAACGGGCAAGTGGTATTTCAAGGGACTCTATTCGTATAGAGTCTGGAGAGATACTGATGAAGGGGATGATAACGAAATCGGCCTTGCTTACGGCTTTGCAGGTAGCAACGAAAAAGGAATTGCCAAGGGTGAATTCGGCAGAATTGTTGACGGGGCTTACGCCGTTCCGATGCGTTCTTACCTCAGGAAAAAAGATGCGAGCGTGCGCTTGAACTGCGCTGCTGTAGCACGCGCATGGGGCGCTGGCGCGAACAACGCAGGCATTGCAAACGCTAATGCCAATGTCATCACCGTCAACTTTGTCGAGGATGACGAAAACGGCGAAGAAAGGACTACTGCGGTTGGCCACCTGAATTCCGTCACGGGCGAATTCAAGATTGACCGCTGGTACGACCTCAAGGGCCGCCGCATAAACAACGTAAACCGCGCCGCAAAGGGTGCGTACTACGGAAAGAAAGTTTTGAAAAAGTAAAAACAACCAAAATGAGAGACTTATGAACAACGAACAAAAGAAAGAATATACAGCTCCGAAGATGGAAATCATCGTTTCCGAATGCGAAGCAAACCTGCTGTGCGCAAGTGGTCAAAGTGGTGAAGATTGCGTTGGCGCAACTTGGGATAATACTGAAGGCTAGGAGAAATGTAATATGACAAAAAAGGAATACATATCTCCCGAAATGATGGTGCTTGAAATGGATCACACTGTAGAGCTGATGCAGAGCAGTAATAGCAATGTCGATCCTGGTGATCAGAGCGGTACAATTGGAGGTAACATTGGCTTTGCTCCGTTTGAACAACCGTATAACGGCTAGTTAAAGACAATCACCGAAATGATATCGCAAATGAGGCTCCGCTTGTGCGGAGCCTTTTGCTGTTAATGGAAATTTTACAAGGATTTTTTAGTCCAAAAGCCTCTTAAATGTGTGTTAATATAATAGGGAGTGTTCAAATCGCTCCGACCCATGTAAACAGAGGATAAAATGGACGTTCTGAATAAAAAATGTGCAGATCCGATTCTTGAAAGATTTGGACTCGGGCATTTTTACCATGGAGATAAACCGCTAGTTTGGATTGCTCAGCCACACTCGGCACCCACGTCATTGCACGAAGACGTTGCCTCGTATAATGCCGAAGAAAGCGACCTCTCGCAGTATTTTGTGAAGGAAGGTGAATTTGGACCTTACGCAAGTCTCTTGTACGACAAGACTTTCAAGAAGACGTTTTCGCCGGATACTAGGCGCGGAAAACGCAATTTGTTGAACCTGTTGAACGATATGCTTGAGGGACAAATTCCGCAAAAGATCATGGATGTGGCTTCGCAGCAGCAGGAACTCAATGATTCCGGTAGCAAGGTTTCCAAATCTTCAATCCTTGACCTGCATTGTCGCGATGAGCGAGATAATCTTATCGAAATTGAGGTGCAGATTCAGCGTGAAACGAATTTCTTGAAGCGCCTGGTGTTTTATTCAAGCCAAATGATTGTGCAACAGGGTGAACCCGGTCCCGATTGGGATTATGATGTTAAGCCGGTTTATGTGATTTCGTTTGCCCGTTTTCGGGTATTTGATGATGATAGGCCGCTCCACCGTGCCGGAATTCTCGATTATGAAACCGCGGAGCAGCTGGTTGACTGTGCAAATTTCACGATTATTGAACTTCCGAAGGTCGTGAGGATGATTCGTCCAAGTGATTCGGAGGTTGCCAAGTGGCTGTTCATTTTCCGCTATTTGGACCGCTTAAAGGAGCTTCCACCCGCCCTAAAAACGGAAAAGTTCGAGGGCTTGCTTCCGTTTGCCAAACTAGCTAGATTTAATAAAAAGGAACTTAAAAGGTACAGGTATATTATGCACTTAAAATGGGACAGATATGCTCAGGAATTGGCTTTTGCCGAAGATCACCCTGATTTCGTCAAGAAAATCGAGGAAAAGGTGTTAAATGCGGTAAGGCGAAATATGCGTAAAGACGGAGTTTCTTCCGATAAAATTCAAACTTATTTGAATGTTTTGGAAAATTCCTAGTAGGTTTCATGTTCGACGAAATGCATGCGTACGATGCGGTCATTGCCGAGAATTTCCTTAAAGGCGAGGAAAAAGGTCGGGCAGAAGGTAAATCGGAAGGTGAAACTAAAGGCCATGCCGATGCTATAAGCGTTATGCAGGCTATGGGCTTACCTCCGGAGAAAATTGCCGAGGCAAAGGCTCGGCTTGAAGCCTTGAAATCAAAGCAACCCTAAATCAGAAATAAAGAAAAACCGGCCCAAAGGGCCGGTTTTTTGAACTTCACTAGACGACGCTTATAACGAGACTACGGTCTTGCGGCGAGTTCTTCAGGAGTCCTCATAAGAATGTCCCAGTCGCCACGCTTGATAATCTTGTAAGCGTAGCCCTGTTCCGTGAGGAACAGTTGACGGTTCATCGCAAATTCCTGTTCTTTGGAGTCCTGCGTCACGATGCTGTAGAAGTGGGCGGCGCCGCCGTCGCTCTTGGGGCGCAACACGCGGCCGAGGCGCTGGGCTTCTTCCTGGCGGCTACCGAACGTACCCGAAATCTGGATAAGCACGTTGGCGTCCGGCAAGTCGATAGCGAAGTTACCGACCTTCGAGACCATGAGGTTCTTCTGCGCGCCCGAACGGAAGGCTCCGTAAAGCTTTTCGCGTTCCTTGTTCGGCGTCTTGCCGGTAATCAGCGGAATCTGGAGGTCTTCGGAGAGCGCTTCGAGCTGGTCGATGTACTGGCCGATGATAAGCACGCGGTCATCCGGCTTGCTGAAGTACTTGAGCAAGCGTTCGACGATGTCCGTCTTTTCGGGGTTCGTGCTCGCGAGCGTAATTTTGTCGCGCACGGGGGCAAGCGCATACTTCATCTTGAGTTCCGGATCCATCGGGATGCGGATTTCGTTACAGTCGGCAGTTGCAATCCAGCCTTGTGCTTCCAAGATGCGCCACGGGATGTCGAACTTTTTCGGTCCAATTAAGCTGAACACTTCGGTTTCCTTGTGGTCTTCACGAACGAGCGTTGCCGTAAGGCCCAAGCGGCGAGTGGCCTGCATTTCGGTACTCAGGCGGAACACCGGAGCCGGGAGCAAGTGGACTTCGTCGTAAATCATGAGGCCCCACTTTTCCTGGCTGAAAAGCGGGAAGTTTGCAAGTTCCTTCTTGACCTCTTCTT
>JAEEGJ010022768.1_pt1 | contig 13254 bp, 5 predicted proteins | sample 8958761 | NCBI WGS metagenome assembly JAEEGJ01 (sample SAMN16246546, study PRJNA631951) | gut metagenome | biome: gut microbiome; feature: rumen; material: RS-attached | host: Bos | place: Iran: Karaj | collected 2018-10
CTGACAAGCCCACCAAGCCCTCCAGCTTCTTGAGACATTCTGCGTAATCAACGGATTGAGGAGCCTCGAACGGTATGTCGTCATCCTCAATCGTCATCAGTTGTTCGTCGCTTATCGTGGTGATGTCGGTATGCTGCAGGCGCTGGGCCTGCTTCTTGCATATTTCGTCGAACAGGGTACACATGGTACGTCCGTTGGCAAAGTCCTTGCCGCGTGAGTCGTACATCTGCTTGATACACTCCTTAGCCTTGGCTTCTGCCTGGACTGACATGATGTACTTCTTCTCCTTGGCGAAGATGAGCATGATTTCGTAAAGCTGTTCGGGCGTGTAGTCATCGATGTCGAGGAAGTAGTTGAAGCGGCTCTTGAATCCCGGATTCACTCGGAAGAGGTTGTCCATCTCCGTCCGGTAACCGGCAGCAATGACAACAAATTTCCCTCGGTCGTCTTCCATACGCTTCATCAGTTTCTCCAAAGCTTGGGCACCTTGTGTGTCGCGGTCGCCAGCTTGGCTGATGGGAGCCAGCGTGTAGGCTTCATCAACAAACAGGATGCCGCCCAAAGCCTTGTCGCAGAGGCGGTCGACGACCTTCGGCGTCTCGCCCTGATAAGGACTGACCATCTTGGCACGGTCAACCTCGACCACATGTCCGCTGTCCAGATAGCCGATGGCTGCCAGTATCTCGCCCAGCTTGCGGGCTATCGTTGTCTTGCCCGTTCCGGGGTTACCCGTCAGGATGATGTGCATCGACAGCTTTTCCTGTTCGCCCAGACCTCGTTCAGCCCGTTGCAGACTGTTCTGCACGGAGTAAGCTATCTCACGAACGGCCTGCTTCACTCCATCCATGCCGATGAAGTTGTCCAGGTCGTGCAGTATCTCGTCAAGTGTCCGTTCTTCAGGTACATATCCTTGGATGTCATCCTTCTCAACCTGGGCCGCGTCTGTTCCCCGGCTGATGAACGAGGTGAAGATGTCTTCGGCCGTCTTCATGGCGAGATGAGCATTGCCGAAGGTTTCGTCCTTCATCTTGATCTGGTACTTGAAGAAGCGTGTCAGTTGCTTGTCAGCCTCGGGGCTGTAGTGGGTGATGCCGTACTTCTTCTTCAACTCCATCTTGGTGATGTCGCACAGCTCTTGACAGTTGGGCGTGGGCAGGCGGAACGTGTACTTGAACCTGTTCTTCACCGCCGGGTTACTCTCCAGGAAATCGTCAAGTCCCTTGGAAAGTCCCGACATGATGACGATGGGGTTGTCGTCCCACTTGTCCATCTCGACGAACAGCTTGTCCAGGGGGTTCACCTGGTTCGAGTATTTGTCGGGCAGCAGCTTCTGCACGTTGTCGAAGAAGAGGATGCCGCCGCGCGCCTTCTTGATGTTGTCCTCCCACTTGTCGACGAAGCGCGAGTAGTCCACGGCGTCGACCACCGTCAGCTTCGCCTTCTCGATAATCTTGTTCTGATAGAAGTAGTCGCGGAGAATCTCGGCCAGCGCCGTTTTGCCCGTGCCCGTCTCGCCGATGATGATGGCGTTGACGGAGAGGCGCACGTTGGCGATGTCCTTGCGTGAGCGGAGGTAGGTGTAGGTGTCGACGATGGTCTTGAGCTGCGACTTCACCTCGGTGAGTCCTACGAGCTTGTCGAGCACGTTCTGCCCCACCAGCGGCCTGCCGCACCACTTACAGAACTTAGCGATGCTGCGGTTCTCCTTATGACAATGTTCGCAAATCATTCCACGTCTTTTTCTAATTGTTTCAGCACTTTATGTGGCTGCAGCTTCCAGTTGTTGTCCAGGTACGGGTTGCGCACGTTGAGCAGACTGGGGCTGAAGACGACGAACTCGGCCACCATGACGGCGACGAGGGTGCTCCAAAGAATATAATGTATGACGGACTCGCCGCTAATGGAGTGTATCTGGTCCGTGACGTCGTCGAGGACGGCGAACTTCGAGCCCTTGTACTTGTACGACTTCGTCTTGAAGGTGTAGTAGAGGGGCTCGAGCAGCGACGACTTAATGTCGTCGTCAAAGACCTCGCCGATGATCTTGTTGTCAGCTTTCTGGTCGCCGCGGAAGTCCGTCAGGTGGCAGATGAGCATATAGACGAGCGTCATCAGGACAATGCCGAAGTTGAACATTCCCGGTATATGTGCGTTGAGGTATTGCAGAATGAGTATTGGGAAGATGCTCGACAGGGCGCCGAGCAGTCCGAACAGTAGTGACATGACGAAGCCGAAGCCGCGGAAGTAGGCTCTCAGGGCGGCGATGAGCAGCGTCATGCCGCCGAGCGGTATGCCGATGGTGATGAACGAGTGGCGCAGCAGGAAGTCGCGTCCCGTGACGCCGAAGATGAGCACCAGGAGCATCCACAGTCCCGACAGTCCGTAGAAGATGTAGCGCCACGTCTTCTCCTTGCGGCGGGCACGCTCCCAGCTGGTCTTCACGGCATTCATCTTGTCGTCGGTCTCCTTGCGGGCAGCCACCAGGCGCTTGTAGTAGCGCTGGTTCTTGTCGAACGTTCCCAGCGCCATCACCCAGTCCTCCAGGGAGTGCTCGTAGCTGTACTCCTGGGTGAATTCGGCATCGGGGTTCTCGTGGTAGAAGACGGAGAGCCACTGTGCGAAATAGCCGTTGCGCATCTCGTTGCGTATCTGGGCGGTGTTGGACGGGTCTATTTTGAGACCGTTCGTCAGCTCCGTGCCGTCGGGCAGCAGGTAGGTGGGCTTCACGCCGAGCATACAGCAGAAGCGGTAGACGGCCGTGGGGATGTCGTAGGCGCTGAGGCGGTCGCGGTTCTCCTCCGACTTCATGTCGAAGCAATGGCTCTGTGCTCCCAGCTCCTTCATCCAGCCGTGCAGCTGTGCGAAGTAGGCGAAGCGGCCGTCGGGGGCGGTGATGTCCTCCATCTCCTTGCTGAAGTCCTCGGCGCTGAGGTGCTCGGCGTTCTTCAGCCGTTCCTTCAGCAGCTGTCCCACCTTCTCGGGGGTGTCGGCCAGGCGCAGGTCGTAGGCGGCGTTACGGTCGAGGTTGTAGAGCACTTTGTAGGCCAGCGTCATGGAGAAAGGCTGTCCCTGTGTCATGATGCGCAGGCTTTCGCAGGCCATCATGTCCTCGTGGCTGTACATCCACGACAGCAGGCGTCCGTCCGTCAGGCTGAGCCAGGCGTCCTCCGAGGGCTCGCCGTATCCGAAGTAGTGTACAATCTGCTTCAGCGTCGACGACGGTCCTTTCGTCAGGAAGGGTATCTCGGGGTCCATCTCGAACACCGTCTTCATGACGGCCTTGCGCGTCTCGTCGGGCTTCGACGCATCGAGGTTGGTGAAGTAGGAGCGCAGGCGGTTGACGTCACATCGGGTGTGTGTCTCGAGATAGATGAACAGGTTGTCGTTGGGGTTCTTCAGCAGCATGCCGTACTGCTCCTGGTAGCTCAGCACGGAAATGGCGATGGTGTGGATGTCGTCGCAGAGCGTGCCGCGGATGTCCTTGTACGGGTAGGTGGGCTCCATCGTGTAGACGCTGGCCATGAGGCCGGCGTGCTGGTCTACGGGGTAGCGGTTCACGATGATGTCCTTCACGGCGACGGCCAGCTTCTGGTTGCCGCATGACTCCAGCCATTGGGTGATGCGTCCGTTATAGAGGTAGCCGATGGCGAGGCGCTCGTTGTCGAGCAGCAGGGGTATCAGCTCGTGGACGTTGTCGGCGACGAGGTTGCGCTCGGGGTCGACGATGAAGCTCTTGTATTTCAGGAAGGGCGACGAGAGGTCTACCTTCACGTCCTCGCCCTTGAACCAGCGCTCCACCTCGTCGTAGCCCCAGCGGCTCTGGGGGTTGACGGCGGTCAGTCCCTGGACGATGGTCTTCACCTTCTCGGGCAGCTCGTTGAGGCGTGGCAGTCGTCCCTCGTTCTTCTGGCGCATCATGGTACGCTCGTTCGAGCTCAGCGGGTTCTCGCCGAGCCATAGTGCGAAGAGGGTGATGCCCAGCGAGTAGAAGTCGGCCGCCGGCGTGATCTCCACGACGCCGTCGATGACGTCCGAATACATCTCCGGGGCGGCATAGATGGGTGTGCGGGCTTGTGACGTGCGGTGTGACTTGCCGTCGTTCTCCAGCATACTCGATATGCCGAAGTCGCCCAGCACCAGCTCCTGGTGGTCGCTGTTGCGGAAGAAGAAGTTCGAAGGCTTGATGTCCTTGTGCAGGATATTGTAGTTGTGGCAGTAGGCCAGGGCGGCGGCGCCTTGCAGGGCAATGCGGCGGAACTGGTCCATGTCGCCGTTCACGCGGTAGTTGCTCAGCGTGCCTCCTGCGAGGTACTCCATCAGCTCGTAGTAGCGGTGCTTGCTGTCGACGTAGGTCTTGCCGAAGTCGTAGAGCCTGACGATCATCTCAAAGTGGAAGGTACGGATGACCTGCAGCATCTTCTTGTTGACGTCGAAGTTGGGGTAGTACACCTTCAGCACATAGGGCTTCTCCTCGTGCTCCACGAGGAATACCTGTGCCTCGCCGGAGTTGTCGCTCAGGCACTCCAGGTTGCGGTACTCCACGCCTTTGAGCATGAAGCTGCCGCTGTCCTCGGCGGTGACACCCTCCTCCTGTTGGGTTCTCAGGGTCTGCGACAGGTCGGGCTCGTGCTCGCCCTTGACGACACGCACGGTGCGTAGTGTTTCGTTTTCTAACGGTTTATCTGTCATGACTTGCGTCCTCTATCGTTTACTTGTATGACTTGCGTCCTCAATCGTTTACTTATCGTCCTTGATCTCTTGTTTGTTGTTCTTGCCTAGGATGACCCACTTGCCACCCATCTGCGGCTTCGCACAGCCACAGGGGCTGCTGTGCATGGCGTGCTTGAAGTTGCACACCCACGCCAGCCGGACGCCCAGCGGCTTCTGGGCCATGGCGTAGTTACGCGCCTTCACCGGCGACGGCATCGGCGGTATCGCCATGCCTTCCAGCAGTCGGGTGAGCTGCTCGATGTGGGCTTCCTTCTCGCGGGTGAGCTCCTCCTTCGACTTCCGTTTCTCCGTCACGGGCTTGATGTCCTCGGTGGGTGTGCCGCGGTCGTTGGCCAGGAGCATCAGCACCCGTTGGCGCAACTGCTCGTTCTGCTGGTCGCGAACGAGGTCGCGCTCCGAGGTGTAAGGCACCTGCATCAGGAGGTTCTCGTACTCGCGGGCCAGCCGGATGAGCTCCTGGTAGTCCGGGCGTTGCTTCATCTCGGCCACCATCTGGCGTGCCTCGTCCGTCAGGGCCGTTCCGCATTGCTTGCAGAAGGCGAAGTCGTTCAGCGTACGGCACGTCGGGCAGACGATGCCGCCACGGGGACTGCCGCACTCGGGACAGTAGGCCTCCGAGCCGTAGAGTGGGGCGCCGCAGAACGAGCAGACGTCGGTTCTAATATAATGGTGGCAGACCTCGCAGAAGTCTGCTTCGGGGTCTATCTCACTACCGCAGTTGGGGCACGCCCCCATACGCAGCGGCTTGCCACACGACTGGCAGAACATCGCTGTCGGCTCGTTCACCGTGCCGCAGAAAGGGCAGGCGACGCCCTCGGCCGTCTGCACGGCGGCCTGCGTCTGTACGTTGTTCTCCATCTGGGGTTGTTCTCTGACGAGCTCTTCGCGCTGCTGTGTCAGCTCCTCGCCAGCCGTGGGTTGTCCAGGTCTTATTGTAGTATCTTCAGCCATAAGGTTGTTAGTTTTTTCACAATGATTGCGCAAAGATACGAAAAAAATGTTATTCGCAAAAAAAAACCGCCGTAAATTTATATTTACGACGGCATTTTCGTTGTTTATGCAAATTTTTGCGTATGTTTTTACCACAGTTGGAGGCGTTTTTCCTTCGGAAGATACATCTGGTCGCCTTCCTTCACGCCGAAGGCCTCGTACCACGCATCGATGTGGGGTAGGGCACCGTTCACGCGCCAGCGGCCCAGCGAGTGGGGGTCGCTCTTCGTGCGGTTGCGGATCTCGGCCTCGGTGATGTTGCCTGCCCACACGCCGGCGTAGGCCAGGAAGAAGCGCTGGTCGGCGGTCAGTCCGTCGACGACGGGCAGCTGCTGGTTCTTCGTGGCGTTCTTGTAGGCAGCCCATGCCACTTGCAGTCCACCGTGGTCAGCGAGGTTCTCGCCGAGCGTCAGCCGGCCGTTGGCCTTGAGGTCGGGGAGCACGTCGATGGCCGAGAAGAAGTCGGCATACTTGTCGGTACGTTCTGTAAAGTTCTTTCCGTCCGATTCCTTCCACCAGTCGTGCATATTTCCGACCTTGTCGAACTGGCGTCCCTGGTCGTCGAAACCGTGGGTCATCTCGTGGCCTATCACCACGCCGATGGCACCATAGTTAAAGGCGTCGTCGGCAGTCATGTCGAAGAACGGAACTTGCAGAATACCAGCGGGAAAGCAGATTTCGTTCGTGGTAGGGTTATAGTAGGCGTTGACCGTCTGCGGCGTCATGTACCAGTCGTCGATGTCGACGGGCTTGCCGGCGGTATGGTCAATGTAGTACCAGTTCCAGAACTTGCCTACCTCGAGCATATTCTCATAGTAAGATTTTTTCGGGTCTATCACGAGGCGGCTCATGTCTATCCACTTGTCGGGATAGCCCACCTTCACGTAGAACGTGCTGAGCTTCAGCAGGGCATTCACCTTCGTCGAGTCGTCCATCCAGTCCTGGGCGGCGATGCGCTCGCCGAGGGCTATCTGCAGGTTCTTCACCAGGCGCTGCATACGCTCCTTGGCGGCAGCGGGGAAGTACTTCTCCACGTAGATCTTACCTAAGGCCTGACCCATGGCACCCTGGACGGCGGTGGTGGCACGGCGCCACAGCGGGTGGTCCTCTTTGCGGCCCGACATCGTGCGGCCGAAGAAGTCGAAGTTGGCCTCGCGCAGCTCGTCGGTCAGACGGCTGGCAGCCTCGACGATGACACCCCATTCCATGTAGTCACGATACTCGGCGGGCTTCATCTTCGACACCAGCGCCTCGGCACCGGCCATGAAGGCGGGCTGGCCGACGACCAGCTCCTGCATGTACTTCGACTCCAGGCCCTGGGCGTTCATCACCTCCTCCAGGCGCAGGTGCGGGTACAGCCTCTGGAACTCCGCCAGCGTCGTCTTGTTGTAGTTAGCCTGCGGGTCGCGCAGCTCCGTGCGGCTCTTCGACACCTTGGCCAGCGCCAGCTCCAGACGCCAGACGTTCTGCATCTTCTTCGTGGCCTGGCTCTTCGAGAAGCCGAAGAGCTGGAACATCCTGACGATGTGCTTCTTGTAGGCCTCGCGGATCTTCGTCGTGGCCTCGTCGGTCTCCAGGTAGTAGTCCTTCTGGCCGAGTGTCAGTCCACCCTGGTTGACGCTGAGGATGTTCTGCGAGGCGTTCTTCTCGTCGGCACCCATGCCGGCACGGACGAACTGCATATCGCCGTAGGGGGCCATCGTCAGCTGGACGTCGTTCAGCTGCTTGATGGTCTTCGCGGCCTCGAGCTTCTTGATGAGCGGCATGACGGGTGCCAGACCCTCCTGCTCGCGGCGGGCGGAGTCCATGGCCAGCTTGTAGAGGTCGCTGAGCTTGCGCTCCGTGGTGCCCTCGGCGTAGGTCTTCTCCAGCAGCTCCTTCAGGATGCCGTTGATGCGCTTGTTGTTGTCCTCGGCCAGACGGTCGAAGCTGCCGAAGCGCGAATAGGCGGCGGGTAGGGGGTTGGCCTTCATCCAACCGCCGCAGGCGTACTCGTAGAAATCGTCGCCAGCCTTCACGCTGGTGTTCATGTCGGCGGGGCTGATGCCCGACCGCAGCTGTGCCGTCGCTGTGACGGCCATGGTAGCTAATGCCATGATTGTCAATAATTTCCTTTTCATATTTTTCAATGCTTAATGCTTAATGCTTCCAGTTCTTCCGAGAGTTCAAAGAAACGCTCGGTCTCTTCGTCGAGCTGCCGCTTCGTGTCGGTATACTCCGTGACGAGGGTCATGTCCGAGGCGTTCTTCGGGTCGCAGAGCAGCTCGTCGAGCTCCTTCAGCCGTGCTTCCATCTGTTCTATCTTCTTCTCGCTCTCCTTCACCGCCTTCTCGGCCTTGTTCAGCCGTTTCTGCTGCTCCTTGTGCTCGGCGTAGCTCTGTTTGTTCGAGGAAGAAAGAACATCGTTCCTCGTTCCTCCTTCCTCGTTCCTCGAAGAAAGAACATCGTTCCTCGTTACTCGTTCCTCGTTCCTCGAAGAAAGAACCTCGTTCCTCGAAGAAAGAACCTCGTTCCTCGAAGAAAGAACATCGTTCCTCGAAGAAAGTATCCTCTCTCCTCTCTCTATCCAATCATAGATTCCTCCCAGGTATTCGCGCACCTTGCCGCCACCGAACTCGTAGACCTTTGTCACGAGACCGTCCAGGAATTCGCGGTCGTGGCTGACGATGATGGCGGTGCCGTCGAACGCCTTGATGGCCTCCTTCAGCACGTCCTTCGACGCCATGTCCAGGTGGTTCGTGGGCTCGTCGAGGATGAGCAGATTCACGGGCTCCAGCAGCAGACGGATCATCGCCAGACGGCTGCGCTCGCCGCCGCTGAGCACCTTTACGCGCTTGTCGGAGGCCTCGCCGCCGAACATGAAGGCGCCGAGGATGTCCTTAATCTTCAGGCGCACCTCGCCGCGGGCCACGCGGTCGATAGTGTCGAAGACGGTGAGGCTCTCGTCCAGCAGCTGTGCCTGATTCTGTGCGAAGTAGCCTATCTGCACGTTGTGGCCCACCTTCAGGTTGCCGTCGAAGGGGATCTCGCCCATGATGCACTTCACCAGGGTGGACTTTCCCTCGCCGTTCTTGCCGACGAAGGCCACTTTCTCGCCGCGCTTGATGGTCAAATTGACGTGGGAGAAGACCTCTTTTGTATTCTCCTTACTCGTTCCTCGTTCCTCCTTCCTCGAAATCTGATAGGCCTTGCGTACCTCCTCGCAGATAATCGGGTAGTCGCCGCTCCTGAGGCAGGGCGGGAACTTCAGGTGCATGGCGGAGTTGTCGACCTCGTCGACCTCGATGGGCACGATCTTCTCCAGCTGCTTCACCTTCTGCTGCACCTGCACGGCCTTCGTAGCCTTGTAGCGGAAGCGCTCGATGAAGTCCTTCATCTCGGCTATCTCCTTCTGCTGGTTCTCGTAGGCACGCAGCTGCTGTTCGCGACGCTCCTGGCGCAGGACGACGTACTCGTTGTACTTCACCTTATAGTCTATGACGCGTCCGCACGAGATCTCCAGCGTGCGGTTCGACACATTATTAATGAACGCGCGGTCGTGGCTCACCAGCACCACGGCGGCTGCCGACTGTGCCAGCCATTGCTCGAGCCATTGTATGGACTCGATGTCCAGGTGGTTCGTGGGCTCGTCGAGCAGCAGCACGTCGGGGCGCATGAGCAGGATCTTCGCCAGCTCTATTCGCATACGCCAGCCGCCTGAGAACTCACTCGTGGGCCGCTCGAAGTCGGTACGCTCGAAGCCCAGTCCCGTCAGGGTGCGCTCCAGCTCGGCCTCGCGGCTCTCGGCGCCCATCATCAGCAGACGCTCGTGCTCGGTGGTGTAACGCTCCACCAGCGCCATGTAGTCGTCGCTCTCGTAGTCCGTACGCTCGGCCATCTCGCGCTCCAGGCGCTCCACGTGCTCCTTCATCGCCGTGAGGTTGGCGAAGGCCTTCTGCGCCTCCTCGCGGACGGTCGTCGAGTCCTGTAGGTTCATCACCTGCGGCAGGTATCCGACCACGGTGTCCGTGGGGACGCTGACCGTGCCTGTCGTCGGCCGCTGCTGGCCGCAGAGCACCTTCAGCAACGTCGATTTCCCCGCGCCGTTCTTGCCGACGAGGGCAATACGGTCGCGGGGATTGACGACGAACGAGGCGTCCTGGAACAGGGGCTTGACGCCGAATTCTATTTTTAGTCCTTCTACTGAAATCATTTCCTTTCGCTAAGAGCCTGCAAAGGTACTGCTTATTTCGGACAATACCAAATAAACCCCTCGAAAAAACGATTTCAACACCTTCAGTCGTTATTTCATCCAGGTGATCAGCCCGCCTCCCGAGCTCCGAGTGCCGGCCTGCCACGGGGCTATGCTGCGGGTCTTCATCTCGCCGTCAGCCTCGAACTCGATGACCATCGTGTAGGAGTTGCTGTTGTTCTTGACGTACACGAAGTCCTGCGTCGGCGTCGTGGTGGAGTAGTTGATCATCTTCTCGGTCAGCGACTTGAACACCACGCCGTTGCCCACGTTGCCGCTGAAGACGAAGCGCGACTTGCCGCCGTTGTTGTACGTGCTCTGGTTCTTCTGCCAGTCGACGTTGGTGACGCTGATGTCCACTTTGTCGCTCTTCTGGTACACGCCGGGCGAGGTGAAGTCTATGTACAGGTCGTTATAGACATAAGTCGACTGCAGCTCTTCTATCGAGCAGTCGGTGAACCTGTCGCAGAAGCCGATGATGTCGAACGTGATGCCGTTCAGGAACTCGTCGTCCTTTTTCTTGCTCTGGTCCTTGTCGGTATAGTTGTTCGTCGCCGTCACTTGGACGATGTCCTGGTTCTGCGTGAACTTGATGCCCGAGGCGGGGAACGTCTGCTTATACTCCTTCTGGACCGCCTGCTTGCCGCTCTCCTGCATCATGGCGTTGGCCGTGACCTCGATGGAGGTGATCTTGCCCATCGTGATGACGCCCGGCACGGTCTCGCCGGCTTCCTGGGTGATGCTGATGGGGAAGCTCGCAATCTCGCTCATCGGCGGATTGGCGGCATTCGAACTGGTCATATAGCAGGTGACGGTACAGGTGCGCGGCTTGCCGGTGGTGTTCTCCTTGGCGGTAATGTCCATGTAGTCGGTCTCCTTAAAGGACACGCTAATCCACGCCTGGCCTTCGTCGCTGACGCCGTAGCCGCCGCGGGTGTAGTCACCCATGTTGACGCTGACGCGCAGCGTCTCGCCCTCGGCCTTGAAGGTGAGCTTCGTGGGGCTGACGCCTGCCTCCTCCTTCAGCTGGGCGTACTGCGTGAACTTCACGGTATACGTGGCCACGGGCTTCGCCTCGTCGCCCTTGTCGTTGTAGCCCTCGAGCACCACCGAGCCGCTGCGGTCCTTGCCGGTGTCGTTGGCCGTGGCGGTCACCTTGAGCGTGATGCTCGTGCCGGCGGTGGTCATCTCAACTTTGAACCACTTCTCCTGCTTCGGGACGCGGTGTTTCACGTACTTGCAGTTCGTCAGCACGGTGGCCGTCTCGTAGTCGCCCTTGCCGTCAATCTCTAGCACGTCGGGGTTGGTGTTGAGGTAGGGCTTCTGCTCGCCCTTGACGGTGACGGTGTTGTAGCCTTCCTCGGCCGTGAACTTCTTCGTCAGGCGCTTGCCGTCAGCGTCGACGATGGTGATGGTCTTGCTGCCCGGTGTCGTCGACACGGTGACCACGCCCTGGTCGTTGGGCTTTCCCAGCACGGGCTCGCCCGTCTTGTCGTCGGTGACGATGACCAGCTTGATGTTGGCCTTGAAGTCGGTGTAGATGTCTATGAGTGCCGACTTGTCGGCCTTGGCTATCTTGTCCAGCTTCTGCTTGCCGGCCTCCGTGGTGCCGTCGGTCTTCGCCACCTCCTCGGCAGTCATCTTCTTGGCAATGTCGTCGCAGATGTACTCCGTCAGGTCCTTGAGCACCTCGTCGCTCAGCTCGTCGCCCAGGGCGTCGCCAATGGCACTCTTGATGTCGCCCGATATCTGGCCCACGATGTACGAGTTCCAGCCCTGCCAGTCGGGCTTGCCCTGCAGCGTCTTGCCCGCCAGCTTCAGGAACTCCAGCTTGTTCTTGATGGCGTCGCCAAACTCGATAATCTTGCTGCCGTAGCCGCCAGCCAGCTTGTCGATGCCCGAGAAATATAATTCGCCGGCGGCCACAGCCACCTTGCTGCTCACGCGGTAGGCCGACTTGCCGTACTCGGCGTTGCCCGTGAAGGCATGATAGGCATAGTCGTTGGCGCGGCCCTCCTCCAGGATGCCCTTGTCGCGCCAGATGTGGCTGATGTTCACCGCGTAGGCGTTCAGCTCGCCGTTGTTCAGCTTCTGGAAGAAGTCGCGCGCATCCTTGGCGCCGATGGCCTTCGCCTTGTCCGGCTCCTGGCTGACGTACAGCTTGTAGAGCTGCTCCTGCGCCTGGTTGTCGTACTGTCCCGCCTTCGCCATCTTCGACAGGTTGTCCTGAATCTCCTGCTGAGCACGCTTGCCCTCCTCGCCGCCGGCGGTGAAGATAGCCTTCAGGTTACCTATTATACTGCGCGTGGTGGGCTTCATCAGACTCGACGCCTCCAGCCGGTTGATGGCAGCCAGGTACTTCTCCTCGTTGGCCATCAGTCGCGTGAACGCCTCGACGGCAGGGTCGTAGTTCGACTTCTTGCCGTTGCCGCAGAACAGTTTGTCGCCCTCGAAGTTGTTGCTGAGCATCTTGATGAAATCCAGTCGTATATACTCCACCTTCACGTAGAGGTCCGTGAGCATCAGCAGGTCGTCGTCCGTGATGTCCTTATCGCTCACCCAGGTGTCGCCACCGCTCTCGGGCACGGGAACAAACGTCTCGCCGCCGCCCTCGCTCTCATCGTTGTCTGAGCCGCACGAAACGGTCAACGCCGCCATCATTGCGACGGAACAAAGTAGTAACAGTAGTCTTTTCATAGTAGTAAAATTTAGTTATACACTCATTAAATGTTTGGGACAAAGGTAGGAAAAATTCTCTGATATTCCAAATTTCACGCCCTTTTTTTTTACCTTAATGCAACTTTCGCACAAAAAACCTCACGGCAGGAATCGTGCTCCCGTCGTGAGGTAATTCTCAAGTTAGCTTACGGCTCTGGAGTCTTTGCAGCATCAATCTGCGACTGCGCCAGGTCCGTCCATCCCAGCACGGCGTCCTTGTTCAGTTCGGCGCGCGTGTACTCGCCGGTGGCCTGTGCCAGGAGCTTGATGTTCTTCACCGCGTTGCCCGTGGGCTTCATCAGACCCGTCTTCGGGTCGCGGGCGGTCTTCGGACCGATGACAGCCTTGATGACGATGTCGTTCTGGGCGTCGTACAGCGTGTTCACCGGCTGCGACTCCACCGAGCACTTGAAGATGGCCAGGTCGTCAATCTTCACCGTGTTGCCGTTGAGCGTCTGCTCGCGAATCTCCTTGACCATGTCCTTCAGGACACCCACCAGGGCACCTTCCGACCAGTTCGTGTTGTGTGTCTTCAGCAGGCGGGCCAGGCCGTTCAGGTCAATCTGCTCCTTGTACGAGGCGCGAGC
>JAEEGJ010022770.1_pt1 | contig 13253 bp, 6 predicted proteins | sample 8958761 | NCBI WGS metagenome assembly JAEEGJ01 (sample SAMN16246546, study PRJNA631951) | gut metagenome | biome: gut microbiome; feature: rumen; material: RS-attached | host: Bos | place: Iran: Karaj | collected 2018-10
GAAGTGACCATCGACATCGACCACGAAAAAGACCGCAGTTATTGGGAACGTGTGCAATATATGGAGATTGGCTCCAACATCATCCCGTATGTCGGGCCGGAGAACTTCGCCAATGTGCTGGAAAGCGACCGCCATGTGGTGGAGCATTTCAACCGCACGGGTTCGGTGTTTGCACGCAACTACCAATTCTCAGGCAAATACGGCATGAACCTCATGGAGGAGGTGGCACGTTATGCTTTGATTGGCTCATCGTTGGCCACGAAATACGATTTCGATGTCATCCATGCCCATGACTGGCTGACCTATTCGGCAGGCATCGCAGCCAAGGAGACCACGGGCAAGCCGTTGGTGGTACACATGCACGCCACCGAGTTCGACCGCTCGGGCGAGAACATCAACACGGATGTGTATGCCATTGAGCGCAGGGGCATGGAGGCCGCTGACCGTGTCATCACGGTGAGTAACTTGACTCGCAACATCGTCATCAACAAATACGGCATCGACCCCGCTAAGGTTGTGACGGTGCACAATGCCGTTGAGCCTAACGACAAGCCCAAGTCGGAATATGAGCGCAGCGGTTTGGATGCCAAGGTGGTGACCTTCCTGGGAAGAATCACCTACCAGAAAGGACCTGAATACTTCATCGAGGCGGCCTATAAGATTCACCAGGTTGACCCGAGCATCCATTTCGTGATGGCAGGCACTGGCGACATGCTGGAGAAGATGATCCGTCGTGTGGCGCAGCTCGGCATGGGCAGCCACTTCCATTTCACGGGCTTCCTGAAGGGCGAGGCCGTCGATCAAATGTTTGCCATGACCGACGTGTTTGTCATGCCTTCCATCTCCGAGCCGTTTGGCATCGTGCCGTTGGAGGCCATGCGCCTCAACGTGCCGGTAGTCATCAGCAAGCAGTCGGGTGTTTCCGAGGTTGTCAAGCACGCCTTGAAGGTTGACTTCTGGGACATCAATGGCTTGGCAGACGCCATCTATGGCCTCTGTCATTACAAGCCCTTGGCTGACTGCTTCAAGGATGAAGGTAAGGACGAGGTGGACAGCCTCAAATGGGAATTGGCCGCGAAGAAGATCAAGGCGGTTTATGAATCGGTAGTTAAGTAAGAATAATAAAAAATATACGATATGAGCAAATCAATCTGTTTCTATTTCCAAGTGCATCAGCCTTATAGGCTTCGCACGTATCGTTTCTTCGAAATCGGTAAGAAACACTATTACTATGACGACTACAGCAACCGCATGATCATGCGGCGCGTGGCCGAGAAGTGCTACCTGCCCATGAATGAACTCCTGATGCGGCAAATCGAGAAGTTTGGCGACAAGGTCAAGTTCGCGTTCTCGTTCTCGGGCGTGGTCATCGAGCAGATGGAACAATTCGCGCCAGAGGTATTAGAGAGCTTCCAGAAGCTGGTTGCAACGGGTAGGGTAGAGGTGCTCTCCGAGACCTACGCCCACTCGCTGGCTTCACTGTCGAACCCCGATGAGTTCAAGCGTCAGGTGACGGCCCACAAGCACAAGATGAAGGAAGTGTTTGGCGTTACCCCGAAGACCTTCCGCAACACCGAATTAATCTATAGCGACGAAATCGGTGCAGCGGTGGCCGACATGGGCTACAATCTTATGCTTACTGAGGGTGCCAAGCACATTTTGGGTTGGAAGAGCCCCAACTACATGTACGCCAACGCTATCAACCCGAAGCTGAAGGTGTTGTTACGCAACTTCAAGTTCAGCGATGAGATAGCCTTCCGCTTCGCACAGGATAGTTTCCGCGCCGAGGACTTCGTCAACTGGCTGAATGCGCTTCCTGAGGAGGAAGAAGTGGTCAACATCTTCATGGACTACGAGACCTTTGGAGAGCATCAGAGCGCCGAGACGGGTATCTTCAATTTCATGGAGGCTTTGCCTGATGCCATTCTGAAGGGCAGCAAGTTCAAGTTCGCCACGCCGCAGGAATTGGCCAAGAAGTTGCAGCCAGTGAGCGCTGTCAATGTGCCTAATGTGTTGTCGTGGAGCGACGAGGAACGCGACCTCACGGCATGGCTTGGCAATCCTTTGCAGGACGACGCTTTCCGCGCTTTATATGAACTGAACACCAAGGTGCATCGCATCAAGGACGAAGAGTTGCAGCAGGACTGGACCATGCTCCAGACCTCCGACCATTTCTATTACATGTGCACAAAGTGGCTCTCCGATGGCGTGGTGCATAAGTATTTCAACCACTATGCCTCACCGTATGATGCCTACGTCAACTACATGAATGTGCTGACCGACTTCTCCGATAGGGTGACAAAACTGTCGAAACGGAAAGTGAAGGCTGAATGAATTTTTGAATTTTAAATTTTAAATTTTGAATAATAAATGAAAAACCCTGAATACCTTTTTGAAACCAGTTGGGAAGTTTGTAACATGGTGGGTGGCATCTATACGGTGCTTTCCACAAAGTCGAATGTGATGCGTCAACTGCTTGATGACCATTATATCACGGTAGGACCGGATGTGGTTAAAGAAGCGCATGAGACGCTTTATTTTGTAGAAGACAATGACCTCTTTCCCGAGTGGCGCGAAAGGGCATTGGCTCAGGGCATGAAGTTCCGCATCGGTCGCTGGAAGATCGAAAGTAGCCCAATCGCCATCTTGGTCGACTACACCACGCTATACCAGTCGAAGAACGATATCCTTACGCATCTCTGGGAACAGTATGAACTCGACAGCATCCGCGGTCAGTGGGACTACATTGAGCCGGTGCTGTTCGGCTACGCTGCAGGTCAAGTGATTGAGAGCTTTTGCAATTTCTGCCTGCCACAGACCAGCAACATTGTGGCCCAGTTCCATGAGTGGATGACGGGATCAGGTGTGCTTTACCTCAAGGAGCATTGCCCGCAGGTTGCCACAGTGTTTACTACTCATGCCACCTATCTTGGTCGTGCCATTTCGGGCAATGGCCTGCCTTTATACGACAACCTGAAGACTTATTTGCCTTCGGTGATGGCCATGCAGTTCAACGTGGTCTCGCAGCAGTCGATGGAGCAGAAGGCGGCCAAGAATGCCGATGCCTTCACTACTGTGAGTGACATTACAGCGCAGGAATGCGAGCAGTTCCTCTACCGCAAACCCGATGTGGTGACAAAGAATGGTATCGACCATACCTTCAGGCAGGACAACGCCGAGTTTGTTGAGAAACGCAAGACAACACGTGAGAAGATTCTGAAAATTGTCGAAACCCTGTGTGGTGAGAAAATCGATCCCAATTGCTTAATGGTCATAAACAGCGGCCGTTATGAGTTCAAAAACAAGGGCATCGACCTTTTCATTGAAGCATTGCGTCGCTTAAACGAGGACAAGAACTTGCCTCGCACCGTTGTTGGTGTAATCGCTGTTCCGAGTAATATTGCAGGTCCTTCAAAGGACTTGCAACACCGTCTAGACGGCACCAACGCCATCATGGGGCATACAGATTTCCCAGCCACGCACCATGTTTTTGAATATGAAAACGATGCGATTTTGAACGCCTTGCGCAATTCAGGTCTGCAAAACGACGCCAACGATAAGGTGAAAGTGATGTTTGTGCCTGCTTATCTCAACGGTAATGACGGTATCTTTAACATGACCTATTCGGAGTTCCTCACTGCCTTCGATTTTTCAGTGTTCCCATCTTATTATGAGCCTTGGGGCTACACTCCGCTTGAAAGCGTGTCTTTAGGCATCCCGACTTTGACCTCTGACGTCTCTGGTTTCGGTAAGTTTGTGCAACAAGAATGTGCCGATAATCAAGCCGTGACCGTGGTGCCTCGTCAACAGGGTGATAATAATAAGGTGATAGACGAAATTGTCGCCGCATTACGTCGTTTCTTGACTTTGACGGATAAAGGTATGGCCCAGATTTCCGAGTCTGCCTTGCAAGTAGCCGAGAAACTATTGTGGAAGGATTTGATTGTCAATTATCAGAAGGCATGGGACGTGGCTCTTGAGAAGTCGGGAGGCCGTCATTATATGATGGAACCGGTGCCATACGCCGATATGCTGCATGAGGTGGTCTACCAGAAAAATGACTCACCAAGTTGGAAAAAGATTTTGGTAAAACCAGTCTATTCTGTTGAAATGCAGAAACTTGAAGAGCTTTCACACAACATTTGGTGGTGCTGGAATGTGGATGCCATCGAGTTGTTTGAATCCATCGATCCAGAAGCTTGGAAGGAAACGGAACAGAATCCCGTTGCCTTAATGGAAGGCCTCTCGGTGGAGCAAATCAAGGATTTGGAGAACAACGAAGACTTTGTGCAACGCTTGAACAAGGTATATGACCAGTTCAAAAACTATATGTCACAACCGACAAAGCAGAAGGATCTTATAGCCTATTTCAGCATGGAATACGGCCTGATGAAGAGCCTCAAGATTTATTCCGGTGGCTTGGGCATTTTGGCTGGCGACTACATGAAGCAAGCCTCTGATTCCAACGCCAACATGGTAGGCATCGGATTGCTTTACCGTTATGGCTATTTCGCACAAGAAATCACAGTCTCAGGTGAACAGCGTGCCGAATACATCCCACAAAAATTTTCGCAGCTACCTTTGCAACCTGTACTTAATGACAAGGGCGAATGGGTAAGGGTGAGCATTGCTTTCCCTGGCCGTTCGGTTTTTGCCAAGGCATGGCGTGTCAGTGTGGGTAGGGTAGGGTTATATTTGCTTGATACTGATATCGAAGAGAACTCGTCAGAAGACCGTGGTATTACCAGTCGACTCTATGGCGGCGACAGCGAGATGCGTATCAAGCAAGAGATGTTTCTCGGCGTGGGAGGTATCCGCCTGCTTGAAGCCATGGGCATGAAGCCTACCATCTATCACTGCAACGAAGGCCATGCTGCCTTCAGTGGTTTGGAACGTTTGCGCGTCTACATCAACAGGCACAATCTCGACTTTGATGTTGCACTTGAATTGGTTAGAGCTTCCACCTTGTTCACCACACACACTCCTGTGCCTGCTGGTCACGATGCATTTGAGGAACACCTTATCCGTACTTATATGCCGCACTATGCCAGCCGCATGAACATTAGCTGGGAACGCTTCATGGGCTTGGGCCGTTTCAATCCCAACAACGCAAATGAGAAATTCTCGATGAGCGTGCTAGCCACCAACCTCAGCCAGGAGGTGAATGGCGTGAGCAAGATTCATGGTCGCGTGTCGAGGGAAATGTTCCAGCCATTGTGGCCTGGTTATTTTGCTGAAGAGAACCACATCGGCTATGTCACCAATGGTGTGCATCTGCCCACCTGGAGCAATCGCTTGTGGCAGCGGCTTTACAAGACAACCTTCGGCCCCGATTATATTGACCACCAGTCGGATGAGAAGATGTGGAGCCAAATCAACGAAGTTCCAGATGCGGCTATTTGGAACGTCCGCAGGCAGTTGAAACATGAGTTGATTGCCTATCTCTCTGAAAAGTTGAAAGAGGATATGCGTCAACGTCAGGAGAGTCCGAAGCTGATTATGCAGACGGTGAATAGCCTCAACGAGAATGCCTTAATCGTTGGTTTCGCCCGTCGTTTTGCTACATACAAACGTGCCCATCTGTTGTTTGGCAACCTGGAGCGCCTGTCGCAGCTCGTCAATGACCCGAAGCGTCCTGTCATCTTCCTCTTTGCCGGTAAGGCCCATCCTAACGACAAAGCGGGTCAAGACCTCATTAAGATGATTATCGACATCTCGCGTAAGCCTGAATTCATCGGTAAGATTTTGTTTATCAGCAACTACGATATGGAACTTGGTAGCCGTCTTACTAGTGGCGTGGATGTATGGCTCAACACACCTACGCGTCCACTTGAGGCATCGGGCACCAGTGGCGAAAAGGCTGTGATGAATGGCGTGCTCAACTTCTCCGTCCTGGACGGTTGGTGGGCCGAGGGTTATCGTCCCGACGCTGGTTGGGCCATCCAAGAGAAGCGTACTTATCAAGACCAGCGCTATCAAGACGAGATGGATGCTGAGACGATTTACAACACGCTTGAGAACGAAATCGTACCGCTCTATTATGCCCGTAATGTACATGAAGTGCCTACAGGTTGGGTGGCAGCCATGAAGAAGTGTTTGAGAGAGATTTCGCCGCGCTTCACGATGAAACGCATGATGGACGACTACTTCAATCAATACTACAATAAGCTAATTGAACGGACGAATTGGATGCGTGCCGACCGCTACAAGAAGGCCTTCGAAATCAATGCGTGGAAGACGCGTGTGCGCAACAATTGGGACAAGGTGGAGGTGAAGTCGCTCATCCTGCCCGACACCAATGTGCGCCCGCTGACCTTTGGCGAGCAGTTCATCGCTGAAATCACGCTCCTTACGCCTGACCTTGAGCCTGGTGATTTGGCCATCGAGTTGCTCTTCGGTAGGAAGAATAACGACATGGAGGTGGAGATTAAGTCGGTTGAAAAGATGAAACTTGTCGATTCAGGAGACGGATGGGTGAAGTATTATATTAAGGTGCCGATTACGCATGCTGGCGTGTATGACTTTACCTTCCGTGTGTATCCTACCAACCCGATGTTGCCGCATCGTCAGGACTTCCCGCTGGTGAAGTGGATTTGATAAAAGAAATTGAAAGGTTGCAACATTGCAACCTTTTTTTGTATTTGGAATTTGATTACCTTTGCATTTGAAAAATCAAAACAAATTGAACTATGGCTGTTTATCAAATTTGGCTTGTTGTCGCCATTGTATTGGTGATTCTTGAAATCATGACCGCCGGATTCGGTGTCATTTGCTTCGCTATTGGTGCTGTCTTCTCGGCTTTGGTTGCAGGTTTGGGCGGTAGTATTACTTGGCAAATCGTGGTGTTCGCTGTGGTGTCGCTGCTGACCTTTGTCTTTCTCCGTCCTGTGGTGATCCGTTTTTTGGACAAAAAATCTAAAGATGTAAAGACCAATGCCGATGCCGTCATCGGAAGGAAAGGCGTTGTGTCGGAACGTATTGATTCAGCTCAGCATACTGGTCGTGTGGCCATAGATGGAGATGATTGGAAGGCTATCTCTGAAGATGGGTCTGTCATCGAAAAAGGTGCTGAAGTCAAAATAGTAAAATTGGATAGTATTATATTAACAGTTAAACAGTTATAATTATGAATCCCTTTAATGTCGTACTTATCGTATTAGTGGTTCTCGTCGTATTGTATGTGCTTCGTGGAATCAAGATTGTTTCCCAATCGGAAACAATGATTGTGGAGCGTCTTGGTAAGTATAACCGCACCTTGAACGCTGGTATTAATGTCATTCTGCCTATCGTTGAACAAGCTAAGGAAACTATTGTTCGACGTCAGAACGGCTCTATGGCGCGTTCTTCGCGAATTGATATGCGAGAGCAAGTGTATGACTTTGACAAACAAAGTGTTATCACAAAAGATAATGTGATGACCGAAATCAATGCCTTGCTGTATTTCCAGATTGTCGACCCGATGAAGGCTGTCTATGAAATACAGAATCTTCCTGTAGCTATTGAAAAATTGACGCAGACTACACTTCGTAATGTGGTTGGTGAAATGGAACTCGATGAAACCTTGACTTCACGTGACACCATTAACTCAAAGCTTCGCAACGTGCTTGATGATGCCACCAATAAATGGGGAGTAAAAGTAAATCGAGTTGAGTTACAGGATATTACACCTCCTGAAAGTATTCGTCGCACTATGGAACTTCAGATGCAGGCTGAGCGTAATCGTCGTGCCGAAATCTTGAAAGCAGAAGGTGAAAAGCAGTCGCAGATTTTGAACTCGGAAGGTGAGAAGCAGGCCGAGATAAATGCAGCTGAAGCTGAGAAACAGGCCAACATCCTGAAAGCCGAAGGAGAAGCCCGTGCGAAAGTGTTGCAAGCTGAAGCTGAGGCTGCCGCCATTCGTAACATTGCAGAGGCCGTCGCCGACCGAGGTGCTGACCCAGTCAACTACCTGTTGGCTGTCAAGTATATTGAGACTTTGAAGGAAGTCGCCAGCGGACAAGAGAACAAAACTGTCTATCTACCTTACGAAGCGACCAATGTGTTGGGCTCGCTCGGTGGTATCAAGGATTTGTTTGGAAAATAATCATCGTTTTAGTTTTTAATGTGTGTGCGGATTTTGGACTTTTAGTCCAAAATCCGCGTTTTTTTGTCCTCATAGTCCACAAGGTAGGCTTCTTTTCCTATTTTTGCCGTTACTATATGGATATTACATGAGAAAGACGATTTTCTTCTCGTTTATGGTGTTTTTGCTGATTACAGCCTGCAACAAAAGCGTTGAATATGAAACGTTGAGTGCTCGTTGGCCTGCGTTTGGTGATGTGTATGCACTGAAAGATGAGTTTCCGGATAGCGCTATGATGTTAATGCAGTCTGTTGCAGATACTTTGGAAGAGAAGTCTCTCCTTTTGGAATCGCCTTTTCTGTTCAATGAATATCAGATACTCAGTACGGAGCTTCGGTACAAGAATTATGTTCCTGTAGGTAAAGACAGTCTGACGGAGCAGGCTTTCAATTTCTATGAAACCCTACTTGACCAATCTAATACTGCATCGCGTGATGAGTTCTTGCTATTTCAGTTCGCACGTTCCTTATATTATAAGGCGGTGGTGGAATCACAACGTAAACAAACTATGGAGAGTTATTCAGATTTCATTCGTAGTTTGGAGGTGATGGATGAACTGACTGAAAAACGGCATATTTTTCAGATTTCGGAGAAAAATCTTGATTATGAGCATTTTATTGCACTTATTTACACGCGGATCGCTTCTTTCCTCTATCGATATGATGCTTGGGAGGTTGCTTTAGAGGTGCTTGAAAAATCAAACGAGAGTTTCACGGTTGAGGATAATGCCTTGGGCATTGCTGACAATTTGGAGATGATGGGCGACATTATGCTTGCACAGAGCGAACGAGTTGCAGCAATACAATATTTTAAAGCTTCCGATAGCGTTCATGAAAAGCTTCAAAATGATAATATCTATCAGAATTACAGTGCTTTAATACATCATTCCATTGAACTTTTCGATCTGGGGCAGAACGATTCTGTCTATCACATGCTACATCATGCTTTTGACCTTACCGAAAATGCATATCTTAAGCGTAAAATCAGTTTTGCTCTTGGCCACTTTTATTACGAAGACCAAAAGATGGACTCTGCTCTCTCCAATTTTGAAAGGAGTTTTCCGTTGTTGCCGCGACAATCTATTAGGTCGTTGTGCCGTATCGTTGAGATTTCCAATGCATTAGGGGATAATGAGAAAACTGTGTATTATAGTGTCCGTTTGGCGGAGCAGGCATTAGAACAACAAGCCATGATCCAAGATAAGGTTAAGATGATTACACTATACGAACGTTATAAATCCGACAAACGTGATGCTCAGAACAAAGACCTAATCTTTTTCATTTTGGCCATTGTGTTACTACTGGTGCTTATCTTGGTCATTGATTCGGTATGGCTCGAAAAACGCAGACGCAAACATCAGAAAGACACGGAAAAACATAGTCGCATTAAGAGCCAATTAGAGAAACAACTTGAAGATGCTTTGAATGAAGCAAAGTTTAGAGAGAAAAAAATCAACGAGTTGGAGTCTGAGTTGGAGAAAACCGTCGGTAGCCCCGATTTCCAGCAGCAGCCGTTCAACAAGAAGTTGGAAGTTCTGAAGAAGATGCCAATCTGCTTGCGCGTTTGCAAAGTGCTTGATTACAATGTGAAAGCTGGTGTGGCATATCCGGAGCTCACATTGACGGATCATCATTTGAGTCAGTTGGTCAATGCTGTTGATTCGGTTTTTCCCAAGTTCTCCGTAAGGATGATTGAACAATATCCGCGTCTCAATCGTTCTGATGTGATGTATTGTTGCCTTTATATTCTTGGGGTTAATGAGATACAAGCAGCGGCTCTTACGGGCAAAACTTATCAGGCAGTTTGGAAACGCTCGACCAAGTTGCATGAAATTTATGGTAATAACTCTGATATGATGTTTGTCCTGCATAATATTCTAAAAGACTGGAAATAAGTTCATTATTGTCTTATCTCTAATTTTTGATTTGTTTTGATTATTACGGTTGATTATGGTTTATTGTTTTTATAAATAATTGTCTTTTAATCTAATATAGTTTATTTGTTTTATAAATTTTGATTATCTTCCTTTGTGCGTTTTTTGCGCCTAGCTTAGTGGGTTATTACTTTTGCCTCTCAAATCAACGGTTTTTGATATGAATTTTATTATGAAAGATGTCCATGTGGGCAAGATGGTTCATACGGAACTTAAAAGGCAAGGGCGTACTGTCACTTGGCTTGCCGAACAAATCTATTGTGAAAAGTCCAATATTTATAAATTGTTTAGGCGCAAAAGCATCGACCTTGAGCAGTTGATGAAGATTTCTGAAGTGCTTGGTCATAATTTTTTGCGAGACTGTTACGATGAATAACCTTTTGATTTGGTAAATCAATAAGGAATTATTTGGTTTTTTTCGAGTGCCGTAATCGTTATGATTGCGGCACATTTTTTTAGTATTTCAGAAGATGCTTTGTGATTTTTTTCAGATTGTCCTCAAAATCAAATTATAGTGTCCTCAAAATCAAAATTATATATAAGGGTATTTACGCGTGTTCCTTGTCTATATAGTATGATTCTAATCACAATTCACTTATTTATTCACCAAACTAATTCATTATGAAAAGGAAAGTATTTTCTTTGATGATGACGCTTTTGCTCGCCTTCATGGGCGTGGCGAAGGCGGATGTAGTTACCATTGGTGATGGAACGAGCACGACCTACGTGACTCCTTTCAACAGCCTTTGGGGCTACTCGTTCGTTGAGCAGATTTACACTGCCGACGAGATTGGGACTGCTGGCACGATTAACGCCATCAGTTTCAACCTGCAGAGCACTACCACCCAAACCAATCAGGTGGACGTGTTCATGAAGGCTGTCTCGAGATCGACCTTCTCGGGCAGCACGGATTTCGAGACCGTTACGGCCTCTGACATGGTGTTTAGCGGCACCGTGACTTTCAACAGTGGTTGGACGACCATCACGCTTGACACACCGTTCCAGTACGACGGGACAAGCAACCTGATGGTCGGTATGCACGAGTACACCTCGGGCTACAGCACGCTTTACTTCTACTACACCTCCGCTACGGACAAGGTTCTGTCCTATCACAGCGACAGTGCCAATCCGGATCCTTATGACCTGGGTTCGTACAGCGGTAACAAGTACACTTCACCCAACCGCGCCAACATCCAGATTGACATCACCTCTGGTGGCGGCGGTGGCGGCGAAATTGTCGAGGTGCTGATAGGTGATCCCACCTCCACCACGACCAATTCGTATCTGCCGACGTATTCGTTGTACGACTACTCCTTCACGCAGCAGATCTACACTGCTGACGAGATCGGTGTGGGCGGCACTGTCAACGCTTTGACCATGTGGCTGAAGAACACTTCATCCTACGCCCGCAACCTCAATGTCTACATGAAGGAAGTGAGCGAAAGCACTTTTGCAAGCGGCAGCGCTTGGGTGAGCATGACGGCAGGCGACCTGGTCGCCTCCGGCACTTTGGCCAACGGCATCACTGACCCCGTCGAGACGACGTTCACTTTTAGCTCGCCATTTGAATACAGTGGCAATGGCAACCTGGTCGTTTGCGTCCAGGATGTGACGGGTTCGTGGAGTAGCGGCGCCGCCGGTGTCACCATGCCTGCCAACGGCAGCCAAGCCATTTATGCCTATCGTGACAACACGGTGTACGACCCGACCAATCCCGGTGTGACAGGTACCACCCTGACAGTCAAGAACGTGGTGAGACTCAACATCACCACAGCCGGTGGCGGTCAGATGGGAGACGCCCTTGTTGCCCTTCAGGACGGTGAGGTTGTCGAAACAGTCGTCGTCGGCGTCCGCCCGAACGGCTGCTGGATGGAGCCCTTCCGCTTCACCCTCCGCAATGACGGTCCCGCAACGAACGTGAGCCTCATCGACTTCACGCCTCAGGAGTACTTCACGGTTGTGGAGCCCGAGATGCCCTTCCACATGGCTCATAACGAGGAGGTCGAAGTGGCGTTGGCCACTGGCACATCCACCAACACTGCCTGGCAGATGGTAGCCCTGTACGGTGAAGGCCGCACGGCCCGCATCTGGGACATCGTGGCCGAGCCATACGATCCGGCCGTTCCGGATGTTTGGGAGCTTGCCTGCGAGGAAGCCACCACGTTCCCCTTCGTGGAGGTTCCCGCCACGGCCCACAACACCGTGTTGCATAACGACTACACCTTGCCCTTCCCCGAGATTGCAGAAGGCAACGACGCCGTGTACAAGCTCGTCTTCACTGAGGACCAGATGGTCAGCGCAGCCGTGACCTACGGTGCTGACGGCAAGGTAGCCCTCTACACCGAGGACTTCTACGGCGAAGGCGGCCCGATGGCCACCAACAACTACACGGGCGTTCAGATAGGAGGCGGCGCCGCTGCTGCCCCGTTTGAGGTTCAGATTGGTGAAGGTACTAGCACAACAACTTACTTCCCGTTCTACACCTTCTATAATTATTGTATCGCCGAGAACCTCTTCCTCGCCGCAGAGCTTGAGGAAGCCGGCGTGACCAGCGCCCCGATGACGAGCCTGAGCTGGTATGCCACCAACACCACCGGCTACAACCAGCAGGGCATCAGCATCTGGATGGCGAACGTGGAGGATGAGACCCTGACGACCACCTCTCATGTAGTCACCGACATGACGCTCGTCTACACGGGTGCCATGACTCCCCTTGTTGGCTGGAACGAGTTCGAGTTCAACGAGGGCACCTTCGCTTGGGACGGCCATAGCAACGTGCTGATTTATGTGCAGCGCAACAATGGTGTTTACAACAGCTCTATCAGTTGGCAAGCCACTGCTAGTCTGCCGTTTAACGCGATGACCTATCGTTACCAAGACAGCGCTCCATACGATCCGACGATTGCCAACACGATGTACACTAGCACGACCCGCCCGAACATCATCATGAAGGCCGACGGTCGCCGCAATCGCGATGAGGTCCTGTTCTCCGATACTTTCGAAGGCGGCAACCTCAACAACTGGACCCTTGTCGATGCCGATGGAGATGGCGACGATTGGCAGATTGCAACACCCGCCGAATACGGCATTGGCGACGCTCACAGCGGTATCTATTGCGCCAGTTCATGGTCATGGAACAGCTATGTCCTGTATCCTGACAACTACATGATCTCCCCGTTGGTTGACGGTGCGAGCAGC
>JAEEGJ010022773.1_pt1 | contig 13253 bp, 11 predicted proteins | sample 8958761 | NCBI WGS metagenome assembly JAEEGJ01 (sample SAMN16246546, study PRJNA631951) | gut metagenome | biome: gut microbiome; feature: rumen; material: RS-attached | host: Bos | place: Iran: Karaj | collected 2018-10
ACAGTAGGCGGCTATGCCTAGGACATGAAGGACATCGGCACCAACAGCAGCACCATGCGTGAACTCGCTGGACAGACGCATTACAGATACAATAGCAACAGCAAGTCGAAATCGGACAGCTACAACGTGGACGGACGCATCGACTACCAGCGTCGCACGGGCCGCAAGGGCGAGACCATCACCTTGAGCTACATGCTCTCGGCCCTGCACAACAAGGAGAAGGACAACTCGCTGTACAGTGAACTGTTCAAGATGCCCGTTCCCTATACCGGTATCAACCAGAACGGTAAGGAGGACTTCAACGAGCACACCGTGCAGCTCGACTGGACGCGTCCCATCGCCACCAAGCACACCATCGAGACCGGTGCCAAGTACATCTACCGTTTGAACCGCAGCCACAACATGCTCAACTATGTGGGCATCGATGCCGATACCGACCTGCGCTTTAAGCACTTGACGCAGGTGGGCGCAGCCTACTTGAGCTACACTTTCCACACCGGGAATTGGGATGCCCGCGCCGGTGTGCGCTACGAGCACAGTTACCTGCGTGCCAGCTATCCCGGTGGCGAGCAGGAGGCCTTTGATGCCCACCTCAACGACGTGGTGCCCAGTGCCAGCTTGCGCTACCAGTTTAATTTTGCAAACAGTCTCAAGCTCTCCTATGCTGCGACCATCAAGCGTCCGAGCATCAACTACCTGAACCCCACCGTGGTCGAGAGTCCCACGAGCCGCTCGTTCGGTAACCCCGACCTGGGTAGCTGCCACAACCACTCGTTGAGCATGACCTACATGCACATCGGCCCTAAGTTGACGTTCAACATCACGCCCGGGTTCCAGTTCAGCAACAACGGCATCGGCGCCGTCAAGTGGACCGAGGGACTGGTACAGCTGTCCACCTATGCCAACACGCTCAAGACCTTCTCGAGCTCGCTGTCAGGCTTCGTGCAGTGGATGATGACGCAGAAGACCAACCTCGTCTTCAACGGTTCGATTTCTTACACTAACTACAAGAGCCGCGCGCTCGACCTGGAGAACAACAGGGTTTCGGGCAGCTTCTTTGCCAACGTCACCCAGTACCTGCCCTGGAAATTGCAGCTCACCGGATTCGCTAGCCTGTGGGGCGGTTATGTGGGCGACTTGTACGGACACATGGGAACGAGCTTCTGGCACGGATTGTCACTGCAGCGTTCCTTCCTCAAGGATGACCGCCTGACCGTGCAGCTGATTGCCGTGAATCCTTTCGGTGGCAAGTATGTGGGCTTCAAGTACTATACCGACCATGGCGACGTGACGGGCTGGTCCAACAGCAAGCGTGTGGCACGCCAGTTCGCCTTCTCGCTGAGTTACCGCTTCGGCTCCCTCTCTACCTATGTGAAAAAGGCCAGCAAGACCATCGAGAACGATGACCTGCTCGATAGCGGCAAACAGTCCACTGGAGGCGGCATCACCGGCGGCCCTGGCGGCATGGGCGGCAACTAATTCCCCAACAGGCCTCTCGAGTGAGGCATCAGGACAGCGGTTCCCATTTGCAAACAGTTTGCAAACGGGAACCGTTTCTCATTTATCTCGTTTTGCAAGCCTTGCATTGAGAAAAATTGGTAGGTCAGTTGGTGTTATTGCGATGTTTTTGCTAATTTTGTGGCCGTAAATGAGTGACAAACACAAACATATCGCTTTCCTGTGCGGCCACTTCAAACGGACCGAAGACGTCAAGCCCGAGAATCTGCTGAACTTGGGTTGGACGCTTGTTCGCTATGGCGATGAAGAGCGGCAGAATGAAAAACGTTACTATTATCCTGATTTCGTGGACTTTTGCTATAACACGAAAATGGATGAAGGTTGTGTGAGGTACACTCGCCAGGTGGACACTGAAGCCACCATAGTGGTAGGGAAGGAGGGAGAACAGCGCCAGCTTTCGTTTACCGTCAGGGAAATCACCCTGTATTTCATGCCCCAACAGATGGTGCTTTACAGCATCCGTGTTGATCAGGAAGTGTCCACGTTTGACGATTGCTCGGCGTTGATGTACAAGCTGCGCTATATCGATGACTTCGATAAGGAAACATTTGCCGTCTTTCGCAACGTGGCGGTTCAACCGATTGTCGAGGTATATAATAGCCTGAAGAAAAGCAGGCTGCAGGACTATACCCAGTTGGTCGAGAATGGCAACAAACTGCGCCTGTTCCAGATTGTCCATGCCGCCGCCGGCTCACTGACCAGCGATGAAGCCAGGCGGCGCCAGCTCTATCAGCTTGCCACCTTCATGCCCGAGGCTGTTGGTGCCGACGAGTTTGAGGAGGACGGCCTCTTTGCTGATCACCAACGCCGGGAAATTGAGAAGAATAGTGTCGCCGTATTTCCGGGGTGGACCGCGTTTGCCCTGCTCGACTCGTTTACCATCCTGGCAACCAAAGGCTATACCAAAACCCTGGAGCAGAATTGGGTTGAGCGCTACTTCGGCATGATTTATATCCATGCCCTGTTCCAGAAGACCTGTCTTTTTGACTTCAATAACCGCTTCAAGCAGGCCCTGAACAAGCGTTCACGCAGGCGTGTCTCAAAGCTCACCAGCGAGTATGGCATCTTTGAGCGCAACTGCTGCTTCAACAAGATTTCCTACAACTTCCTGCCGTTGCTCATCTCGGATATCATCAACGACAGCCTGGAGACCAAGGACGAGATGCAGCAGCTGTTCCACATCATGGCCAAGGAACGCACGCGCAACGAGGAGCTGGGCCGCAAGAAGATGAACTCTCTGCTGATGGCCATCTCGGCCGTGACACTGTTCTCGGCCATTTGGGACGCATGCAGCATGCTCAACGAGCTGATCAGCTTTGATGCGCACTTCGGCAGCAGCTTTAGGGGGTTCCGCATCGTGGGCGGAGCTATGGCGTCCATCGTGGCGGCGATCCTGATAGGCGTGTTTATCTATTATTATTTTTATAATCGCAAGCGTGGCTATTGACACAATGGCCGTTTAATGAGCTGAGAAGATGAGAAACATATTTAAAATATTGATGGCGGTTCTTGCTGCAACGGTGATGTTTACCGCCTGTGAGGGCGACCATGTGGTCGTGGAGACCGACTGGACTACGCTTGAGACCGTCGAGTTGCAGAAACACTACAACAAGTACATGGACGGCGAGTGGGTGTACCAGTACGATGACGAGGTCCATTACATCGAGATGAGCTATACCTTCAGCACCAAGGACAGCCTGTTCTCGGGTTACTATAACGAGCTGATCAACATGGGGCCGTCATTGGAGGAACCTGATTGGCGTCTCTTGTGGCAGGGAGAGTTCTCGGGCCGATGGGTGCTGCTGCACAGCGTGGACCTGGACCAGGACTACATCTACATGGGCGACATGGTGTTCAAGAATGTGCATGGCCTGCTGGCCAACTATGATGTGCTGGGAGGGCGTGTACTCTTCTATGGCGCGAGCAAGAACACCCTGCGTGTGACCACGCCGCTCACGTTCAAGCGCATCGACATGCACCACCCCGACAACAATTAGTGGAGCATCCCACTTTGAGAGAGCATAACTGTAAACGCAAAAAAATAAGTTTCTAAAACCGTGGTTTTGGAAACTTATTTTTATTTGGGCATGAACCGCGTCGGGTCCTCCTTGTCTTCGACGGGCTGCTCGGACTCGGTGCCGGCAGGTGGTGGAGTGGGGGACGGTGGCGCTTGCTGGCCGCCTGACGAGCGCTTGCTGCGGTGCGACTTGTGCGCGTTCTCCAGGCGCTTGAACTCGTTGCGCACGTGGCGGCGGCTGTCCTCAAAGGTGTCATCGACGGCCTTCTCGATGGTCTCGTTGAACTTGAACGGCAGCAGCGACACCAGTGCTGACACCAGCGACAATGCCGTGAGCACCGATGAAATCTTGTAACCGATGCCCAACCCCACAATCTTGAAGCCCTCGCCCATGTCGTTGTCGGGCGTGACCTCGGGTTTGTGCTGCAGCATGATCTCGTGCACACCTCTCGTGTCCATGAAGAACCACAGCCACACCACGATGCAGGCGATGGCACCCAGCACCCACCAGCGGCTCTTGAGGCTGTTCAGCGTGATGGCGCCAAAGCACGCGATGAACGGCAGCAGTGCCAGCATCACGTTGCGCAGCGACAGCGCTTGGGAGATGGTGCCTGCGGTGAACTTCAGCCCCGATACCGTGCCGATGAACGAGATGTCATAGAACGGCAGGAACACGTAGCAGATCAGCGCCAGCACGAGCAGTATATTGGTTACAGGTCTCATTGATATAAGTAGCGATTGCGGTTTCCTCGACCGCAAAAGACCTGCGAAATTACAAAAGATTGGTGAATCATCGTGAGATTGAAACCTATTTTTTCACTTTTTCACGTTTGTTAGCCATCACTCGAAGTGCATGAAATCATTATCCACGCTCCCATGCCTCTCGCTAACCCACTGACCCGTGAAGGTTAGAAAACAATAAATACAATAAAAACAATATATTGATTATCAATACGATATTTGCCCTTTTCGTCTTTCTTGTCTTCAACCCCAAAAACCCTGGCGGATTGGTGTGGGGCAGGATAGGGCTCTTAGCGGCCACGCCAAGGCGAGGCCCTACAATGTGGATGTCGAATAATTTGTTGTTCAGGTTGTTTGAAATCCTTGGCGGCGTGGCGTAGGGCAAAAGGGATGTCGCCTAAACTGCGGGAATCATGAGGGTGTGGCTGTGGACAGCACTTGTTCGCAGAATTGTGTGTCGTGCTGGAGGCGCTCGAGGGCTTTCTTGGAGGCGCTCTGGTGGGACTCCTTCTTGCTGTAGCCCACGGCGTCGCTGGCATAGATGCCGCCCAGGATGACGGCGGTGCGGAATACGGGGTTCTTGTCGGCGTCGCTGTACGAGTCAACGAGTTCAAATTCGATAGTCACCCGATACTTCTGGGTCCACTCGATGAGGCGCGACTTGAAGTTCTGCTCGGTCTTGACCAGGTCGTTGAGGTCAAAGTGGCGCTTGATCAGCCGTTCGATGATGAAACGGCGGCAACGGCCGTAGCCCTGGTCGAGATAGACGGCGCCCACGAGGGCCTCGAGGGCATTGCCGCACAGGTAGCTGTTGTGTGAAGAGGTGTTTGTCTGGGCGTGCATGTGGCTATCGAGGTGCAGGGTGTTGCCGATGCGGTTCAGGCTCTCGCGCTGCACGATCTTGGCGCGTGTCGAGGTGAGGAATCCCTCGTGCTTGTTGGGGAACTGGCTGTACAGGTAGTCGGCCACCACCGTGTCGAGCACGGCATCGCCCAGGAATTCCAGGCGCTCGTTGTTGGTCCAGCGGCCGTCGTCGGTCTTGACGGGCTTGGAGCGGTGCACCATGGCCAGCTGGTAGAGCCTGATGTCGCGGGGGTAGTAGCCAGTGATGCGGTGTATAAAAACATAAAGCTCCTTATCCTTGACGAAAAGGAGCTTTATGAGTGATATGGCGTTGCTCAGTGGCATCGTTTGTCTTTATCCCAGGGGTTTATTTCTGGTACTTCTTGACGATGATGCTTGCATTGTGTCCGCCGAAACCAAACGTGTTGGAAAGTGCAATGTTTACTGTTCGCTTCTGGGCCTTGTTAAAGGTGAAGTTCATCTTATAGTCGATGCGCTCGTCCTCGTCACCGTCGGCATGGTTGATGGTGGGAGGAACAATGTCGTCGCGGCAAGCCAGCAGGCAGAAGACGGCCTCCATGGCGCCGGTAGCGCCCAGCATGTGGCCGGTCATCGACTTGGTGCTGCTCACGTTCAGACGATAGGCATGCTCGCCAAACACATCCTTCACGGCTTGAGCCTCGCTCAGGTCGCCCACAGGAGTGGACGTGCCATGGGCATTGACGTAGTCAACGTCCTCGGGCTTGATGCCGGCATCCTCGATGGCGCGCTGCATCACCAGCTTGGCACCCAGACCCTCCGGGTGGCTGGCAGTGATGTGGTAGGCGTCGGCACTCATGCCGCCACCGATGACCTCACCGTAGATCTTGGCACCGCGGGCCAATGCGTGCTCGAGTTCCTCAAACACCAGGCACACGCCGCCCTCGCCCATGACGAAACCGTCGCGCGAAGCGCTGAAGGGGCGGGAAGCGCCCTCGGGATCGTCGTTGCGCAGTGAGATGGCTTTCATGGCATTGAAGCCGCCCACGCCGGCAGGGAACAACGGAGCCTCGCTGCCGCCGGTGACGATGGCCTTGGCCTTGCCCATACGCACGTAGTTGAACGCGTCAATCAGTGCGTTGGTCGAGGTAGCACACGCCGAAACGATACCGAAGTTGGGACCGCGGAAGCCGTACTTGATCGAAATCTGGCCAGCGGCGATATCGGCAATCATTGTCGGGATGAAGAACGGGCTGTACATCGGGCCACGGTCCTCGTGACGGGCGTAGTCCCCAGCCTGGTCCTCAAACGTGTGCAAGCCACCGATGCCCGATCCGAAGATCACACCCACCTCGTCGCGGTCGATACCCTCGGCCAGCAGGTTGGCGTCTTCAACGGCTTGCTTAGCGCAGGCCAGAGCGTACTGAGTGTACAGGTCGTTGCGCTTGAAGTCCTTGATCTCGCGGCGGTCGTTGGGGTCGCTCACATAGTTGAGCGGATCAAAACCCTTGACCTCGCAGGCAAACTTGGTCTTGAACAGTGTGGTGTCAAAATAGGTAATAGGCCCTGCGCCGCTCACCCCTTTAAGGGCGTTGGACCAGGTGGTCTCAACGTCCATACCAATGGGAGTGATGGCACCAAGACCTGTTACCACTACTCTCTTTAATTCCATGCGGAAAGGAAATCTAAAGAATTTTATTCGGCAGCCTTAGCCTCTTCGATGAACTTGATGGCGTCGCCTACGTTTTGGATGGTCTCAGATTTGTCATCGGGGATCTTGATGTCGAACTGCTTCTCAAATTCCATGATCAGCTCAACGGTGTCAAGACTATCAGCACCCAGGTCCTGGCTGAAAGTAGCCTCGGGCGTTACCTCAGACTCGCTGACGCCTAACTTGTCAACGATAATTTGTTTTACTCTTTCTTCAATTTCTGACATAGTCGTAGTGTTTAAATTGTTATTGTTAAAATGATTATTCTCAATTTTGAGACTGCAAAGGAAATACAAATTCTTCAAACAATAAAGAAAAATTTACTTAAATTGTCCCCAATAAGGGATTTTTAGGCTTTATCTTGAAGATTCACAATGTTTTTAAACAAATTTTTAAACTTTTTACTTCGCAGTTATGTTAATAAATGTAATAATTGTACACTTCAGCCTTCGTGCCTCGTCCTGAGTGAGGCCTGCCCGGTTTCCTGAAAATCACCCATTGGACTAGCGTCGGGTGGCAAGGTTTAATCCCGGCTGTAGTTTTTCTTGACGAGTGACTGGACTTGCTGGGCAAACTGGAAGGGTGGCGGGATTCACTCGGGGTGGTTGAGGTCGATGACTAGGCCCTCATTGGCCAGACGGCTGGCGGGGAACACGCGGCGCGCTTCGTCGAGCAGCGGGGTCTCGTCGGTGTAGCGCTTGGAGAAGTGTCCCAGGATGAGCTGCTTGACTCCGGCCTCGCGGGCAACGGTGGCGGCCTCCAGGGCAGTGCTGTGGTAGCGCTTGTGGGCCTTGACGCGCAGGCTGTCGTCGTAGGTGGCCTCGTGGTAGAGCCAGTCCACGCCCTGAACGTTCTTTATGACGCGGCGGGAGTACTTGGTATCGCTGCAGTAGGCGTAGCTGATCGACGGGTCGGCGGGGGTGGTCAGCTGCTCGTTGGGCACGATGATGCCTTCAGGACTCACCCAGTCCTCGCCCTGGCGCAAGGTGTTCATGGCGTAGTGGGGCACACCCAGCCGCTTGGCCTCCTCGCCGATGATGTGGCGCAGTTTGGGCTTCTCGGCGATGAGAAATCCCACTGCGGGCACGCGGTGCACTAGCGGGAAGGTGGTTACCGTGACGGCATCGTCCTCGTGGATGACGCGCTTGTGGGTGTCGATGACATTGAACCGGATCTCGAAGGGGCGCTCGCGGCAAAAGTAGTCCAGCATGCTCCCCAACAACTCGGCACCGTCCTTGAAGGTGTGGATGGTCAGCGAGTTGGTGCGGTTGAGCAGCGCCATGGTCGAGACCAGGCCCGGCAAACCGAAACAATGGTCGCCGTGCAGGTGACTGATGAAGATGTGGTTGAGGCGCATCAGCTTCAGCCCCATGCGCTGCACGTTCAGTTGGGCACCCTCGCCGCAGTCAATCATCATCAGGTTGTCGCGCACGTTGAGTACCTGACACGAGTGATGATGGCGCGGCGTCATTGTCGCGCTCCCGCAGCCCAGTATGTGAAGTTCCAGTCTTGTCATGTGTCTAATTGCTCGGCAAAGGTACAAAAAATGCCGGATTCCACCCATAGGGAACGTCGGCAGGGATATAAAAAATGTACGCATGTTTCCCAACACACGTACACTTTAAACCTTAAAAATCTAATCCTATGAAAAAACTTGTTGCAAAGATATGGGAAATGGTGAAATTGGGCAAATTTTTGGCTCTAATATTTGTAAAATTGTCTTGAAAAATTGTTAAAAACGAATTTACCCGTTTTCAATAGGGCAATATGGCCCAGAAAAATGGTGATTTTTACCACTTTTCTGCTTGATTGATTGATAGATGCATTAATCACAGCAGGCTCTGAGGAAAAACCGAAAAATTATTGAAATCAGTAAGTAGAAATCATCGGCTTTCCCTTATGATTTTCAATAGGAAAAATGCGCCTCTCGGGCAGCCAGGAAAATGACAGTTTTTTGCTCTCCTTTTGCCTCCCTTTTTTGGTGATTTCGACCGAGTGGTGTGTCACCTGAAAACCAAGAGGCGGACAGCCTGGTGCCGTCCGCCTCTCGAGTCGTTAGAGAAAATCGTGTGTATGCTTTATGTTGGTTTCAGTATCCGATCGACATGGTCGTGTAGTAGTCGCCGTAACTGCTGCTCAAACTCAGGGTAACCCATCCAGTGTTGTTGCCTCCATACCAGCTGGCCGTCATGCCATCGTCGAAGACCGGTGAGCCATAGATCCGGCACAGGCTGTAGTAGGCTCTGTCAAATCTTACCCTGTCGTAGTAGCTGCTGTGATAGATGAACTGGGCGTTTACCAATTTGCCGTATTCGTAGTTCAGCATCACGTCGGGCCAGTAGAGGTTCAGCATCGATACATCTCTCAGGTAGATGATGTTGTCGGCATAGCCGTCGATGTAGTAACCGTCGTAGTAGAGGTGATCGAGCGAGATGTCATACAGGGTACCGAACATCAGACCAAGGATGCGATCGATCACGGGAGCTCCGGCGTAGGGGTGCCATCCGACGGGAATCACAGGGCGGCGCCATACAATGGGAGCGGGACGGTGAGGCCTTGCGGGAGGAGGCAGCGGACGGCTCCAGTTGTGGTTCGTGTAGTTCCTGCGGAACTCATCACGATAGTGGTGGTCGGTGTAGTCATAGCGGTGCTTGGGATTGAAACCGTGCTTGCCGTCGTGCTTGCCGTGGTTGTCGTGTCCGCCAGGCTTGTTACCGCTGTGATCGTTGTGATTGCCACCAGGCCTGTTGCCCTTCTTGCCGCTGTGGTCATTGTGGATACCACCGTTGCCATTGTGACCTCCCTGGTTGCCGTTATGGTCGTTGTGGATACCACCATTGCCATTGTTGCCATTGTGCCCATTGCCCTTGTGGCCGTTGTCACCTCCATTGGGTTTGTCGTTTCCACCGTTGGGCCTGTTGCCGTTTCCACCATTGGGCCTGTTGCCGTTGCCACTGGGTCTGCCGTCAGGCTTGCCCATAGTGCTGGGACGGGTGGTCGTGATGGTGTTGCGGTCGGTTCTTTCGCTAGTGCCGGTAACGGTCTTTACGGTAGTCGTCTTGTCACCGCTGCGTACCGTTGTGCCGGTCGTGTTGCCGCTGGGACGAGTGGCCGTGCCGGTCGAGATGCCGCTGCCGCGGTTGGTAGCGCCTCCCACACGTGAGCCCCTGTTGTCGTTACCGCGATTGTTGCTGGTGCCACGGTCCACACTGGTGCGGTTGCTCGTGGTGCTGGTGCTGCGGTCCACGGTGGTACGGTTGCTCGTGGTGTTGGTGCTGGGCCGTGCTACCGTGCCGCGATTGTCGGTGGTGCTACGGTTGGTGGTGCTACGGTTCACCTGCGGGGTAGCCGAGCTGCTGTGGCTCACACTGGGCCTCGAGCTGCTGTGGCTCACGGTCGGTGCCGTAGAGCTGTTGCTGCGTGAGACAGCTGCCGATTGGCTTCTGCTGGTGCTGCCTCCTTGTGAACGACTGCGGCCCTGGGCCGAGGCGTCGGATGCGCCGATGATCAGGCATCCCATGAGCGCGAAGCTCATCATGATTTTTGTAACAGAAGTTTTCATAGTTGTGTTGTTTTATAATGTTCAACAAGTGATTTAATCCGTTTTCGTTTGTTGTTTAGACTGCAATCCACATACCAAGTTTAAGCCCTTTATGCGCTACAACCCCTCCAAACCGCCCTATGGGGCATATAAATGCGACCAATCGCCGTTTTTTATAGATGAATCACACCCTGCCATGATGGCAATGGAACGGGTGATCGGCTCATTTTTTGGCCACATACCGGTGTATGTGGACTTTTTTGTGTACTTTTGCCCTTCGTTTAATCATCGCGTTATATGGTCGAGGAGAAGAAGAGGATTCAATGGATTGATCTGGCTAAGGGCTTCTGCATCCTGCTGGTGGTACTGCAGCATGCCTCTGAGTTGACTCATGTCGATTACCCGTTGAGTGTGCAGGCATTTGGATTCCGCATGCCGCTGTATTTTATCCTCTCAGGCCTCTTCTTCAAGCAGTATGAGGGCATCGTCGGTTTCTTGAAGCGAAAGACCAACAAGTTGCTGATTCCTTTCCTGTTTTTCTTTTTCACCACCTCGGCAATTCCTTATTGGATATTGCTTTACCCCGATGAACTGCAGCACATTCCGTATGCATTCAAGTACGTTTACCGGTTCGAGCGCGTCATGTTCAACGGCCCGATCTGGTTCCTATTCTGCCTGTTTGAGGTGAATCTGCTGTTCTACTTCGTGCAGTGGCTGTCGGCTAAACTGTCCGCTAAGCACCAGACGGCTCTGGTGCTGGTATTGTCGTGCGTAATAGGCTTTGCAGGACTCACGCTCGGCGTGCTTGAAATCAATTTCCCGTTCTATCTCGATACCATGCTGTCGGTGCTGCCGTTCTTCGCCTTCGGCTGGTGGCTCTACAGGCATAGCAGCATCTTGACCTCTCCGGTCAACTACAAGCGGGACATCCTCGTGGCTGTCGCGTGCGCGGTGGTCCTGTTCTTCAGCGCTGTGCCGGTGAAGTGGCTCGTGAACCGCATTCCTGTCGAGGGTGTGGCTCTCGTTTATCTGGCCGGCATCGCTGGCACGATGATGGTGCTGCTGGTGGCCAAAATGATTGGACATCTGCCGTTCATCTCCTATTGGGGCCGCTATTCCATCATCATCTTGTGTACCCACAACCTGTTGATTATCATGCTGAACTGGCTGCTGGGCCGATATATCTCGGGCGGCCTCCTGCTGTTTGTGGTATTCGTGGTGACCATGTTCCTGTGCCACCTGTTGCTGCCGTTGGTGAAACGGTATTTGCCCCATGTGACGGCCCAGAAGGACGTCATCAAGGTGTGAACGAGCTCCGGGAGATGCCTGCGCTCATTTGAAACCTAACCATCTGGAAATCCGCTCCCCAAGCAATTTATTGCCGAGATAGCACAATCCGAGACTGAGGGCCAGCACCAGCACCGCGTTGACAATAAAGGGCACTGTCATGTAGAACGGTGTCAACTTCAGCAAGTGGCGAAAAAGTACATGACACAAATAGATACCGAATGAATACTCACCGAGCAGGAGCATGAACCTGCTTTTGACCTCAAATCTTCCTTGTTGCAACACGGTATACACAATCAGCGAGAACAGTGTCCCCGTAAGGAGTCCGCTGATTTTGAGCACGCCACCTGGGTTGGAGACTCCTGCATGCAGCCATGCGTGAGTTTCTCCCATCTGGAGGAGAATCGAGGCAATATACAATAAAATCAGCATCCTCAAGGAGTATTGCTTCTCGATAATCCTGTTCCCGAGCATGATACCCAGGTAGTAGAATGTGAACCATCCCAGGCACATGTTCCAGCAGACCATGTTGGCATAGCCGGTAATCCGGTAACCGCCCATAAGCGGGATGTATTTATAGAAGATGAGGAAAACGGGGGCTACAAACCAGCCGAGGCAGTGGTATCTGGATTTGGCCAGGGCTGCCAATGCGGGCGTCAGCAGCACGAACTGGATGTAAACCAGGATGTAATACATGTGCGACGCTCCGCCTGCCGTAAGGATGTTGTTGGGAAGTTTCGCAATGTTGCCCCGCTCAATCGTGTAGATGACCGTCCAGATGAGATAGGGGATGATGACACGGACGATGCGTTTCTTGTAGAACGCTCCCCAGTCGCGGCCATCGACCTTGGTGAGATATCCCGAGAGAAAAAGGAACACGGGCACACAGATGTTGACCACTGGGCGGACAACGACGGTCCACATGCCTGCGGGGCAGGTATGGGCGATGATTACCGCGATGATGGCGATGGCTCGGAACCACTGTATCACATCGTTGCGTGGTGACTGGGTTGTGCTGGCTGTCGTGGATGGCTGCATCGGTGTCGTCGTGTCGGTAATCATGCTTTTTGGGTGGTTCAACGCAGGAGCAACTGGGCGTCGCCGTAACTCAGGAAGCGGAAACCGTGCTCGAGCGCGTAGTCGTACATGCCGCGCCACTTGTCCTGGCCCACAAAGGCGGCCACAAGCAGCAGCAGTGTGGACTGCGGTTGGTGGAAGTTGGTGATCATGCCGTCCACAATGCGGTATTCAAAGCCCGGCGCAATCATCAGTTGGGTGGTGCCCATATAGGTGTCGGCATGGTGCCGGTCCAGGTAGTCGACGATGTTTTGCAGCGCCTCGCGGGTAGTAATGGCGCATGGCGTGGTATAAGGCATCCACTGGGTGACGGTGAGCGCTTCCTCGTCGGCATCGGGGGCTTCTTCGAGGATCTGGCCGATGTAATACAGGCTCTCGAGTGTGCGCACGCTGGTGGTGCCCACGGCGATGATGGGGCCGGGGGCATTGATGATGTCCATGATGACGTCGCGCGGCACGCTGATGAACTCATAGTGCATCGGGTGGTCGCCGATGTGCTCGCTCTTGACGGGCTGGAATGTGCCGGCTCCCACGTGCAG
>JAEEGJ010022776.1_pt1 | contig 13252 bp, 9 predicted proteins | sample 8958761 | NCBI WGS metagenome assembly JAEEGJ01 (sample SAMN16246546, study PRJNA631951) | gut metagenome | biome: gut microbiome; feature: rumen; material: RS-attached | host: Bos | place: Iran: Karaj | collected 2018-10
CGCCGAAGCCGGCACTAATGATAATGAACGCGCGTACGCCCTTGTGCTCGGTCAAGTAGTCAACATACTCGGGGCAGTACTTGGCAGCTACGACCAGAATAGCCAGGTCGGCGTTGGGCAGGTCCTTCATGTCATGATGGGCCTTGATGCCTTGTACAATGTCCTCCTTGGGGTTGAGGACGTAAAGATCACCCTTGAAGCCGCCTTGCTTGAGGTTGCGCACGATAGCGCCACCGGGCTTCTGCTCGTTGTTGCTGCCGCCAATGACGACAATACTCTTTGGATTCAGTAATTGCTGGTTAATCATTGTTTATTCTTTTTTATTGTAGAGACGCAAAATCTTGCGTCTCAGATCTTTGGTTTATGTTCTTTCATTTTGGCGGCAAAGGTAGTGCAAGTCGAGGGGAATACCAAATTTATTTGAGTATTCCCGAGCGAGAGCATCTTAGAAAGTAGTTCAAAGATACGTAATCGGACGGCAAAGCCTATGCTTGCGTAGCGAAGAGGAGCAAGAATAAGCGAGCGGAAACATTCTCGCTTTGATATATTCATTAATCGAACCCTTGCTCGAAGACAATTGAACCTAGGTTCGATACGTGTTGAACCCTTGTTCGATTCGACTCGTACCTAGGTTCGTTTTTAATTGTACTATATTACGATGTCCTTCGGAACATTTTTTAGATTTTTCTGTATAAAATATGGTTTTTGCTTAGTCATTGATTAATCTTATCTTTGAGTTTCGATGAAACTCTTAGGTAGGATGCACCTCGGCAACACCAAATATAAAGCGCCGTAGCTTTGCTATTTCACCTGTCGGTGTCATGCACACAACAAATCAAAAATGCATACTGGTCTGCCCTTTTGATTTTTTGTATGCATTATGCCGCTTTAAATTTTGGTGTTTCGCTCAGTTTTCACTATCTTTGTACGCGAATTTCGACAATACATTATTTATATAATTCATTTTACAAGATGAGCAAACAACAAGAGAAAATCGGAGAACTTATCGAACTCCGTGCCAAAGCTCGTGTGGGCGGTGGCGAGAAAGCGATTGAGAAGCAGCACCAAAAGGGTAAGTATACTGCCCGTGAGCGTATAGCTATGCTGCTTGACGAGGGTTCGTTCGAAGAAATGGACATGTTTGTCCAGCACCGTTGCACCAACTTCGGTATGGACAAAAAGCACTATCTGGGCGACGGCGTTGTTACCGGTTGCGGTACTATTGGCGGACGTCTGGTTTATGTGTTTGCCCAGGACTTCACCGTATCAGCAGGCTCCTTATCTGAGATGCTTGCCTCGAAGATCTGCAAGATTATGGACATCGCCATGAAGGTAGGTGCTCCTGTGATTGGTCTTAATGACTCAGGCGGTGCACGCCTGCAGGAAGGCATCAACGCCTTGGCTGGTTATTCTGAAATCTTCCAGCGCAACATCATGGCATCGGGTGTAATTCCTCAGATATCGGCCATTATGGGCCCCTGTGCAGGTGGTGCCGTTTATAGCCCTGCTTTGACCGACTTCACCCTGATGATGGAGAACACTTCTTATATGTTCCTCACAGGTCCGAAGGTGGTGAAGACCGTTACTGGTGAAGATATCGACCAGGAGCACCTCGGTGGTGCCTCCGTACACGCCACCAAGTCGGGTGTAACCCACTTTACCGCTGCTACTGAGGAAGAGGGCATCGAGATGCTGAAGACCCTGCTGAGCTATATTCCTTCCAACAATATGGAACTGGCTCCACGCAAACAGTGCAACGATCCTATCAACCGTATGGAGGACTCCCTGAACGAGATCATCCCCGAGAACCCCAACGAGGCCTATGATATGTATAAGGTCATCGCTGCTATTACCGATAACGGTGAGTTCTTCGAGGTTCAGCCTAAGTTCGCCAAGAACATCATCGTCGGCTTCGCCCGTTTCAACGGACAGAGCGTAGGTATCGTCGCCAACCAGCCTTCTTGCTATGCTGGTGTGCTCGACGTGAACGCCTCTCGTAAGGGTGCACGCTTCGTACGCTTCTGCGACGCCTTCAATATTCCTATCGTCAGCCTCGTCGACGTACCGGGATTCCTGCCTGGAACAGGTCAGGAGTACAACGCCGTCATCCTGCACGGTGCACAGCTGCTCTACGCTTACGGTGAAGCAACAGTGCCCAAGATTACGGTGACACTCCGTAAGTCTTACGGTGGCTCTCACATCGTGATGGGTTCTAAGCAGCTCCACACCGACCTGAACTACGCATGGCCTTCTGCTGAGATCGCCGTGATGGGTGCCAGCGGTGCTGCTGCCGTGCTGTATGCCAAGGAGGCCAAGGCCAAGAAGGAAGCTGGTGAGGATGTGAAGGCATTCATCGCCGAGAAGGAGGATGAATACAACGAGCTCTTCGCCAACCCGTATCAGGCTGCCAAGTATGGCTATATCGACGACGTGATCGAACCGCGCAACACGCGTTTCCGCATCTGTCGTGGTCTGGCTCAGCTCGCCACGAAGCGCGACGCCCTGCCTGCCAAGAAGCACGGAAATATTCCTATGTAATTCATTGCGCCCTCCCCGCTCTGGGGAGGGGCGCTATAAACAATATTGATTATGAAGAATAATGAAGTATATGCAGCTATTGCTATGGCGCTGCACGAGCACCTTGGTAATAACGTACATGATACCGAAACGGGCATTATCACAATAGCTCCCCATAACACACAATGGAACGGCTATGCTCAGACGATGACCCCGCGTCCCTAAACCCAATCAATTATGAAAGAATACAAATATACTATCAACGGTAACAAGTACGAGGTTGTAGTCGGCGACATCAAGGACAATATTGCCACACTGACTGTCAATGGCGAAACGTACACAGTTGAAATGGAAAAGCAACCAGAACCCGAAAAGAAAAAGCCAGTAGTAAAAGCTGCTACGCCTGCTGCCGCTGCATCTGAAGATAGTGGTTCTGCCAACAAGGCCGCCGTTAACAAGGCTAACGCCGTAAAGGCTCCGCTGCCCGGTGTGATCACCGACATTCTTGTTGCCGAAGGCGACGAGGTCAAGGCTGGCGATACTGTTGTCGTACTCGAGGCCATGAAGATGGCTAATAATCTCACGGCAGAGAAGGATGGTAAGGTAACTGCCATCTGCGTGAAGATTGGAGAGAGCGTGATGGAAGACGATGCGCTCATCGTCATCGAGTAAACAGCATCATACTTAAGAGAGAATAGGCCGGAAGACTTATTCTCTCTTTTTTCACACTACTAAACAACCATACTAAAACAAACATGTTAAAGAAACAAATCATCATCCTCGCCTTAGCAGCAGCAACGCTGCCAGCATCCGCACAACAGTGGCCCGAAGCCAGACCAGAAGCAAAGGCTGGTACCCGCTGGTGGTGGATGGGGTCTGCCGTCGATAAGGAGAACCTCAGATGGAACATGCAAGAGTATGCTGCCCATGGGATTGGAGCAGTGGAGATCACACCGCTCTATGGGGTGCAGGGCAATCAGCAGAACAACATCCCCTATCTCTCCGACAAATGGATGGAGATGCTACGTGAAGTACAAGCCAACGGTAAAGAGAATGGCATAGAAGTGGATATGGCCACAGGCACAGGATGGCCTTTTGGTGGACCGTGGGTACCGCTGGAGGAGTCGGCCTGCAAGGCGGTGTTCGTAGATACAACCTTCATCGGAGGTAGCGTCAACAGTCTTTTACTGGCAGTGTCAGAAAAAGAAGCACCTTACTGTCGACTCAACAAGGTGATGGCCTACTGGCAAGGACAGGCCTATGACGTCACATCACATGTCAGCAACGGACAACTCACCTGGGCGCCTGCCGACGAACTGAAAGCTGCCATCAAGACTGCCGAGAAGAAGACCATGCGCAAGGCGCTGAAACTCAGGCTCAAGGAGATGGAAAACGCCCATTGGCAAGTCATCGCACTCTATGTTCGCTATGGGGTGATGAAAGTCAAGCGAGCAGCCCCCGGAGGCGAAGGTCTGGTGGTAGACCACTTTGATCGTCAGGCGGTTCACAACTATCTCGCTCATATCGAAGCAGCCTTCGAACGAACCCACACACCCTATCCACACACCTTCTTTAACGACTCCTACGAGGTGGCCGACGCCACTTGGACACCTACCCTTTTCGAGTCTTTCGAACAGCGGCGCGGCTATCGTTTACAGGACTACCTGCCACAACTGCTCAAGGGGGATACAAAAATCCTGTCTGACTATAGGGAGACACTCGGCGACATGCTGCTCGAGAATTTCACCCAGCAATGGACGGAATGGGCACATTCGCATGGGGCAATCACCCGCAATCAGGCCCATGGCTCTCCCGCGAACCTCATCGATTGCTATGCTGCCGTTGACATCCCAGAGATTGAGGGCTTTGGCCTCTCTTCGTTCGGTATCGAGGGGCTGCGACAGGATCCCGGAAAGACTCGCAAGAACGACTCCGACTTCTCCATGCTGAAGTACGCCCCATCAGCAGCACATATTTGTGGAAAGCCATACACCTCCAGTGAGACGTTTACCTGGCTGACGGAACATTTCCGCACCTCACTCTCACAACTGAAACCCGACATCGATCTGATGTTCTGTGCCGGCGTGAACCACATGTTCTTCCACGGCACCTGTTACTCACCAAAGAACGACCCCTGGCCAGGATGGAAGTTCTATGCCTCTATCGATATGTCGCCGACAAACAGTATCTGGCGCGACGCACCTTATTTCATGCAGTATGTAGAACGCTGTCAGCGCTTCCTGCAGTGGGGACAGCCCGACAATGACTTCCTCGTCTATCTACCCGTTCGCGACATGTGGCAGAAACAGCCCGAAAATCTACTGATGCAGTTCTCCATCCATCAGATGGGTAAGTTGGCACCAGAATTCATACAGACCATCCTCGACATCGACCATGCAGGATTTGACTGCGACTATATCTCGGAACGACTTCTCATGGGCGTCACCGTCAAAGATGGCATGCTCCAGACGAAAGCAGGCACCTGCTATCGCGGACTGATCATTCCGGGCAGCGGCAACATGCCTCAAGAAGTGAAGGCACATATCGAAGCACTGAAAGCACAGGGTGCACACATATTATATAATATAGACGCGCGCGAGCTGAACAAGGCTGCCAAACCAGAGCCCATGAAGGCAGCGCTTGGGCTGAAGGCCATACGTCGCAAGAATGCCACAGGCTATCACTACTTCATCGCCAACCTCTCGCCAGATGATATCTGCGAGAACATCTGTCTGGCCGTACCTTTCACGAAGGCTGCCTGGTTTAATCCGCTCAATGGCGATATCACCCCTGCCACCATCACTGGCGACAGCATCTATGTCAACTTACGTAGCGGAGCCTCAATGATTCTCCAAACTTATGACAACAACATAGAGATGACAGCCAGCACCCTCCACCCTACACGTTCCAGTGCACTCACACTTGCTGGTCCTTGGACGCTCTCCTTTACCGAAGAACAACCCAAGGTTAATAAGACCTTCAAACTTGACAGTCTTCAGACCTGGGAGGCACTCGGTAACGACAGTGCCCGCGTGATGATGGGAACAGGTGTCTATACCACCAAGATAAGTCTGGCAAAGCGCGACCTCAAGGGCAAGTGGCAGATAGACCTCGGCGATGTCCGTGAGTCTGCCCGCGTCTTTATCAACAGCAAGTTCATCGGCTGCGCCTGGTCTGTACCATTCGTGCTCGACTGCCAGAATACGCTGAAAGCTGGCATCAATGAGATTCGCATAGAAGTCACCAACCTGCCAGCAAACCGCATTGCCGACTATGACAGAAGAGGCATCAAATGGCGGAAGATGGAGGAAATCAACGTCGTTGATATCAACTATAAGCGAACGACTTACGAGAATTGGGGACCTGTTCCTAGTGGACTCAATTCCCAGGTCAGACTGATACGCACCTATTAATTCAGTATTCCCCGCTCCTATCCAGCGGGGATTTTTGCAATAAAAAACTCATAAAAGTTTTGGTATTTTAATCACTTATTCGTACCTTTGCAGCGCCGTTGGGGTAGTCCCCCATTGTTTGGGGGGGCCGGCGGTAAGATAAATTGCATAGAAATATGAAAGTAATGAAATTCGGCGGAACGTCCGTAGGTTCCGTAAAAAGCATTCTTAGCTTAAAGAAAATTGTGGAGACAGAGGCTCGGACGCAACCTGTCATTGTAGTAGTAAGCGCACTCGACGGCATCACTGACAAACTGATTGCCACGTCGGAAATGGCTAAACAGGGCGACGAGCACTATCGCGATGAATTCGAAGCGATGGTAAAGCGCCATCACCAGATGATTGACACAATCATCACCGACGACAAAAAGCGTGTTGACTTATTTAATAATGTAGATCAGCTCTTCGACCAGTTGAAGAGCATCCTCTATGGTGTCTATCTGATTCACGACCTGAGCGGAAAGACCGAGGATGCCATCATCAGCTATGGAGAGCGCCTGAGCTCGCACATCGTGGCTGCGATGGTGAAGAACGGTGTCCGCATGAACTCCCGTGACTTCATCCGCACAGAAAGAAAGCTAGGCAAACACATGCTCGATACCGAGCTGACCAACCAGCTGGTAAGAGAGGCCTTCAAGGATATCCAGAACGAGAAGCGTATCTGCGTGGTTCCCGGTTTCATCGCACGTGATCGTGACTCTCACGAGACAACAAACCTCGGACGTGGTGGTTCTGACTATACAGCAGCTATCATTGCCGCAGCCCTCGACGCAGAGATCCTTGAAATCTGGACAGACGTCGATGGTTTCATGACAGCTGATCCGAAGGTCATCAAGTCGGCCTATACCATCAACGAACTGTCGTACGTAGAGGCTATGGAGCTCTGTAACTTCGGTGCCAAAGTCATCTACCCGCCGACCATCTACCCTGTCTGCATCAAGAATATCCCCATCAAGGTAAGAAATACATTCAACCCCGAACATCCCGGAACTCTCATCAAGGAGAAAATTGACGACGACATGAAACCCATCAAGGGTATCTCCTCTATTAAGGGAACAACCCTGATTACGGTAACAGGTCTGTCAATGGTGGGTGTGATCGGTGTGAACCGCCGTATCTTCACCACCCTCGCCAACAAGGGTATCTCTGTGTTCATGGTGTCGCAGGCATCATCAGAGAACTCTACCAGTATCGGTGTCCGTGATGAAGATGCTGACGCTGCTGTGGAAGTACTCAACAGTGAGTTTGCCAAGGAAATAGAGACGGGTGCCATGTTCCCCATGCACGCCGAGAGTGGCCTGGCTACCATCGCTATCGTCGGTGAGAACATGAAGCACAGCCCTGGTATTGCCGGTAAGCTCTTCGGAACGCTCGGACGTTCAGGTATCTCCGTGATTGCCTGTGCCCAAGGAGCATCAGAGACGAATATCTCATTCGTTGTCGACGGCCGTTTCCTGCGCAAGTCGCTCAACGTATTGCACGACTCCTTCTTCCTTTCGGAATACAAGGTGCTGAACATCTTTATCTGCGGTATTGGTACCGTAGGCGGCATGCTGTTAGAACAGATACGCACCCAACAGCAGTTCCTCATGCAGTCTCGTCGCCTGAAGTTAAACGTAGTGGGTATCTCAGACGTCGACAACTTCGTCTTAGACCGTGATGGCATCGACCTCGACAACTATGAGAAAATACTGCGTGCCGGCTATCCTGCTGATACAGAGCACATGCGCGACGAGATTGTGAAGATGAATATCTTTAACTCTGTCTTCGTCGACTGTACCGCCAGCCGTCAGATTGCAGCGCTTTACCAGACTTTCCTCGAGCATAATATCTCTGTGGTGGCAGCTAATAAGATTGCAGCCTCCAGCGACTACGACAGCTATCTGAAACTGAAACAGACTGCGCGCGATCGTGGCGTATGGTTCCGTTACGAAACAAACGTAGGTGCAGGACTGCCAATTATCGGTACTATCAACGACCTCTGTAACTCTGGTGATAAGATTCTGAAGATTGAGGCTATCCTCTCTGGTACGCTGAACTTCATCTTTAATGAGATTGCTGCCGATGTACCATTCTCTGAGACCGTACGTCGCGCTAAAGAACAGCGTTACTCTGAACCAGACCCACGTATCGACCTCTCTGGTACCGACGTTATCCGCAAACTGGTGATTCTCACCCGTGAGGCTGGCTACAAGGTGGAACAGGAGAATGTGGAAAAACATCTCTTCGTACCCGACAGCTACTTTGAGGGCAGTATCGACGACTTCTGGAAGCGCCTGCCTGAACTGGACGCCGACTTTGAAGCACGCCGTAAGGTTTTGGAGGCTGAGAACAAGCGCTGGCGTTTCGTCGCTACGATGGAAGCCGATGAGAAAGATCCTTCAATCTTCAAGACCAGTGTAGCCCTGAAGGAAGTACCTTACGGACATCCGTTCTATGGTTTGGAAGGCTCTAACAACATCGTTCTGCTTACAACAGAGCGTTATAAGGAGTACCCGATGCTCATCCAGGGCTATGGTGCTGGTGCTGCCGTTACTGCAGCCGGCGTCTTCGCAAACATCATGAGTATTGCGAATATTTAAGGCACGGATTAACACGGTTTTTCCTTATGAAACACATCATTATTCTAGGTGATGGAATGGCAGATCTTCCCGTAGAGCGACTCGGCGGGAAGACCTTGCTGCAATATGCCAATAAGCCCATGATGGATCAGCTGGCACGAGAGGGACGTTGTGGACGACTCATCACTGTGCCTGAAGGTTTTCCACCGGGAAGTGAGGTAGCCAACACAGCCATCCTCGGCTATGACCTGAACAAGGTCTATGAAGGGCGTGGCCCCCTAGAGGCTGCATCCATTGGCTATGAGATGGCAAATGATGATCTGGCAATTCGTTGTAATATTATCACCCTTGAAGACGGTAAGATTATCACGCACAACGGCGGGAATCTGGAAACTGAAGACGCCACCGCGCTTATCAAATATCTTAACGACAAACTAGCAAAGCCCATTAACGAAGAAGCAGGCTGTGAACGGGTGAAATTCATTCGTGGCATCCAGTATCGACACCTGCTGGTGATCAAGGGAGGCTCCAAGCACATCGTATGTGCGCCCCCCCATGACCATCCCAACGAGCCCTGGCGCCCACTACTCGTGAAGGCTGAGAAAAATGCACCAATAGAAGCAGGAAGACTAACAGCCGAGGAGACTGCGGAACTCTTAAACAAAATGATTATAGAATCTCAAGAACTTCTTGATAATCATCCGTTTAATATCGAACGTAGTAAACGAGGAGAACGTCAGGCAAATAGCATCTGGCCTTGGAGTGGCGGCTATCGTCCTTCAATGGAAACACTGATGCAGCAGTACCCGCAGATGAAAGCCGGTACAGTCATCTCCGCCGTTGACCTGATTCGTGGTATCGGCCACTATGCTGGTCTGAAGATTGTGGAGGTCGAAGGTGCAACGGGACTGGCAAACACCAACTATGAAGGTAAGGCGCAAGCTGCTATAGAAGCATTGAAAAATGACGACTTTGTATTCGTACATGTAGAAGCCAGCGATGAGGCCGGACACGATGGAGATCTCGACCTGAAGCTTAAGACTATCGAGTACTTGGATCAGCGTCTGATTGCCCCCATCTACCAAGAAATACAAACTTGGGCAGAGCCTGTATGTATCGCCATTCTCCCTGACCATCTGACACCTGTGGAGATGCGCATCCACGTCGGACAACCCGTACCATTCTTGTTCTGGTATCGCGGCATCACACCCGATAGTGTTCAGCATTACGATGAGGTAAGCTGTGTCGAGGGCGCCTACGGTCTCCTGAAACTCAATGAATTTATGCAAGAACTGATGAAAATCGAATAAACAATGAAATACTATAGTACAAACAAACAAGCACCTATAGCCGACTTGCACAAGGCTGTGGTCAAAGGACTGGCAGAGGACCGTGGTCTCTATATGCCTGAGCGAATCAAGAAACTGCCACAAGAGTTCTTCGACAACATCGAGAAGATGTCCTTTCAGGAAATTGCCTACACCGTCGCCAATGCATTCTTCGGTGAGGATGTAGATGCCGATGCCTTGCACGACATCGTCTATGACACCCTCTCCTTTGATTGTCCTGTCGTCAAGGTGAAAGACAACATCTATACACTCGAACTATTCCATGGCCCAACCCTCGCTTTCAAAGATGTTGGTGCCCGCTTCATGGCTCGTCTGCTCCAGTATTTCATCCGCCAGGAAAGAAAAGGTGCCAACTTGGACAAGAGTCAAGAGGTAAACGTTCTTGTAGCGACCTCGGGCGATACAGGTTCTGCCGTCGCCAATGGTTTTCTTGGCGTAGAAGGTATCCATGTCTATGTACTCTATCCCAAAGGAAAGGTAAGCCCCATTCAGGAGTGTCAGTTCACTACCCTCGGGAAGAACATCACCGCCATCGAGGTGGATGGCGTCTTCGACGACTGCCAAGCGCTGGTGAAGAATGCTTTCATGGATGCCGAACTGAACAGCCATATGAAGCTTACCTCTGCCAATTCCATCAACGTGGCACGTTTCCTGCCCCAGGCCTTCTACTATTTTAATGCGTATGCGCGCATGAAAGCACTCGGCAAGGCAGACAACCTCGTGATGTGTGTACCTTCTGGCAACTTTGGAAACATCTGCGCAGCTCTTTTCGGACATGAGATGGGGTTACCCGTTAAACGATTTATCGCTGCTAACAATGCCAACGATATCTTCTTCAAATACTTGCAGACAGGCAAATATGAGCCAAAGCCATCAAAGCAGACACTCGCCAATGCCATGGATGTGGGTGATCCCTCAAACTTTGCACGCATCTATGATCTCTACGATCAGTCGCACGAGCGTATCTCCGCCCTGATCAGTGGCGCAACTTACAGCGATGATGATATTCGTCAAACCATGCGCCAGTGTTTCGATGAGACTCAGTACATTCTCGATCCTCATGGTGCTTGTGGTTATCAAGCTCTGGCTGATGGCCTGCATGATGACGAGATTGGTGTCTTCTGTGAGACGGCTCATCCTGCAAAGTTCAAGGAGAAAGTCGATGAGATTATCGGTATCGATGTCGAGATACCCGAACGTCTGGCAGCTTTCATGCGTGGACAGAAGCAGAGCGTACCGATGACAAAGGATTTCTCTGATTTCAAGGCTTATCTGATGGAACAGTAAGCCATAGGGGTTATCAACAAATAAGCGCCACTTCCTGATTGAGAAGTGGCGCTTATCGTATGATAAGTGATGCTTATTTCTTATCTTCAGCCTGTTTCTCTTCTGCAGCAGGCTTAGCTGCTGGCTTATAGCGCTTGTTCAGACCATTGATCACATCGACAGTGATATCATACTTCTTGTCGGCCATCAGGATGTTATCACCAGCCTTCGACAGAATCAGGTCGTAATGCTTGTCATTGTTATAAGCCTTGAGGAAGTTCTGCAGTGAGTCGCGGAGAGCTTCGTTAAACTTAGCTGTCTCTGAGGCGAGTTCACCTTCCAGACGTCCTTGAAGCTCCTGAAGGTCACGCTGCTGACGTTCGATTGCAGCTTGTACACTGGCAGCCTGCTCACGGCTCTGGAAACCATTGTTGTTCAGTTTCTGCTGGAAGTTGTTCACAGCGGCCTGCAGGGCGTTACCCTTCTGGGTTAGCGTGTTTCGTGCATTGTTAGACTTCTTCTGAAGGGTCACACTGTAGTCCTTGGCGAAGTCATACTGAGTCATCAGCGAGTCAACTTCCACATAGGCGATCTTCATACCTACACCAGAAGCATTACCGGCAACCGGCTGATCGTCCATCTTTGAACTAGCATTGTTGCACGATGCCATCAGGGCGATGGTCAGTGCAGAAAGAATGTACTTTTTCATTGTTTGTCTTGAACTTATTATTTTTATTGATACTTTTTTCACTTCTCATCGACAGCGAACTTACTTTTCTGACGCATCTCGCGATCCTGATCCATCACGCAGTGAATACCACGTTCCTTCATAGCCTCAGAGTCGTGGATATGCTGCGACTTGAACGTACCTTGCTTCACAAATAGCACCCTTACGAGGAAAAATACCATCGCAATAGCAATTATTAACGTCGATATCAGCAGAGTTTCAATCATTTTTTGTAATTTTGCGCTGCAATTTGGGTGCAAAGGTAAGCATTTTATTACGAAAACTGTCAAAAATAACATTAATAATGAATAAAAGTGATTTAAAACCTGTTCAAGTCTTTGCAGAATTCGCAAAGATCAATGAAATTCCACGTCCATCAAAGCGTGAGGAGAAGATGATTGAGTACCTCAAGAACTGGGGCGAGCAACACAACCTGCAGACAAATGTCGATGAGACGGGCAACGTCATCATCCGCAAGCCTGCCACGAAGGGCATGGAGAACCGCAAGACCGTCATCCTCCAGAGTCATATGGATATGGTCTGCGACAAACTTGTCGATGTCGAGTTTGACTTCGACAAGGATCCTATCCGTACCTATGTAGATGGTGAGTGGCTAACAGCTGAGGGAACGACCTTAGGTGCCGATGATGGCATCGGCTGTGCCATCGAACTGGCCATCCTTGCCAGCGACACTATTGAGCATGGGCCCATCGAGTGTGTTTTCACACGCGATGAGGAAACGGGTCTTACCGGAGCTGAAGGCATGAAGGCTGGCTTCATGACTGGCGACTACCTCATTAACCTCGACTCTGAGGATGAGGGAGAAATTTTTGTCAGTTGTGCTGGCGGACGTAATACGACAGCCAAGTTCACTTTCCAGCGTGAGGAGGCTCCGAAAGGCAGTTTCTTCCTGTTGGGTTCTCTCAAAGGACTAGTAGGTGGCCATTCTGGTGATGACATCAACAAGAAAAGAGCCAATGCCATCAAGATTCTGGCACGTTTCATCTTCCAGACTATGAAACGCTACGAAGGTGTCCGCCTGGCTCAGTTCCATAGCGGCAAGCTCCATAACGCTATTCCACGCGACGGTTCGTTCATCATCGCCGTACCCAACGATGTCAAGGAAAACGTACGTGCAGACTGGAACATTTTTGCTACCGACGTTGAGGATGAGTTCCACGTGACAGATACACAAATGGTATTCTCGATGGAAAGCACCGACGCAGAACCCGTTATCGAGTCTGAGATAGCCAAGAAGTTTATCTGGGCACTGCAAGCTGTTGACAATGGTATTTACGCCATCTGTCAGGATGAAGCTCTTGGTGGCATGGTGGAGACTTCAAGCAATATCGCCAGCGTACACAGCTCCGAAACATCCAT
>JAEEGJ010022782.1_pt1 | contig 13249 bp, 10 predicted proteins | sample 8958761 | NCBI WGS metagenome assembly JAEEGJ01 (sample SAMN16246546, study PRJNA631951) | gut metagenome | biome: gut microbiome; feature: rumen; material: RS-attached | host: Bos | place: Iran: Karaj | collected 2018-10
TGTTTGCTGCAATAATGACACTTGAGAGCAAAGAAGAATTTTATAGCTTCTTTGAGGATATATGCACAACAAATGAAATCCTTTCAATTGCTGAAAGATTCGAAGTTGCCAAGCTGCTGTACCAGAATAATACATATATTGAGATAGCTAAGAAGACAGGTGCTTCTACAGCTACTATCAGCAGAGTTAACAGATTCCTTGGAAATGGAAATGGCAGCTGTGATTTTATATTTGAACGTATGGGTGTAAAGAAAGATAAGGAGTGATAAGATAGTGGACCCGAGTGACATATTAGAGTTTGCTATACTAGTTATTTTACTTTTGTTGTCTGGCTTTTTCTCGTCGGCAGAAACTGCCCTGACAACAGTCAGCGTTAATAAGCTAAAAACTTTAGTTGATGAAGGTGGAAAGAAGGCGAAGGCTGCGGCCAGAGTTCTCAAAATGAAAGAGGATTCTTCAAAGCTTCTTTCTACTATTCTGATTGGAAATAATGTGGTAAATATATCTGCGTCTGCACTGGCCACAGTTATAGTTACTAATGTATTTGGAAGTAGGTTTGTTGGACTAGCCACAGGTCTACTTACATTTTTTGTTTTGATATTTGGTGAGATCACACCAAAATCACTGGCTGCTCTGAATAATCTGAGCATGTCACTTTTATTTTCAGGACCAATCTACATTCTGATGATCGTTCTTACTCCGATCATCTGGATTATGAATAAAATATGCAGAGGCATCTTCTTTATCCTGAGAGTTGATCCCGATAAGGATCCAAATCAGATAACCGAAAGTGAGCTGCTCAAGATAGTTGATGTGAGTAGCGAAGAAGGCGTTATCGAGAATTCAGAAAAAGAGATGATCAATAACGTGGTGGACTTCGGAGATGCAGTTGCGAAGGATGTAATGGTACCAAGAGCAGACATGGTCTGCGTTGAACAAAATGCAAGCTATGATGAAATGCTTGATATCATAAGAGAAGAAAACTACACAAGAGTTCCAATCTATGATGAGTCAAAAGACCATATAGTCGGAATACTCAATGTAAAGGACCTTCTCTTTGCTGGAATAAATGATGAGAAAGAAAAATTCTCAATAAAAGAAATAATGAGAGAACCTCATTTTGTATATGAATATCAGAGAAGTGCTGAAATCTTTGCAGAGATGAAAAGCTCTTCGGTGGCTATGAGCATCGTGCTGGATGAGTACGGTGTGGCTGCAGGTCTCATCACTATGGAAGACCTTGTTGAGGAAATTGTTGGTGAGATAAGAGATGAGTTTGACGAATACGAAGATGAGCTTCTCATTGATAAGGGTAATGGCATTTATGATATAGATGGCTCCATGAAGCTGGATGACATTAATGATGCAATAGGATGCAACCTCGAATCAGATGATTACGATTCAATAGGTGGTCTTATGATCGAACTTCTGGACAGACTTCCAGAAGAAGGCGACGAGGTTATGGCTGGAGACATCAAACTTAAATGTACTCATGTAGAAAAGAACAGAGTTGAAAGAGTAGAACTATCGGGAGAAAACTATGGAGAAGAGTCTACAGGAACTGAGACGAGAGATTCGTGAAAAACTGAAGCTGGATTTTATAGTGCCGGATGATATACCTGATGAAGAAATGTTTATGGAGCAGGTAACTACTTTTATGGAGGAACATCTTCGTAACAACCTCAGAAACGAAGATGAAAAAACTCTTACGAAGGCAATGATCAATAATTACACCAAGAATAAACTTATGCCTCCTCCAGTAAAGAAAAGATATTCCAGAGAGCATTTAATTTTCCTCATATACATTTACTATATGAAGAGCGTGCTTTCTATAAATGATATTCAGAAGATGATGGAACCGCTGCTTAGTGAAGACATGACAGAAGAGAAGCTCTATGAGCTTTACGAGAAAACTTTCGAGATGGAAAAGGCTCAGTACTTTAATATTGAGCAGAGCGTAGCAAAAACAAAAGCTATTACAGAGAAGAAGCTTCCTGAATCAGAAGATGAATATCTGAACAAGATGCTTTACATCTTTATGTTGGGCTATGATATTTACAGCAAGAAGCGACTGATAGAAAAACTAATCGATGAATTAGATTAAAGGAGAAAAATTATGATAAGCGCAAACAATGTGTCACTTCGTTTTGGAAAGAAGGCACTCTTTGAAGAGGTTAATATTACCTTTACCCCAGGTAACTGCTATGGCCTCATCGGAGCAAACGGTGCTGGTAAATCAACATTCTTAAAGATTCTTTCTGGTGAACTTGAATCCACAACTGGTGATGTAACAATGGATCCAGGTGAGAGACTTTCAGTTCTGGAACAGGATCACTTCAAGTATGATGAGTTCAGCGTTATCGATACAGTAATCATGGGTAATCAGAGACTGTACGATATCATGAAAGAAAAAGATGCAATCTATGCCAAAGAAGATTTCAGCGATGCTGATGGAGAAAAGGCTGCAGAGCTTGAGGCTGAATTTGCAGAGATGGATGGTTGGAATGCAGAGGTTGATGCTGCAACACTCCTTAATGGACTTGGTGTTGAAACAGAGTATCACTACATGATGATGGGCGAACTTGAGGACAGCCTGAAGGTCAAGGTACTTCTTGCCAAGGCTCTCTTTGGTAATCCAGATGTCCTTCTTCTCGACGAGCCTACCAACCACTTGGATATGGATGCTATAGCATGGCTTGAAGAATTCCTTATCAACTTTGAGAACACTGTAATCGTTGTCAGCCACGATAGATATTTCCTGAATCAGGTATGTACACATACTGCCGATCTTGATTATGGTAAGATTCAGATATATGCAGGAAACTATGACTTCTGGTATGAATCCAGTCAGCTGATGATTCGTCAGAAGCAGGAAGCTAACAAGAAGAAGGAAGAGCAGATTAAAGAGCTTAAAGAATTCATTGCTCGTTTCTCTGCAAATGCTTCAAAGTCAAAGCAGGCTACATCTCGTAAGAAGGCTCTTGAAAAAATTGAGCTTGAAGAAATCAAACCTTCAAGCCGTAAATATCCATTTATCGACTTTAGACCTAATCGAGAAATCGGAAATGAGGTTCTTACTGTTTCACATATATCAAAGACAGTTGATGGTGTAAAGCTACTTGATGATATTTCATTTACAGTTGGTAGAGAAGATAAGATAGCATTTGTAGGACCTAAGACACAGGCTACAACAATGCTGTTCAAGATACTTGCCGGTGAAGAAGAACCAGATGAAGGCGACTACAAGTGGGGTGTAACCACATCTCAGGGTTACTTCCCTAAGGATAATACTAAAGAGTTTGATAACGATCTTGTTATCGTAGACTGGCTTACACAGTTTTCTGAAGAGAAGGATGCTACATACGTTCGTGGCTTCCTCGGAAGAATGCTCTTTAGAGGGGAGGACGGAATCAAGAAGGTTAAGGTTCTTTCCGGAGGAGAGAAGGTTAGATGCCTTCTTTCAAAGCTTATGATAATGGGAACAAATGTTCTTATACTTGATGAGCCTACAAACCACCTGGATATGGAAGCTATCACTTCCCTCAACAATGGACTTATAAAGTTCCCTGGTGTTGTACTGTTTGCATGTCAGGATCATCAGTTTATCCAGACTACAGCAAATCGTATCATGGAGCTTACAGATACAGGACTCATCGATAAGCAGTGTACATACGATGAATACCTCGAGAACGATGAGCTTGCTCGTAAACGTCAGGTTATGAATTACGATACAACCAACTAGTAAGAAGGACGCAAAGTGTGACTCTCACACATTGCGTCCTTCTTACTATTTAGCTGGAAACAGGTAATCAATAAAGTCGTTTACGCGGTCGTGGTTGTCCTGCTGGTCACCAGCGAATCCTACATATACTTTGTCATATCCAACGTTAAGTGATTTGGCAAGTTCAGTATCTGATATATCTATCATATATTCACCCACCTTGCCATCCATTCCTTCGGCGGTAACAATCCTATCTTTAACTCTGTTGTAGCGATCCTGATCTAAGTATTTATCAAGTGGATAGAAGACATCTGTGGAGCTACAGTAGATGCCGCCCTCCATATCGGTGAAGACTACATCGTAATAATGTGCTGTTGCCATGGTAGTGAAGTTTATATACTTTTGACTGTTAGCATTGTGTTCGTAGTCTTTAGTATATTCATCCTTCTTTATCTCGATACTGGTATCTGCTTTAATCTGATAGCCGTTGTATTTGTCGATTGCTTTTGCATAATCATCTATAGCTTTTGAATTAAAGTTAAGAGCGTCTTTACAATTTAGTACAACGTATGAAATGGTGATTGGTCTTGTTCCTCTATATACGTTATAACCTATGTAGGATACTGCTATGATAGCGATGATGGTTATAATGATCGCTTCCTTGTAGTAGTAGAGGAGATAACTCCGTTTTTCTTTAGGAGTCATATCCTTAATTGTCTCTTCCAGCTTCTCCTTTTTACGTTTCCTTCTATCTTTTCTGGACATAGAACGGAGGTCTAAGCGGTCGTCCTCCTCTTTTTCGATTGGTTTTTCTTCCAGGTCTTTGGTCATTTGTCTCATAAAAAGCCCACCTTTTCTGCTAGTTTTTGGTACATTTATTCAATGGGAATTTTAACATAAATTGCTATTTATTTGCAAACTTGGTTAATATGTACAAAATCATACATAAAAAATAAAAAAAATGCTTGCACTATTGTTCATTATGACCTATAATACACCTATGTTGTGGCTATAATACTGCGACGACAATAATCTTTCAAGGTTTTCGGACCTTGAGAGTATGCCAAAAAGATACAAAATATAACGAGTATTTCTCGGAATTGGCTTTAAGAGTTTCGGACTCTTGATTAAAAGGAAGCGAATTATGAGTTGTAGGATGTATCGAGGACACACACAAATACATAAAGGAGGGTTTTTTTGTGAAAAAGTTCAAAAAGGCAATGGCTTTATCACTTGCACTCGCTATGGGTCTTTCACTTGTAGCATGTGGCGATAAGGCAGAGGAAACAACAGAGGCAACTACAGAGGCAACAACAGAGGCTGCTGTAGACGACGCAACAGATGATGCATCAGAGGATGAGGCTGAGGTAGTAACTGAGGAAGCTGATCTCTCTAACGATGGTAAGGTTCTCAACATCCAGTGCTGGAATGATGAGTTCGCTCGTAGACTTAGAGATCACTATCCAGGATTCGAAGCTAACGATCCTGACGATGCTACAGCAGGTGGAAAGATTGGCGACATCGAAGTTAAGTTCACTGTAACTCCTTCAGATGACAACGCTTATCAGAACAACCTCGACGCAGTTCTTCCAGAGAACGCTGATGCTGCTGACGATGACAAGGTTGACCTTTTCCTCGTAGAAGCAGACTATGCTCTTAAGTATGTAAACACAGAGCTTGCAATGCCAATTGCAGATCTTGGTATCGATGTTGACGCTGAGCTTGCTAATCAGTATCAGTATACAAAGGATATCGTAACAGACGCTGATGGAAACCTTAAGGGTGTTTCATGGCAGGGATGTCCTGGTGTACTTATCTACAACAGAGAAGCAGCTAAGGAAGTTCTTGGTTCAGATGATCCTGATACAGTTCAGGAAGCAGTTAAGGATTGGGATACATACAATGATACTGCTAAGACAATGAACGAGAAGGGCTACAAGATGACAGCTACTGCAAACGATACATTCCGTGTATTCTCAGATAACGTTTCAGCTCCATGGGTATCTGATGGAAAGATTCAGATCGATGACAACATCAAGGCATGGGTTGATATGTCAAAAGAGCAGGTAGATGCTGGTTACACAGGTACAGCTGATCTTTGGTCAGATGACTGGTCAGCAGGTTTCTATCCAGATGGTAAGGTATTCTGCTACTTTGGACCAGCTTGGCTGATCGACTTCTGTATGGCAGCTGATGACGAAGAGTCAATCGCTCATGCAGGTGGTTGGGGAGCAACAACAGGACCTCAGGGATTCTCATGGGGTGGTACATGGATCTGTGCAGCTAACGGTACAGATAACCCAGCACTTGTTGCTGATATCATCAGAAAGCTTACAACTGACGAAGAGATCATGACAGGTATCGTTAAGGATGATAACGATTTCGTTAACAATAAGCCAGCTATGGAAGCTATGGCTGCAGATACAAGCTATGGCGATGATGTACTTGGCGGACAGAACGCACTTGCAATGTTCTGCGAAGGCGCTGACAAGATCGACAAGTCAAACATCTGTGAGTATGATCAGGGATGTACAGAGTCATTCCAGGCAGCTATGAAGGATTACTTCGAAGGCAACACAGAGACATATGAAGATGCACTTGATGCATTCTATCAGTCAGTAACAGAGAAGTATCCAGAGCTTTCATACTAAGATTCATTCTAAGCTATTGCTTAATAGGGCCGTCACTGGCCTAACCTAAAAATTAAATGCGTGCCTGCTTGGGCATTTGTCCGAGAGGCACGCTTTAATTAACTTTTTTATACACTATCAAATATTGGTTTAGCGGAGGTAGCAGAATGAATAAGAAAAAGAATGGAAATGTTGTACGCTTTAACCGTTGGGGGTATTACTTCCTAATTCCGTTTGTCGTAGTGTTTATTGCATTCCAGCTTGTTCCATTAGCATCAACTATTTACAATAGTTTCTTTGAACATTATTTTAAAAATGGTCTTACAGAAGTTGGACCAACTCTTATTGGATTTGAAAATTATAAGACACTGTTCCAGAACGGTGACTTGCTTAAATATTTTGGAAACACAATGTTGATGTGGATCATGGGATTTGTTCCACAGATTCTTGTTTCTCTTTTACTGGCAGCTTGGTTCTCAGACCCTTCACTTAGACTTAAGGGTAGACCTTTCTTCCAGTCAGTTATCTATTTACCAAACCTTATTATGGCATCTGCATTTGCAATGTTATTCTTTGCATTATTCTCAGATGGTGGTCCTATTAACTCAATGTTAATGAACATGCACCTTATTGATAAGCCATATAAGTTCTTGTCACATACAAGTAGTGCAAGATGGCTCGTAGCCTTCATGAACTTCATTATGTGGTTTGGTAATACAACTATTCTGCTTCTCGCAGGTATGCTTGGTATTGATACAACATACTATGAGGCAGCAGAGGTTGATGGCGCAACAGCTACTCAGATATTCTTTAGAATAACTCTTCCAATCTTAAGACCTATCATGATTTTCGTTATGATTACATCACTTATCGGTGGTCTTCAGATGTTCGATGTACCTCAGATTCTTACAAACGGTGAAGGTTCACCTGTTAGAACTACAATGACACTTATTATGTTCCTTAATAAGCATCTGTACAGTAAGAACTATGGTATGGGTGGCGCCCTTTCAGTTATGTTGTTTATAATTACCGGTATCTTGAGTCTTATAGTATTCAAGTTTAACCAGCAGACAGATAAGTAAGGAGGGCAGTTATGGAAGAAAGAAATCAGCATGGATTAGGTATCCATACAAGACGTATTGTTGCATATATTGTCCTTATATTAGTAACAGTTATGTGTCTTTTCTGGTTCTATGTACTTTTCATTAACGCAACCAGATCTAATGCGGCACTTAAGAGAGGATTTACACTTATTCCTGGTAGTTACTTAGGAAAGAACCTTTATAGTCTGTTCCATAATAGTAACCTTCCTATTATAAGAGGTCTTCTTAACAGTTTGATCATTGCTCTTTGCACAGCTGGTCTTAGTACATATTTCTCAACTATGACAGCTTTCGCAATTCATGCATATGACTTCAAACTTAAGAAATTCATGTTTACATTTATTCTTGCAATCATGATGATTCCTACACAGGTAACTGCTCTTGGTTTCATCAATATGTTAAGAAAGATTGGACTTATGGATTCATTTATTCCACTTATTGTTCCAGCAATTGCTGCACCAGCTGTATTCTTCTACATGAAGCAGTACATGGAAGCAAACATTCCTCTGGAGCTTATGGAATCAGCACGTATCGATGGTGCTGGTGAGTTCAGAATCTTCAACACAATAGCACTTCCTCTTATGAAGCCAGCTATTGCTGTACAGGCTATCTTCTCATTCGTAACAAGCTGGAATAACTACTTCACTCCAGCACTTGTACTTAAGACAGATAGTAAGAAGACACTTCCAATTCTTATTGCAACACTTCGTTCAGCAGACTTCCTTAAGTTTGATATGGGCCAGGTGTACATGTTTATTGCTTTAGCTATTCTGCCAGTTATCATTGTTTATATCTTTATGGCTAAAAACATCGTTGCTGGTATGACAGTAGGAGCTGTAAAAGGATAATATTAATATGCTAATTAAAGAGCCTAGACAAATGAGATTTTCTCATATGTCTAGGCCTTTTTTATTTGAAAATTGGCTTTCATTGAAGTATAATTACCACGTTATGGAAAAGAATAAAGAGAATATAAAAGAAGAAGTTATTAAAATTGAAGAAGTTAGTAAAACAGAAGAGGTTAGTAAAATAACAGAGGAAACTGCTGTAAACGCAGAGGAGACTGAAAAGAAAAAGACTGAGGAGTCTAATGAGGCGATAGAGAAACCGACTAAGGCTCAGAGATTCTTCAATGTGATGGATAAGGGAGGCGATTTGTTCTTCCTGAATATCTATTTTACGATTACATGTATTCCTATAATTACTATTGGTGCTGCTATTACAGCTCTTTATACAGTTACTAATAAGATGGTAAATGATAAGGAAGCAAATGTAAAAGAACAGTATTTTGAGGCTTTTAAATCAAATTTCAAGCAGAGTACTACCATCTGGATTGTTGATCTGATCTATATAGCGATAATGTATCTCCAATATTGCTATGTTGTAACAAGTAGTAATGATGCGGCAAGATACTTGATGGTATTCCTTGGATTTGAGTTCATTTTGGCAGCGTTTGCAATTCCGCTTCAGTTTCCGCTGGTTGCAAGATATGAGAATACGACATGGAATCTTATAAAAAATGCTCTGGTTTTTTCTTTGGCATATCTTGGTACATGGTTCAGAATGTTTTTTATATGGGTATTTCCGGCGGTTTTGTATTGGCTGAATCCTAAGATATTTATTTATACATGGTTCATATGGGCTCTGTTTTTAACTGCATTCTTTGCATATGCATGTTCTGTATTCCTTGTAAAATTCTATGAAAAATTAGAAGCACCAAAGGAATAGTTTAAAATTAAAAAAATTGTTTAATAAAAAAGGATTATCTAAATTAATGAGTAATAATTAATTTGGGTGACCTTTTTTATTTTGGAGGGGTTAGGATATGAATATCAGGGAAATGTTTGAACAGGAGGAGCACCAGAGACTCAGTGAATATGCGTCTTTCAGCGATGAATCCCGTGGCAGGGATGTTCCTGAAGAGGAAAGCGATATCCGTACTGTTTATCAGAGGGATAGGGATCGCATAATACACAGCAAATCCTTCAGACGTTTAAAACATAAAACACAGGTTTTCCTTGCTCCAGAGGGAGACCATTATAGAACGAGGCTTACTCATACACTTGAGGTGTCTCAGATAGCCAGAACTATTGCTAAAGCAGTTAGATGCAATGAGGATCTTACAGAGGCTATTGCTCTGGCTCATGATATTGGACATACTCCTTTTGGCCATGTAGGCGAGAGAGCGCTTAGCAGTATAAGTGGTCGGCCATTTTCTCATAATGAGAATGGTGTAAGAGTGGTTGAAAAGATAGAAAAGGATGGAGAGGGCCTGAATCTTACCTGGGAGGTAAGGGATGGCATTCTGAATCATAAAACAAGCTGCAGTCCTGCGACTCTTGAGGGAGATATTGTAAGGATTTCAGATAAGATAGCATATATCAGTCATGATATTGATGATGGAATCAGGGCTGGTGTTCTCAGTGAGGATGCTCTTCCAGCTGAGTGTACTCGTGTCCTTGGACATTCCACCCGGGATCGAATAGATAAAATGATCCATAATGTAGTTGAGCATACACTGGATAGTCCTCGGGTTAAGTTGTCAGATGAATTCTGGACAAGCCTGATGGAACTAAGAAAATATATGTTCGAGACTCTTTATACAAACCCTGTGGTTAAGAAGGAAGAGGAAAAGGCTACAGATATTATTCAGTTTCTATATGATTATTACATGCAGAATGCAGATGCGCTTCCGGATGAATTCACTCATATGATTTCTGAAGGCGAGGATGTTTCTACTGTTGTATGTGATTATATAGCAGGTATGACGGATAATTACGCTGTGGAAGTCTTCCAGGGTCTCTTTATACCAAGTAGTTGGAACAAAATGTAAAAATAATTTAGGAAAAAGATAAAACACTTTTTAGGTGGGGTTATAGATGTATTATTCTGATGAAATAGTGGAGGAGGTACGTTCACAAAATGATATTGTGGATGTAATCTCCGAATACACTGGTCTAAAAAGGGCAGGCAATTCGTATAAATGCTGTTGCCCTTTTCATAACGAAAAAACACCGTCCTTTGTGGTAAGCCGTGAGAAGCAGATGTATCACTGCTTTGGTTGCGGCGTCGGGGGAAATGTTTACACATTTGTAATGAAATATGAGGGCATGACCTTTCCAGAGGCTATTCAATATCTTGCTAAGAGAGCGGGGATTGAACTTCCTGAGGAAGAGCTTTCAGAAGAGGATAAGAAAAGGAAATCCTGGCGTTCAAAGCTGTATGAAATAAACTTGGATGCTGCGGGTTATTTCCATTATCTGCTTACAAAAACTGAGCGTGGAAAGGTTGGATACAAATATTATAAAGATCGTGGTTTTACAGATGAAACCATAAACAAGTTTGGACTTGGTTATGCAGACATCTACAGAGATGATCTTTATAAGTATCTGAAAAGTAAGGACTATTCGGATGAACTTATGAAGGCAGCAGGCCTTGTAAAGTTTGATGAAAGGGACGGCCCTACAGATCAATTCTGGAACCGAGTCATTGTTCCTATTACCGACATTGGAGGCAAGGTTATAGCTTTCGGTGGACGTGTTCTGGGAGATGCAAAGCCGAAGTATCTGAATACAAAAGAAACAGATATCTTTAATAAGAGCCGAAACCTTTTTGCCATGGATACGGCAAAGCATAGCAGGAAGAAGGGCGTTATTATCTGTGAGGGATATATGGATGTAATAGCCATGCATCAGGCAGGTTATGATAATGCTACAGCTTCTCTGGGAACTGCATTTACTGAGGGACAGGCTGGTCTTATAAAAAGATATACCACAGATGTTTATCTGGCATATGACAGTGATGGGGCCGGAACCAATGCGGCAATGAGGGCTATAGGAATCCTGAGAAAACTTGGTCTGTCCCAGAAGGTCATTAATCTATCGCCTTACAAGGATCCAGATGAATTTATAAAGAATGAAGGTGTGGAAGCCTTTGATGTCCGAGTAAGAGATGCTCTTAACGGAAGGCTCTTTGAGATAGATTTCAAGTCTAAGAATTATGATTTGAATGATCCGGAAGAGAAGACCAAATTTATGAAGGACGCTGGAAGACTTCTGGCGGGAATAACGGATAAAACGGAACGAGATAATTATATTGAGTCGGTTTCATCCAAGTATTTCCTGAATAAAGATACTTTGTCAGGAGTTGTTTCGGATATAGGAATGGCAGGGCTCGGAGAGACCAGTATTAGTGTGGAGATGCAGTCAGATACCATTGATAATACTGACAGGCGAAAACGCCAGGTTGAGAAGAAACAGAGTAGTCCGGCGGAGGATAATGAAAAGTATCTCCTTACAATGATGGTTAATGAGCAGTATTTGTTCAAGAAGCTGAAAGGAATCATATCTGCTGAGGACTTTACTGAGGATATTATCAGTGATGTGGCAAAGAAGATATTTGATCAATATAACGAAACAGGCAAGGTTGTTCCGGCAACTATACTTAATAGTTTTGATGATGCAGAGTCACAGGAAAAGGTCAGTGAAATATTCACAAAGGAGTTTGAATTTGATACCACTCCATCCATTATGGAAAGAATACTGACAGATGTGATAATCAAGATTAAAACTAATAACATAGATAAGACACTAAGAAATAATTCTAATGTCAGCTACATTCAGCTGGCAAAGGAAAAAGCTGAAATTAAGAAAATCAAAATCAGATTATAGAGAGGTTAAATTATGGCAACAAAGAAAGCTAAAGCAGCTGAGGAAGTAAAAGAAGAAAAGAAGACAACTGCTAAAAAGACAACAAAGAAGGAAACAACAAAAAAAGAGACTGAAAAGAAAGAGGCTGAAAAGAAAACATCTGCGAAGAAAACTTCTTCAAAGAAGGCTAAGAAAGAAGAGGAAGTGGTAGAAGAACCAAAGAAAACTACCAGATCCAGAAAGAAGAAAGTTGAGCCAGAAGAGGTAGTTGAAGAAGTAGTTCAGGATGAAACAGATGAGGTGGCTGAAGATACTGCTGAAGCTGCTGATGTTGATGAAAGCGCTGAAGAAGAGGAAGAGATGGATGCAAGCGATAACATGACAGAGGAAGAGCTTGATAAACTGTTCCAGTCAAAGATTGATGAGCTTCTTAAGGTAGCAAAGAAAAATAATAACATCCTTAAGGATGAAGTTATTATCGATGCATTTAAGGATGCACATGCACTTCTTACAGCCGACTATTTTGCAAAGGCACTTGGTTTCTTTGAGAGTAAGAAGATTGAAGTTCTCTCTATAACTGAAGATGAAACTGATATTGATGATGAGGATATTGAATTTGATCTTTCCGAGGAAGAAGAGATTGATCTTGAGAAGATTGAGCTCTCAGTTCCAGAAGGAGTCAGTCTTGAAGATCCTGTAAGAATGTACCTTAAGGAAATTGGTAAGGTTCAGCTTCTTACAGCAGAGGAAGAGATTGAACTTGCTCAGAGAATGGAAGAAGGAGACGAGGTAGCAAAGAAGATGCTTGCTGAGGCAAACCTTCGTCTTGTAGTTAGTATAGCTAAAAGATATGTAGGCCGTGGAATGCTTTTCCTTGATCTTATCCAGGAAGGTAATATGGGTCTTATTAAGGCTGTTGAAAAGTTTGATTACAGAAAGGGATATAAGTTCTCTACATATGCAACATGGTGGATCAGACAGGCTATTACAAGAGCTATAGCTGATCAGGCAAGAACTATCAGAATCCCTGTACATATGGTTGAAACAATCAATAAGCTGACCAGAGTATCCAGACAGCTTCTTCAGGAATTAGGACGTGAGCCTAGTCCAGACGAGATTGCTGAGGAAATGGATATTCCAGTTGAG
>JAEEGJ010022784.1_pt1 | contig 13248 bp, 8 predicted proteins | sample 8958761 | NCBI WGS metagenome assembly JAEEGJ01 (sample SAMN16246546, study PRJNA631951) | gut metagenome | biome: gut microbiome; feature: rumen; material: RS-attached | host: Bos | place: Iran: Karaj | collected 2018-10
GATTTTGGTGACCTTCTTTGTCGGCGAAGCTCCCTCGCTCAATTTGCCGACAGCGTCCCAGATCTGCTTCTTCGTGACTGCACCGCGCAGGTAGAGCGTTGTGTCTGTGAGTTCCGCTTCACCGCTGACAAGATATCCGCCCTCGCCGACATAAGCGTGGGTTTTGTCGGTGACTGACTCTTCTTGATAGTCTTCAACGTTGTCGAAAAGCGGCCAGCAGTAATAGAACATTTTTGAACTTTCTGTTACGCCTTCTGTGTTCCATCCGCTGCCGACTTTGATAAACCGCAGATTATCGCAGCCAAAGAACATTCGCTCCATATTGGTGACATTTGATGTATTAAAGCCGGTGAGGTCAAGTTCTGACAGGGTAACGCCCTCGAACATACAACGCATAGTTGTGACATTTGTTGTATCAAGGCCGGTCACATCAAGTGAAATCAGGTTGCCGCATTCATAAAACATACCGCTCATATCTGTCACATTTGAAGTATTCCAGCCCTTGAGGTTGATCGAGGTCATGCGGCATTGGTTGAACATGTTTTTCATGTTCGTGACATTTTTTGTGTCAACATTGGAAAGATCGACCGTTTCAGTTGCGATGCCGTAAAACAGTTCGGTACAGTCTTTCGGCAGCACTGTGCCTTCCTCGGCAACGACTTTAGAGAAATTGAATTTGGTAAATACAAACTTGTTAAATCTTCTTACTTCCTTCGGATTTACATTTCCGCGCACGTGCAGCACCCTGAAATCTCTATACATCAAAAGAGAGGGCAAAAAGACCTTTTCGGTATCAATATACGCTGTTTTGGAAAGATAACCATCCTTCTCGTACTCGCCGACAACTGCTCTGTTTATGTCGGTTTCGTACTCGCTATAGCCAGGAAGCAAAGAACAGCCTTCAAACATCTTGCTGCTGTTTTTCACTTTGGTCGTATCCCAATCGTCAGTGACAACGATAGCAGTCAGGTTTATGCAGCCGGAGAACATCTGGGTCATATTAGTGACATTTTCTGTATTGAACGTGCTCAGGTCAAGCACGCCCACTTGAGCACAACCGCTGAACATTTGTTTCGTCGTGGTGACGTTTTTCGTGTCGAAGCTGCCGAGGTCAAGCGAAGTCAGCGCTGCGCAGTCGAGGAACACCCCCTGCATGTTTGTGACGGCAGATGTGTTAAATCTGCTCACGTCAAGGTCTGTCAGTACTTTGCAGCCTCCGAACATACCGGACATATCAGTGACTTTTGAGGTATCGAAGCTTTCGCCAAGGATGATTTCATCGAGTCTGGTACAGCCGTTGAACATATTGGCCATATCTGTGACTTTTGAAGTGTCAGCGTTGGAAAGGTCAATTTTTTTGACATAAACAAATTTATAGAATAGTTTATCGCACGACTCCGGCAGCACTGCACCTTTGTTTGCAACGATTGTGGGATAACCATATTTCTCTGGCTGTGGATCACTCTCGTTTAATTTGCCGCAAGCTGCCCACACCTGTTCTTTTGTGAACGCGCCGCACAGGTGCAACGTATTGTTCGCAACGTACACCGCGTCGGTGACCAGATATCCGTCATCGCCGCCGACTTTCGCATTGGTTATGTCATTTGCATTCGATTCATTATAGTTCGGAAGTGCTTCACAATCGGAAAACATTTTTTCGCTGTCTCCCACTTTGTCAGTATTCCACGCGCTGCCGACAATGATATCTTTCAATACTTCGCAGCCGGCAAACATCTCACTCATATCTGTGACTTTTTCGGTGTTGAAGCTGCTGAGGTCAAGGGATGTCAATGCTCCGCAGCCAGAAAACATTCTACCCATATCTGTGGCTTTTTCGGTGTTGAAGCTGCTGAGATCAAGTTCCTTCAGCTTCAGGCAGCCGCAGAACATATCAGACATTATGGTGACACTCGATGTATCAAAGCTGCTGAGATCAAGTGATGTCAGTGCCATGCAGCTGTCGAACATAAAGCTCATATTTGTGACGTTTTTCGTGTTGAAACCACTCAGATCAAGTGTAATCAGATTTACACAGCCCATGAACATGCATGACATATCTGTGACATTGGAAGCATCTGCCTCAGAGAGGTCAATGCTTGTCACATCTGCGAATCCTGAGAACAGAATACTGCTATCTGCCGGCAGCACAGAGCCTTTTTCCGCAACGATCTTGGTGACAGTCTTTTCAGCAACTGCATAACCATCATATTTTCCGACTGCTGTCCACACCTGCTCCTTCGAAAACGCGCCGCGCAGCGTCAGCACGCCGGTTTCCTCGTTCAGCTCAGCGCTTCCCGTGCTTTCTTCCGGAGTTTCGGGCGCTTCGGGTGTTTCAGGTGTTTCAGACGATGCGGGTGCTGCGGGGTCGATTGCATGCGCCGTCAGCACGGGTAAATCCGCCAGCTGCGCAAGCGGTGCCTTCGGCATTGCCCCTGCAACGATCAGCAGCGCCATACACGCCGCAAGCAGCTTTCTCATTCTCGTTCCTCTCATTGCGGTTCCTCCTACATGGATGATTTTGTTTTTGCGGCGATTTTGGCTGCCAGTGCCGCGCTGAACATGATTCACACAAGATGAATAAGCCGTTAATACTTCATTATATCATTTCCGGTGTGGAGTGTCAAGGCTCTCAGGCTTTTTTTCAAGTATACACTGTCCGCTATACAAGCATTTGTGCTTTGCCGCCAGTGTCATTATAGCAAATAAACATGCGCTTGCGGGCAGAATTACAGATTTGTAATTCGTATCTCATAAGTAATGCAGACAGTGATTTTATATAGATTCATAATACGATGCTGCGGGATATGCGGCTCGGCGCGACGGAGCGCGATCTCCTGTTGACCATATGCTGCATTTGACCGGATCAGCGGTCTGCACCTGCACCGTCTGCGGAGACTATTTCTGTGGCAAGCCGAACGATGATTGCTGCACAAATCCGGATTGTAAAAAGTATCTGGAAATGACTGATCCATATCAGAAGAAGAATGAGCTGTCGGCGCTCGTTCGCAATTTCTCATGCCGCGTCCGTCAGCATCGCTGCAACATTGTTCAGATCTGCGAATCGGCGCAAGCAGTGGAAGAATTCGACGCCTTTTCTGTGTTGAAAGAGAATATTTCCCAATGGCAAATGCTCTCACGATCATGCAGGAACAGATGTGAAAGAAAAGAGATGTGCACAAAAATGCACACAGTCCGAAAACGGGGTTGACAACAGAACGGATGTTTGATATAATATATAGGACGAACGCCCGTTCTGAATCTGACAAGTGCTTTCAGACTTTGCGACATTCGGAACAGCAGCACTCGAAAAAGTTTTTCATGCTGCTTTTGAGTTATGCTCCGCAAGCGGGATAATTCCCGATACTTTTTTCATATCCGATTACGGATCTGCATCTACTGCGTTTCTAAATCACACGATGATGATCGAAGCGGAGAGTGATTACCTGATGCAGCATGATCGCAGTCCGGCAGCAAAATGGAGGAGGTGTGTGATTAAGTAGATGAATGCTGATGATGACAAGCAGTTTTTTGTATGACGGAAGGAGTGATTTGTATTGAGTGAACAGCAGCAGATCAATGCTGCAAGCAACGCTCCGGAGTGGGCGATCAGCGAGAAGGCGATTCATGAAGTCCTGTTCTGTAAAGCATTCCAACAGCTGCACCCGATGAAGTGTATCAACGGACGGTTCTATGACATTAACGGCATCGTGTCTGATGATGTGATTCGTTCGGAGATCGCCGGGATGCTGACACCGATCTACGCGACACAAATCTCACGCAAGGTTCGCGATCTGTTTGAAGCGATGAAGATGTTTTCTTTCAGAGAACCGATACCGGTCTTGCCGGATGAGATTCATTTGCTGAACGGTGTGCTGAAAACAGACGGGACATGGAAAGCGGAGAAGCAGTTCTGTGTCAATCGGCTTCGAGTGAAGTATCAGCCAGGTGCTTACGCGGAACCGGAACAGTTCAATTCCTTTTTGAATGAGCTGCTTGAACCGGAGGACATCCTTACCTTGCAGGAATATCTCGGCTATTGTCTGATCCCGTCTACCAAAGGACAGACGATGCTGTTCCTGATTGGCAACGGCGGCGAGGGAAAGTCCAGGCTCGGCTGCGTGCTGCGTGAAATCTTCGGTGACGCGATGATCGAAGCGAAGTTCCAGCGCGTCGGCTCAGACCGGTTCTTTTCTTTCAATCTTGTGGACAAGCTGCTCTGTCTGGATGATGACATGGAGCTGTCTGCGCTCAAATCGACTGCGGACATTAAGAAGCTGGTGACGGCAGAGATACCGATCGATGTGGAAGCAAAAGGCAAGCAGAGTTTCCAAACGAAACTGTACGCAAGGTTCATCGCATTCGGAAACGGTTCTCCCCGTGCGCTCTATGACAAGTCTGACGGTTTCGCAAGACGATTACTGATTCTGACAACCAGGCCGAAGCCGGAAGGACGAAGGGATGATCCGTTTCTCGCTGAGAAATTAAAGACAGAGAAAGACGCAATCTTTCGATGGATGTTTGACGGCTTGCAGAGACTGTTGCAAAACAACTATCAGTTTACGATCTCCGAACGCACGCGCAGAAATAATCGCGAGGCTGTCTCGGAGAACTGCAATGTATTTGATTTTATGGCAGATGAAGGAGCTGTAGTATATGGTGAAAGTTACAGCGTGACCTGTTCAGATTTTTGCGCTATATATGAGTGGTGGTGCAGGGACAATGCGCTGACTGCTCTGAAACGCGACTCGTTTATATCTATACTGAAAACAAATGAACCGAAGTTTGGCATCAGTTATGATTTCAATGTGCTGAACGATAAGGGAAAACGGGTTCGCGGATTCAAAGGCGTAAAAACTTGTTATAAGGTGAGGGCGAGTATAGCCGTGTAAGCGTGTAAATGGCTTCAATCCAGGATAATCGGCGTGTAAGACAACGTGTAATACACGCGGTTAACACAGTGTTTTACACGCTGCGAGTTTCGCAGTCAGGCGGAATACACGCCTACACGCTTTGTAACACACTTGATTCTTATATAGGATTTCTTTCTCAATATCGCGGAAAAGCACTTTACTTTTTCTCGGAAATGGTGTATACTAAGACAGAGGGTTATGGTATACACCTGTTTGAAAGGAGTATACTATGGCAACATCGCAAAAGCTGCCTTCCGGAAACTGGAGAGCACAGTTCTTTATTGTTGACAAAGATGGGACACGAAAAAGAAAGTCTGTAACTGCACCCACTCGCTGGCAAGCTGAAAAATTGGCTGCAGAGTATGCTGAGAATGCAATGGAAGTAATGAATATCTTTACGGTTGCTCAGGCATTGCGCGGCTATATTGATTTGAAACGTAATGTTCTTTCACCTGCTACTATTTGTGGCTATGAGGTCATTGAAAGGAACCGTTTGCAATCTATCATGAATATTGACATTCATAAGTTGACTAGTCTTGACATGCAAAAGGCGATCAACGAGGATGCATTAACGGTTGGGCGAAAGACAATTGCCGAAGCCAAAAACCTGATTGTTACAGCACTGAAGCTTTATGGCGTTCGACTTGAACTGAATGTAACGCTTCCGCCTAAGAAACCAGTTATTAAAGAATTGCCGACAGTTGCGCAGGTCATAGAGATGCTTCGCGGTACTGATATTGAACTGCCGTGTATGCTAGCGCTTTGGCTATCTTTGAGAATGAGTGAGGTTCGCGGGCTGCAGTTCAGAGATCTGAAAGATGGAGTACTGACTATCAGACGCAGCATGCTCTATATCAATGGCAAGAATGTCCTTCGTGATGTCAACAAGACTTACTCTTCTACGCGCAGATTATTTGTTCCGGCGTATCTGTTGCAACTGATTCAGAGTGTTCCGCATACGAGTGATGAGGATTATATTGTAACGGCTAATTACCAGCTGATTCTCAAACATCTCAGAAAGCTGGCAAGATCAAACGGATATCAACTAACGTTCCATGATCTGCGGCACTTGAATGCGTCAGTAATGCTCGCTCTTGGAATCCCGGATAAGTACGCCATGGAGCGCGGTGGATGGTCTACCAACACGACACTCAAGAATGTTTATCAGCATACGTTTACGGAAGAACGCAGACGTGTTGATGAACAGATTGACGGATTTTTCAATACGGTATTGGGGGTGTAACGCACCCCTTGTCCTTAGGACATTTCAGCCAAAATGAAGGGGTTAGGAGGCCGTGTGCACATGAAGCTGCACACAAAGTACTTCTAAAACTCGAAAAGAACGAAAATACGACATTTTAGAAAAAGACACTTTCTTCGAGTCCCCTTGTCTCCATAATCATAAAATGCCCTGAATGCGAGGATATCCTGCATTCAGGGCGTTTTTCTTTTCTCACGGTTTTACAGCGCTTCAAAGAATGCTGTGAACTCCATTTCGCCGGATTCCGGCAGGCGCCTTGCGAAGATTGTGCCGCCGAGTGCCGATGCGATCTGCTGCGAAATATACAGCCCGATGCCGCTGCCCTCGGTATTCTGCGCATTGGAGCCGCGCCAGAAGCTGCCGAAGATGAACGGAAGCTCTGATTCCGGCAGCAGATCGCCGCGGTTCCGGACGATGATCGCAAAGCCCTCATCCTGTCGGTTCAGCACAACCGAAATGCCGCTGCCGTCGCCGTATTTTTCCGCATTGCCGAGCAGCTGCGTGATGATGCGGAATAATCCGTAGAGGTCGCTGCGGATGAGCGGATTGGATTCGCATTCGACCGAGAAAGGAATGCGGTTCAGTTCCATGCGCGCGGTAAATTCCTGTCTGGTGAGCGCTGCAAGCTCGCGCAGATAGAATGTGCCGTATTCCGGCGCATAGCTGCTGACAGAGGTCGATGCAGTCTCAATCAGCTCGGATGTGAGCTGTCCGATTTTATCCGCATTTGCTGTGATTTTCTCTGCGATCTGCTGTGCGGATTCCGGACCGGTGCCGTACAGCCCTGTGCCGATCGCATCCGCATACAGCCGGATATTCGTCAGCGGTGTTTTGACGCCGTGCGCAATCGACGCGAGCATTTTGCGGTGCCGCGCCTCCATTTGTCCGATATGTCTGCGGTCAGCCTGCAAGGTATCGTGCAGCATATTCATGCCCCAGATATATTTTCCGAACCAGCGATCTTTTGATTCCGGCAGTTTTTCTGCTGTCGGGATGCGTGCAATACGTGCCGGATACTCCGACAGCCTTCGGAACGGCGCGAGCATCCGGAAGTAAATATACAGCACGGTACCGGTAATCAGCAGCCAGCAGACGGCAATCAGCAGGCAGCCGAGCCGCAGAACCGTATCCGTAATGCGGTCGGGATAGGTGCAGAACAGAAAGCCGGACAGTGTTCCATCGGCATTCCGAACGGCGCAGGCGGCGGTATTTTTATCAGCGGAGAGAAAGATCGGCTGTGTACGGTCTTCCGCGGAAAGAAAGCGAATCTGCTCAGGGCTTTCCGTGCCGAATTCCAGAAGCCATTCCGCTTCATGTGCGCTGACGGCTGCCGCCGGCGTTACAGCTTCGTCCCTGAGAATCGTTTGCAGTGCATCGGTGATGCGGTTGGTCGTGATATAATATGCATGTGTCTGCGCCTGAACTCTGCCGCTGTACAGCAGCGCAAAGCATCCGAACAGCAGCGCAAACACCGCAGAAACGGCAATCAGCAGGCGAATCAGCGGCTTCATCCGGCATCTCCGAACCGGTAGCCGATCTTCCAGACCGTACAGATGACTTTCGGATGTGTCGGATCATCCTCCAGCTTTTCGCGCAGCCAGCGGATATGTACGCTGACGGTGCCGGTCTCGGAAAAACAGTCCGTGCCCCAGACTGCATCAAACAGAAAATTTTTGTCGAGCGCTTCGCCTTGATGCTCCATGAGCACACGCAGCAGGTCGAATTCCTTTGCATTGAGCCGCAGCGGCACGCCCTGCTTTGTGACCTCTCTGGAGACCGGATTGAGCGTGATGCCGCAGCCGGTCAGACAGGCGGCAGATTCTTTCTTCGGTGCCGTGCGTTTCAGAAGCGCCCTGATTTTTGCAATCAGAACCGGAACGGAAAACGGCTTCCCGATGTAATCATCCGCGCCGGTTTCATAGCCGAGCAGCTTGCTCTCGTCATCACTCCGCGCGCTCATCATCAGCACCGGAACAGACTGTTTTTTGCGAATCTCGGTGCAGGTACGGTAGCCGTCCTTGCCGGGCAGCATGACATCCAGCAGCACCAGCCGGAACGGTTCTGTCTGCAATGCGGCGAGTCCCTGCTCAGCGTCTGTGCAGGTGCGGACGGTAAAATCCGCGCGCAGCAGAAAATCGCGCAGCAATGTGCCGAGCTCCGGATCATCTTCGATCATGAGGATATCTGTCATGCAAACACCTTTCCTTTCCTGCTAATCATATCATATTATACGAAAAAAAGCAAGCTGAGAATATCATGTTAATGTTACGCTCAACCTGCCGGAGCGCTTTCAATCAAGCGCATAACATTGCTTCTCATATGAAATTATGCTATAATGAAAATAAATTTTCGATTTCGCGTTACCAAAGCGGAAAAATACGAACATAATGGATAGAGGGGGGTGAAGCAATGCATGACGATCAACGTATCATCGAGCTGCTGAATCAGCGCGATGAGCAGGTACTTCAAATCATTCAAAAACAATACGGTGCATTCTGCCGGCAGATTGCATACCGTATCATCGGAAACCGCGAAGATGCTGAAGAATGTGTCAATGATATGCTGATGGGTGTCTGGAATGCAATCCCCCCGAATGCGCCCGATCACCTTCCTGCATATCTTGCTGCACTCGTCCGCAAAGCCGCACTGCAAAAATATGAAAGGGCACACAGGCAAAAGCGCGGCGGCACGCAGTTTTCGGCGGCTCTGGATGAAATCTCCGAAATCATCCCGTCAACGGATTGTGTGGATCGGGAAATGGAGCAGCGGGAACTGACCGCAGCAATTACAGCATGGCTTCAATCCCTGCCGCCTGACACAAAACGCATGTTTATTCAGCGCTACTATATGTCAGATTCTGTGAAAACAATCGCAGAAAAGCATAAACTGAGCGTCGGTGCAGTGAAGATGAAGCTGCTTCGTATCCGGCAGCAGCTTCGGGAATATCTCGAAAAGGAGGGATTCGTATGAATGCAATGCGTTTTATGCAGGCGCTCGGTGACATTCCGGAAGACCTTGTCAGATGCTATTTTGACGAACCCTCTGCCGCTGCGGACAGCCCTGCCCGATCTGAGCTGCCGGATTCGGACTGTCCGGTATCCGAGCCTGCCGCTGCGCATCCGATCCAGCCGGTCACGAAATCCGATCCGGAAACAGCGGCGCGCCCGATCCGGTTTCCCCTTCCTGTATCGCTTGCTGCCGTTGCTGCGTGTCTGGCTTTTGCGACTGGCTGGGGCATCCTGATCAGCAGAATCAATCAGAAACCAATCTCATCAACTGATTCGGGTGAAATGATCTATAAGCAGGACGATTCCTCGCGCCCGCTGATGACGGAACAGTCAGATTCGCAGGCATCCGGCACGGATTCTTCCCGTCCGGACACAACCGCGCCGACAACGTCATCTGCTGTCCGGCATCAAACATCCGACCGGCAGACAGGACAAAATGAAACCGCCTCCGAAACAGTCCGTGCAGACATTCCGAATCAGCAGGAAACAGAACGCATTTTCACTGAATCTGCCGCAGTGCCGGATACTTCACCCGTGACAGCATCTGCCGGTCCGTCCGTCACAACTGCGGGACAGACAGTCAGCACGACAGCTTCTGAAACGACTGCTGTCCACGAAACAACAGCTGTTTCTGAAAAGACGGTTCCGCTTGTCGGCGAAGACATCATACGCAGCTATATTCTCAATGAATGGAAAGATATCGACTGCGGCAGCTGGGAACATGAGAATCCGCAATATGTATCAAAGCCCTTTTACCAAGCACTGTCTGACGCGGAAAGGCTGAAGATACAGCAGAAGATCTCGCTGCTGGAATCCCGACCCGCGCTGGGATATGCAATGAAACTCCGTCAGCGGATTATGGGCATGGATTCTGAAAGCCGAATGACCGCAGAGAAACTCAAAGAATATCTTTCTGCGCATACGGTAACAGACGATGCAGCGGAATCCGAGCTCTGTTCGCTGATTGCACGCACAAATCGCTATCCGGATGTAGTTTTTGGATCCGGAGTGAGTTATTCGTATCATTTCCTTGATGAGAGCGGAAAGTATTCCATTTATACCACTGACGGAATCAACGACGAATCCTCCTTGTTTGTTTATTTCGATGAAGAAACGGAACAACTTCTGTCCGTTCCTCTGCGTGACGCTTTACCGATCATTCAAAACCTCTGAAAGGAAGTGTTTATGATGAAAAAGAAAGTATTATCAGGTATTATCGCAAGCGCCCTTTCTATGTCTCTTTTCACAGGCATGAATCCTGCGACACACCTAACCCTGGTTTATGCAGAAAATGATTATGCTGCTTACAATGTCTCGGCAAACGAAGACATGAGCATCCAGACCACAACTGCCGTAACATACCCGCTTGAGAGCACAACAACGACTACCGTGACAACAACTGCGGTTTCCGAAAAACAAGCTGTACTCGATGATCTGACGAAAAAAGAAAACAGATTGTTTGGGGAATTCCAAAGAGAAAGAGCGATTCTCAGCGGCAAACTTGATCCGGATGCTGCAAGGCTCACGCTTGATGACGTAAACGAGATCATAGGTCGCTGCAATTCCTATGATGAGATTTGTAAGGAATTGTCAGATGCACAGACATATCCTGATTTCACCGGCGGCAGCGGCGTAACGAAAGTTGAATACTGGTTTGATGATTACGGATATGAAAAGCTTCTGCTTATCCTCGAAGAAGAGGATGCTATCTATGTAAAGTGCAATGATTCCGGAAAAATCACAGACTGGAACTTGCTTTACCCCCTCCAGAAAGCGATTTCATATGAAGCATATCAGGCGAAAATGATCGGTTCGTTTATGGTATATAATGATATCAGCGCCGCCGCTGAGGAAGTGAGTACCGGAACACAAACAACTGAGCCTGTGCAGACTACAACTACAACCACTGATGTCAATCCGCAATCGCCTGAAATGTACGGATTTGCACTTGAAACGCCGGAGATCATCCTGAATGTCGGAGAATCTCAAAAGCTGAATGTGTTGATCGACAGCAATTATTATCACGCTGAATCTTTAGTCTATACTTCTGATTCTGCTAAGGTTGCATCTGTTTCGACCGACGGCACCGTGTCTGCACGCAGCGAAGGTACCGCACATATCAAGGTATCCGCAAAGCTGAATCCGGACAAAGTTGAACTGATGCCAAACGAATCACCTGTGCGTTCCGTCACTGCAACGATCACGGTTGTTGACAACACGCTGACTGCTGAACAGAAAGCAGCGCTGAAAGAACTGGAACAAAAAGAAAACTGGCTGATCGGTGAATTCAGACGCGAAAGAGCCGTCATTCGCGGTGAACTCGCACCGGATGCTGCAAGGCTCACGCTGGATGAAGTCAATGCGTTCATCGAAACCTCTGATTCCTTTGAATCAGTCATGAAAAAGCTGCAAGAAGCACAGACTTATCCCGATTATTTCGGTGGCAGCGGCGTGACACTGATTGAATACTGGCTGGATGACTGCGGAATAGAAAAGGTTATTATCATACTTGAGCAGAAAGACCTTGTCTATATCCGTCTGAATCCGGACGGCAGTCAGAATGAGTGGGATTTCCTGTATCCTGTCAAGCAGAATCATGAGCAATCATTTAATTCCGCAATCGTAACAAGAATTTACACGCTTTTCAATGATATTGCGGACGGCGATGTGAACGCAGACGGTACATTCAGTATTGCAGATGCCGTTCTTCTTCAAAAATGGCTGCTAGCTTCGCCTGATACCAGCCTTGTAAACTGGAAAGCGGCAGACTTCCATAAAGACAATCAGATCAATGCGATCGACTTCACATTGATGAAGCGTCATCTGCTTAACACAAAAGCGTGAATCCTGCGTGAAATCATGTTACCAGAGAAGCGATGCCCTCAGAGCGTTCTGGGGGCATCTTACTTATGTGATATAATATGTAGTTTGATTGGTAAAATAGCGACCTCTGAGAGTTTTTCTAAGAGACCGCTATTATTTTAAGTTTGATTTTTCCATAATCATCATATGCGGCTGCAAAAGAGATTCTAATTCTAACTATGACTTGCAACAAGTAACGCTGAATATTGATATATTGGGCGTCAAATGGTATAATTGAAATAATAGTGCTATTACTACTTAGTGCTTTTGCGATCTGACAGCGTCTAATAAGTAGAAAGGCAAAAAAATACCCCGAAAGGAGTTCCGAATGGACAACGGTGCAAGTAGCTACCGCCGTTTCCTTGACGGTGATGATGCAGGTATGGAAGAACTGATCCGCGACTATAAGGACGGACTGATTCTGTACCTGAACAGTTATCTGAACGACTTTCACATTGCAGAGGATTGTGTACAGGACACATTCATCAAGCTGGCAATCAAAAAGCCGAAATACCGCGGCGACAGTTCCTTCAAAACCTGGATATATACGATCGGAAGGAATGTTGCGCTTTCCTATCTGAGAAAGCGCAAACGGAACAGTGATATTATAATAGATGAATGTGAAAAGCTGGCTGCAGAGGAAGACCTGGAACGGGATTATCTGAAAGAAGAACAGAGAATCACAGTTCGCAGAGCAATCCGCAGACTGAAAACGGATTATCAGCAAGTGCTGTATCTGACCTATTTTGAAGGATTCAGCAGTGCAGAAGCCGGAAGGATTATGAAAAAATCCCGAAAGCAAATCGAAAATCTCCTCTACAATGCGAAAAAAGGACTAAAATCAGCACTTGAGAAGGAAGGGTTTGAATATGAAGCGCTATAAAGGATATCAGGAGATGACGCGCTGGCTGCTGGCTGCACGCGACGCTCATCTGGAAAAGAAAAGGCGGCAGCAGAGGATCATTCTGCGATGCGTTCCCGTGATGTCGTGTCTGTGCATTACAGTGATGCTCGGTTTCGGATTTTGGATGCATTTCCGCAATATTCCTGAGATCGGAAGTGTGCCGACGGTCGCAGATATTACAACAGTATCCGAACAGGATGCCGTCCGCAATGCCGAACAAACGACTGCCCGGACAGAAGCAGGGAAAGCCTCTGCAACAGCATACACAACCACTGAACCGATGCCGGACGATCCGCAGGAACA